>Ga0105048_10008384_pt1 | contig 16533 bp, 21 predicted proteins | sample MAT05_FD_78382 | JGI IMG/M metagenome (GOLD analysis project Ga0105048, IMG submission 78382) | Freshwater microbial communities from Lake Fryxell liftoff mats and glacier meltwater in Antarctica - MAT-05 | ecosystem: Environmental > Aquatic > Freshwater > Ice > Liftoff microbial mat | place...
AACTGGTCGTCTTCATACAGGAACTCGAAGGTTCCGGCGCCGCGATAGCCGATGCGCCGGCAGGCGTCAGCGCAGCGCTCGCCGATGCGCGTCAGCGCCCGCTGGTTGATGCCCGGTGCAGGCGCTTCTTCGATGATTTTCTGGTGCCGGCGCTGCATCGAGCAATCACGCTCGAACAGATACACGGCGTTCTTGAACTGGTCGGCCAGCACCTGGATCTCGATGTGCCGTGGACTGGTCAGGAACTTCTCCATGTACACCATCGGATTGCCGAAAGCCGACTGGGCTTCGGCGCGCGTAAGCGTCACCGCCGGCAGCAGCGCCGCCTCGGTATGCACCACGCGCATGCCGCGTCCCCCACCCCCGCCGGCGGCCTTGATGATCACCGGATAACCGACGGCGCGCGCGATCCGCACCACTTCCTTCGGGTCCTCGGGCAGCGAGCCTTCCGAGCCCGGCACGCACGGCACACCGGCTTTCAGCATGGCCGCCTTGGCGCTGACCTTGTCGCCCATCAGGCGGATGGTCTCCGGCCGCGGGCCGATGAACACGAAGCCCGATTTCTCCACCTTGTCGGCGAAGTCGGCGTTTTCGGACAGGAACCCGTAGCCGGGGTGGATCGCCTGCGCGTCGGTGACTTCCGCTGCCGCGATGATCGCGGGAACGTGCAGGTAGCTTTGGGCCGACGGCGCGGGACCGATGCAGACGGATTCGTCGGCCAGGCGCACGTACTTGGCGTCACGGTCGGCCTCCGAATGCACGACCACGGTCTTGATGCCCATCTCGCGGCACGCGCGCTGGATACGCAACGCGATCTCGCCGCGATTGGCGATCAGGACCTTGTCAAAGAGTTTGTCGGAGCTTTTGGGCGCCAACGATTTGGTGAGTGCCACGGCGGGCGCTCAGCCGATCACGAACAGGGGCTGGCCAAACTCCACTGGCTGGCCATTCTCGGCCGGGATGGCCTTGACCACGCCGGCCTTGTCCGCCTCGATCTCGTTCATGAGTTTCATGGCCTCGATGATGCAAAGCGTGGCGCCTTCGGTGACGGTATCGCCAACCTCGACAAACGCCTTCGACCCAGGCGTGGCCGAGCGGTAGAACGTGCCGACCATCGGGGACTTGACCACATGGCCTTCCGTCACCGGCGGTGGCGCCTCGACTGCCGGCGCCGCAACCTGGCCGGCGGGCACCGCAGCGGCGGCCGCACCAGCCTGCATCACGGTCGAGGTGGCGGGTGCGGGCAGCGCACGGGTGATCCGGACGCGCTCCTCGCCTTCCTGAATTTCAAGCTCGGCAATACCCGAGGTCTCGACCAGTTCGATCAGCGTCTTGAGTTTGCGCAGGTCCATGGTGCGTCAGCCCTTCAGCCGGGTGACGGCGTAGGCCAGCGCGAATTCGTAGCCGCGCGGGCCGAGGCCGACGATCGTGCCGACGGCCTTGTCGGAAAAATACGAGTGATGGCGAAACGCCTCCCGCACATGCACGTTGGTCAGGTGCACTTCGATGAACGGGATGTCGACCCCCGCGAGCGCGTCGCGCAACGCCACGCTGGTGTGCGTCAGCGCACCCGGGTTGATAATGACGAAGCGGACGCCTTCTGTTCGCGCCGCGTGCACGCGATCAACCAGTGCGCCTTCGTGGTTGCTCTGGAAGGTGGCGACAGCGATGCCGGCTGCCTTGCCTTGCGCCACCAGCCGCGCATTCACATCGGGCAACGTGTCGTGCCCGTAGATGGCAGGTTCGCGCGTGCCGAGCAGGTTGAGGTTCGGGCCGTTCAAGACCAGCACAGTGTTGCTGCTGGGCGACATGCCGGGTTGCGCAGCCGCCTTTTTGCGTGGGGCCGTCTTGCGTGGAGAAGTGGCCATATGCCGCCGTCGCCTCATCTCAGTCATCAAATGAGGCCGGAGTTTGCCGGAGTTAACCGACGTTTGTCCAGCATAACGTCACAATGCAGAAAATTTTAAAGCAACTGCTTGACAATGGACTCGAGTTTGTCGGGTTTCAGCAGACCGAGCTGCGTGTGGACGATGGCCCCTTTGCGATCGACGATCACCGTGAATGGCAGCGCCATCAACTTGTTGCCGAGCGTCTTTGACAACTCCATGGCACCAAAGCCACCCACCAGCGAGGGGTAGTTGAGACCAATTTCCTTCTCGAACAGCGCGACCTTTTCGGCCTGATCGACGGCGATACCGACAAATTGCAGACCTTTGCTGCCGAACTCCGTTTGCGCCTTGATGAATTCGGGCATCTCTTCACGGCAGGGCGCGCACCACGTGGCCCAGAAATTCACGACCAGAACTTTCCCCTTCCACTGGTCGACCCGCTGCTCCTTGCCCGAGGCATCGGGCAGCGCCAGGCCCATCAGCCCGGTGACCGCGGCTGGCGTCGGGGAAGCGGTGCGCTGTTCCAGTCCGAAGTACAACCCGGCACCGAGCGCCGCCACGGCACCGCCTAGAATAAGTACCCAACGAGCCCACGTACTACCCATGAATCATTCACTCCAAAGAGAGTAAGTATTTACACATCTAAAGTGATTGGCCCTCGCAAACCCTGAGCCTGGCCGGCGCCGGGTCGGCAACCAGGAGGCGCGCACCGAGTGGCACTAGTTGAACCAGCGCTTCTTGGCGGGAAACGCCTCCACCAGCGGACCGGGACCTTTGCCCGCGGCCGGCATCACGATGGTGACCTTCTGCACGTTGGGCGGATAACACACGCCCTGGTCGGCGCACCCCTGCGACTCGGCGGCCAACACCACCGACTGGCCCGGCCCGGTGCGCGCCATGGCCAGCTTGACCACGACGCCATCGCGGAACGTCTCGACCTTGCCGAAGAACTGGTCGTCCTTCACCTTGCCGGCCGGCAACTGCGGCGCGGCCAGCGCGGCGGCGTCCGGCGTCACGGCAAAGCGCATCTTGTCGCGATAGAGGTAGTACCCGTCGGCCACCGCGAAGCGCGCTTCGATCGTCCGCTCGTCCAGCGCCCGCGCCGAGAACCGGAAGGCTTCCTCCGGCGGCAGCAGTTTGGGGTCGGCCGCCGCAGAACCGAGCGGCACGGCCAGCAACAAGGCCACCATCAGTTGCTGGCACGCGCGCAACCCCGACGCGCGCGTCGTAGTGCGACCCGTTTCGATTTGTGGTTGCCAGTGATACATTGTGCTCATCATGCGCTTCCTGATCCTGATCATTTTACTGGGTTTGCCCGTGGCCGACCTCTATATCACTTCCCGCGTGGCCCGCTGGACCGGCGTGCCGCTATGGATCTTGCTGACAGGATCGTTCCTGGCCGGACTGCTGCTGCTGCGCAACGAGCGCAATGTGTTTCGCGTGCGTACCGTCGCCGCGCTGCATGGCGAGCAATCGGTATTGCGCGGGCTCCTCGACAGCGGGCGCAAGGTGCTGGCGGCGGTCCTGCTGATCGTGCCGGGCATCGTCACCGATGTGGTCGCCCTGATGCTGCTGGCCTTACCGCTCAACGTCGGCCGCGGCTTGGGGCCCCAACCCGTGACCACCGGTCGCCCCGGCGGCTGCGATGCGCTGGACGGCGATTACCGGCGCATCGAGTAGAGACAGCGCGGCATGCCGCGCAGTTCAGCGCATCCGATCAGCGATCGTTTGCTGCGCACGGGCGGCATGACGGTAAGCCCAGATCATCATCACCAGTCCCGCGCCGAACATGGGCAGCGACAGCCACTGGCCAATCGTGTAGCCACCGGCCAGCAGACCCAGGAAATTGTCCGGCTCACGCGCGAATTCCGCCGTGAACCGGAACGCGGCGTACCCCATCAGGAACAGCCCCGAGACCGCGCCACGCGGCCGTGTGCGGCTGCCGTACCACCACAGCACAACGAACAACGTGACCCCCTCCAGCGCGAACTGATAGAGCTGCGACGGATGGCGCGGCAACGCGTCCACCTGCGGGAACACCATTGCCCACGGCCCGCTCGTGACGCGACCGACCAGTTCGCCATTGATGAAGTTACCAAGTCGCCCGGCGGCCAGCCCCAGCGGCACCAGCGGCGCCACGAAATCGGTGACTTCGAGCCAGCTTTTGTCCCGCTGGCGCGCGAAGAGCCATAGCGCCACCAGGACACCCAGCAGTCCGCCGTGGAAACTCATGCCGCCCGACCAGACCTGCAGGATCTCGAGTGGATGCGCGAGGTAGTAGGCAGGCTTGTAGAACAGCACGTAACCAAGGCGCCCGCCCAGGATGACCCCGAAGACGCCATAGAAGAGCATGTCGTCCACGTCACGCGGGTGCCAGCCCGTCAGCAGGTTGCGCCGCGCGCGGACCTTGCCCAGGATCAGGAACAGCGCGAAGGCGGCGACATACATGAGCCCATACCAGCGCACGGCCAGCGGGCCCACCTGAAAGGCAATCGGATCGAACTGGGGGTGGACGAACATGGGGAGCGGGGCGCCAGGGGAACAGGGAACGCCAGGAGGGCGTGCGCGCGTGCGCTAGAATCCTCTTCAATTATACAAACCGTGCGTCCGTGCGGTTCAAAACGAGGAAACCCCATGCCGTTCAACCGCCGTTCGCGGCTCATCACCCAAGGTATTGCCCGCTCCCCCAACCGCGCGATGCTGCGCGCCGTCGGCTTCGGCGACGGCGACTTCGAGAAGCCCATTGTAGGCGTGGCCAACGGCCACAGTACGATGAACCCGTGCAATGCCGGCATCCAGCCGCTGGTCAATCGCGCGATGGACGGCCTGCGCGCCGCCGGCGCGATGCCGCAGGTGTTCGGCGTACCCACCGTGACCGACGGCATCGGCATGGGCACGGAAGGCATGAAGTATTCGCTGGTGTCGCGCGAAGTGATTGCCGATGCGATCGAAACATCGGTCAATGGCCAGTGCATGGATGGCGTCCTGGTGGTGGGCGGCTGCGACAAGAACATGCCCGCCGGCATGATGGCGATGGCGCGGATGAACGTGCCGGGCATTTATGTCTATGCGGGCACGATCAAGCCGGGCAAGTGGAAAGGCGAGACGCTGACCATCGTGTCGCCGTTCGAGGCCGTGGGCAAGTTCGCGCAGGGCAAGATGTCGCAGGAAGACTACGACGGGATCGAGAAGAACGCGTGCCCGTCGGTGGGTGCGTGCGGCGGCATGTACACCGCGAACACGATGTCGTCGTCGTTCGAGGCGCTGGGCATGAGCCTGCTGGGTTCGTCGCAGATGGCCTCGCCCGATGCCGAGAAGGCGGACTCCGCCGAGCAATCGGCGGTGGTACTCGTCGAGGCAATCAAGAAGGATCTGAAACCCCGGGACATCATCACCCGCAAGTCGATCGAGAATGCGATCGCGCTGGTGATGGCCACCGGAGGCTCCACCAATGCGGTGCTGCACTATCTCGCGATTGCGTCGGCGGCCGAAGTGCCATGGACGATCGACGATTTCGAGCTCGTACGGCAGAAGGTGCCGGTGCTATGCGACCTCAAGCCCTCGGGCCGTTTCGTCGCGGTGGATTTCCACAAGGCCGGTGGCGTGCCGCAGGTGCTGAAGATTTTGCTCGAAGCCGGCCTGCTGCACGGCGACTGCATGACGATCACCGGGCGCACGATGGCCGAAGAACTGGCCAACGTGCCCGCCACGCCGCGCGCTGACCAGGAAGTGATCCGCACCTTCGACAACCCGATGTATGCGCACGGCCACCTGGCCATCCTGCGCGGCAATCTCTCGCCCGAAGGCTGTGTCGCCAAGATTACGGGCCTCAAGAATCCTTCCATCACCGGTCCGGCGCGCGTGTTCAACTCCGAACCGGAAGTGATGAACGCGATCATGGCCAACCAGATCAAGGCCGGCGACGTCGTCGTGATCCGCTACGAAGGCCCGAAGGGCGGCCCCGGCATGCAGGAAATGTTGGCGCCGACTGCGGCACTGATCGGGCAGGGCCTGGGCGAGTCGGTCGGCCTCATCACCGATGGCCGGTTCTCGGGCGGCACCTGGGGCATGGTCGTCGGTCACGTGTCCCCCGAGGCATTCGAGGGCGGCACCATCGCCCTGGTGCATGAAGGCGACTCGATCACCATCGATGCACACAAGCTCTTGATCGAGCTCAACGTGCCGGACGATGAAATTGCGCGTCGACGCGCGGCCTGGCGCCAGCCGCCGCCACGCTATACCCGCGGGTTGCTGGCGAAGTACGTACGGCTCGTCTCCACCGCCAGCAAAGGCGCGATCACCGATGGCTGAGCCTGGGTCGCACCGCATCGCTGCCGCGCTCGCGCTGACAGCATGTCTTACGGCATGCGCCACGCCGCCTGCCCCGGTGGCCCCGGTGGCCCCGGTGGCCCCGCTGGCCCCGGTGGCCCCGTTGGCCGGGGTTACACCGGCAATGGTGCCGCCCCCGGCACCCGCGGCGCCCGCAGCCGTGCCCGCCAAGTCGGCATCCGGGGCCACGTCCGTTGCGCTTGTCAACGCCGGATTCGAAACCATCCGCCGCGGAACGAGCGACGTGCCTGCCGGCTGGTTCCTCTTCCAGCATGCGGGGCCGCGGTCGTATACGTACGTGGTGGACGGTGCGCAGCAGAAGAGCGGCGAGCGCAGCATGCGCCTCGACAACATCGGTCCGGAGTTCTACGGCGCCATTGCGCAGAAGCTCGATGCGCGCCTGTGGAAAGGCAAGGTGGCGCGTTTTTCGGGTTGGGTGAAGACCGCAGATGTCAATCCGAACGGCGCCGTCCTCACCCTGTTGGCGTCGAAGGGCAGCGAAACGATTGCGCACAATTTCATGCTTGATGCGCTCATCACCGGCACCACCGACTGGAAGCGGTACACGATCTCGTTGCTGCTGCCCCAGGACACCAATAGCATCGAAGTGGGTGTGATGCTGCACGGCAAGGGTTCGGTATGGCTGGACGATGTCGAGCTCGAAATCATCGAGCCCTGAATGCCGAAGACGTCATGCCCCGCGAGACGTTGACACTGTACTGGCTCTGCCTTGCCGGCGCGATCACGCTGGAAATTGCCGGTACCATCTCGATGAAGCTGCCGCAGGGGTTCACGCGCACGTTGCCGTCGATCCTGCTGTTCGTGTTCTATATTGCTTCATTCGCGCTGATGACGGTGGCGGTCAAGCGCATCGACGTCAGCGTGTCCTACGCGATCTGGTCCGGCGTGGGCACGACCGCCATTGCCTTGATCGGCGTATTCTGGTTTCGCGAGACGCTCACGACGATGCAGGTGGCAAGCATCGTCCTCATCATCGCGGGCGTGATCGGGTTGCGCGCGGGCGCGTGAGTGTAGTGATTCGACGGCGAAGGAATCATCATGGATCGACGCACCTTCCTGGTCGCCTCGTCGGCGAGCGCATTGTCAGCGTGCGTAAGCGTGGGTGGCACTGCAGGAGCCCCTGTCCCCGCACCCGTGCCGCGCGTGGGCGATCGCTGGGTCTACAACGCGCGCGACGGGTTCCGCGTACCGGTCACCTGGGTCGAGACGCATGAAGTGATGGCGGTCTCGGCCGGGGGCATTGAGGTTCGCGTCACGTTGCTGGGCGAGACGATCAACACCGTGCGCACCGAGCGACTACCGTCGCCGGGCGTCGTCGCGTCCGGTGCCGTGTTCAACAACGACGAGACACGCGATTTCACGCCGCCGCTGGAGCGCTTTCGTTTTCCGCTCACGTTCGGCGAGACCTGGACGCAGAACATGAGCAACGCCGTCAGTCCGCTGAACGGCCAGAGGCCGACGATCAGCCGCTTCGTCCGCGTGGGCGGCTTCGAGAAGGTCACCACGCCGGCCGGCACCTTCGATGCCGTGCTGATGCGCACGATCATGAGCGTGGACGACAACAACCCGTTCCGCTGGCCGTTCCAGTGCAACTACGAGACGTGGTTTGCACCGAGCGTGGGGGCCATGGTGCGCGAGTTCAAGTTGGCCACCTATCGTGAGCGTGGCGACGGTCGCGATGCCATCGACATCCGCGCGCAGAACATGACGGTGGAGTTGGCGTCCTACCAGCGCGGCGCGTAGCGCCCGTCAGAGGCCCAGGCGCTGCCAGATCGTCGTGGTGAGCGACGCCGTGTTCAGCGTGTAGAAGTGCAGACCGGGCGCGCCGCCCTCGATCAGGTCCGCGCAGAGATCGGTGACCACGTCGAGGCCGAAGGCCCGCACCGACGCATTGTCGTCCCCGTAGCTCTCGAGCTTGCGGCGGATCCAGCGTGGAATCTCCGCGCCGCAGGCATCGGAGAAACGCGCGAGGCGGCTGGAGCTGGCGATGGGCATGATGCCCGGCACGATCGGCAGGTCGAGCCCGCGCGCCTGGCAGGCGTCGATGAAGTTCCAGTACGCATCGGCGTTGTAGAAATACTGCGTGATCGCGGAGTTGGCACCGGCCGCCACCTTGCGTTCGAAATGCGCGAGATCGTCCTGCGGGCTGCGCGCCTGCGGGTGGTACTCCGGGTACGCCGCCACGTCGATGTGAAACCAGTCGCCGGTCTCCTCGCGAATGAACGCCACCAGGTCACTGGCATAGCGGAACTCGCCGGCCTCCGCCATGCCCGAGGGCAGGTCGCCGCGCAGCGCCACGACATGCCGGATGCCGTGATTGCGATATTCGGCCAACACGTCGCGCAGCGACTCGCGCGTCCCACCGATACACGATAGGTGCGGTGCGGCCGGCAGGCCATCGCTGCGGATCTCCAACACCGTCGACAACGTGCCTTCGCGCGTGGAACCGCCGGCGCCGAACGTGACCGAACAGAAGGCCGGGCGCAACTGGGCCAGCTGCGCCCGAGCCGCGCGCAGCTTGGCCACGCCCTCCGGCGTCTTCGGCGGAAAGAACTCGAAACTGTAAGCGTGTTCCATGATGGCCATGCTGCCGGCGTCAGCCCTTCTTCGGCATCAGCAGCGATGCGAGTGCCCACGAAATGATGCTGTAGACGATGGCACCGAATACGCCCGACCAGAAGCCATCGACATGAAACCCGGGCAGGAACGAACCCACGGCCCAGAACAGGAGACCGTTGATCACGAAGATGAAGAGACCGAGCGTGAGCAGCGTGACGGGCAGCGTGAGGATCACGAGGATGGGCCGGATCACCGTGTTGATGAGGCCCAGCACCACCGCGACGATCAGAGCGGTCATGAAGGAATCCACCGAGATGGAGGTGAATATGTAGGGCAGCGCGATCAATGCGATAGCGTTGATGAGCCACGTGATGACGAGACGCATGGGTTGGTCCTTGTCTAGGTTCGAGGCCCGGCGGGTGGACCGGCGATATCAGGCTTCATTGCCACGAAGAAGGTGGCACCGACCGCCGCGGCCAAGCGGCCACCGAAGTAGCCTCCCGCGCCGCCCGCGTCGATGATCGCGTTGCGCCCGCCGATGATCGCGATGCGCACGCTACCTCCCTGTAGGCGAGGCTTCAGCCTCGCTGGCATCGCGTTCGTGAGGATATGCGCGCGCGGCTGAAGCCTCGCCCACGGGATCATCCGCCATATCAATACCGGTACGAATCCGGCTTGAAAGGACCGTCCTTGCGCACGCCGATATAGGTGGCCTGCTTGTCGGACAGCGGCGTCAGCATCGCGCCCAGCTTCGACAACTGCAGCCGCGCGACCTTCTCGTCCAAGTGCTTGGGCAGTACATACACGCCCACCGGGTATTGTTTGCCGCCCGTGCGTGCGTCACCCCACAACTCGATCTGCGCCATTACCTGGTTGGCAAAGGACGAGCTCATCACGTACGACGGGTGCCCGGTACCGCAGCCCAGGTTCACCAACCGGCCCTTGGCCAGCAGCAGGATGCGCTTGCCATCCGGGAAGATGATGTGGTCCACCTGCGGCTTGACGTTTTCCCACGTGCACGCCTCGAGAGCCACGACCTCGATCTCGTTGTCGAAGTGGCCGATGTTGCAGACGATGGCCTGATTCTTCATCCGCTTCATGTGTTCGAAGGTGATGATGTCGATGTTGCCCGTGGCGGTGACGAAGATGTCGGCCTTGTCGGCGGCGTAATCCATCGTGACGATGCGATAGCCTTCCATCGCGGCCTGCAGCGCGCAGATGGGATCGATCTCGGTGACCCACACCTGGGCGGACAGCGCACGCAGCGCCTGCGCCGACCCCTTGCCCACGTCACCGTAACCAGCCACCACGGCGACCTTGCCGGCGATCATCACGTCGGTGGCGCGCTTGATGCCGTCCACCAGCGACTCGCGGCAACCGTACAGGTTGTCGAACTTGGACTTGGTGACCGAGTCGTTGACGTTGATGGCGGGGAAGGCCAGCTTGCCTTCGTTGTGCATCGTGTAGAGGCGCTTCACGCCCGTCGTCGTTTCCTCGGTCACGCCCTTGATGCCAGCCTTGATCCGCGCGTAAAACGTGGGGTCCACGGCCAGCCTGGCCTTGATCGACGCGAACAGCGCGATCTCTTCCTCGTTGGTGCCATGGCTGATGATCGACGGGTCCGTCTGCGCCTGCGTACCGAGGTGCACGAGCAGCGTGGCGTCGCCGCCATCGTCCAGGATCATGTTGGGGCCTTCGCCGTTGCCCCAGTCGAAGATGCGGTGGGTGTAGTCCCAGTATTCCTCGAGCGATTCGCCCTTGAACGCGAACACCGGCGTGCCGGTGGCGGCGATGGCGGCGGCAGCGTGATCCTGCGTCGAATAGATATTGCACGACGCCCAGCGGACCTGCGCCCCCAAGGCCTGCAGGGTTTCGATCAGCACGGCGGTCTGGATGGTCATGTGCAGCGAACCGGCGACGCGCGCGCCACGCAGCGGCTGCAGCGGCGCGAACTCCTCGCGGATGGCCATGAGGCCGGGCATTTCCGTTTCCGCGATCGCAATTTCCTTGCGGCCCCAGGCGGCAAGGCTCAAGTCGGCGACGTGGAAGTCGGTGAAATTCTTGATTTCGTGGGCAGCGTTCATCGGTCACTCCTTGGCGAGCGACACCGATGCGGGGACCTTGGACGGTGGGTAAGCGTCTCGTCAGCCCGCGCGGGGTCGCGGTTCAACGAGCGCAGTTGCGGATGGTGGTTCCCCGAGCCTGGCAGCTGCGCGACGGGCGGCAAGCTGTTGCAACGCTCCTCGGGAGTGCGGATTTTAACTCATTTCGCGGCTGCCGCAGTTCGACGAAAACCGGGACCTGAATCCTGACGGTGCCCGTCACTCGCCCGCAGGCGTTGACGCGAACAGCGCATTCGTCAGGCTGGACTCGCGCTTGTAGAACCCCTCCGTATGGAAGGTCTCCGGCAATTTGAAGTGCTCGTAGTCGAGGTGATGCAGGAACTCATGGACGAGCGTGCGCATGAACGACTTGTACGCGACGACCTGCTTCTTCTGTGCCGTGCGCATCCACACCGAGATGCGCGCGACGGGAATTTCCTCGTCAGGCTCATAGAGTCCGTGCAGTTCGCCTTCGACGTCCGAGGGCCGCGCCGCCAGCACCTTGACATCCACGGGCGGCACGATGAACCCCGTGACCAGCGCATTGATCAGCGCCTGCGCGTCCTTCTGCACCGCGGGACGATGGGCCCGCAGGAGTCCATCGCGGATGCCGACCACACGACTGCCGACATCGAGACCGGGCGGCAACTCCAGCGTGGCGATCGCGTCGCTCTGCCGGTAAGTCTCCTTGCGCGCCGGAGACAGCATCTCGTAATAGGCAAAAACCATGACGGGATTATGGCACCCGCAACCCCACAAATAACAAGGCCGCCCAAGGCGGCCTCGTAAAACTGATACGGCAGCGGAACTACATCTTCTTGATTTTTTCCAGCATCTTGAAGATACCCTTCGGTGCGCCGACGAACATGCGCTTGAAAGTCTTGGGCAGGCAACGACGCTCGAGCGTGTTGCGGCGGGTGCGGGAACGTTCGGCCATGGTCAATCCTTGTCTGGTGGGTCGCGCGGACTGGCGTAACCGCCGGCAACCCGCGAAAACCGTCGATTTTACATGAACTTGGCGCCGGCCGCCACTACGGGGCGCGGCCGGACGGTCAGAGGATCCCGAAGAAGCCGGAGGGGGTGACGGTGACGTCGTAGCGCACCGTGCGCTCGGTGGCGACGGATTGTCCCGGCGGAGCGACATACGCGAACTCAACCACCGTGGTGCCGGGTGCCTTGGCGCGAAACCGGAAGGTGGTGGTTTCCGCCACACCCATGATCGACGGGGGCTTCGGGCTGACGGTGACGTCCGGGCCGCCGATGAAGGCCAGCCCCGGACCGGTGGTCTTCAGAACCCAGCCGAACCCGGCTCCGGGTTCGGGCGGCAGGCTGACGACCATCGGCGCACCGTCGCGGACAACCACGGCCCCGCCTTCCGGTGGCACCAGGACCCCTTCGCGTTCGAGCGTGGCGCAGCCAGCCAATGCAGCAAGTCCGGCCACAGCCGCAAGGGTATGCCGGCTGCTTCTGCAGGTGCGGGTGTGCATGTCGTTCGTTCCTTCAATGCTGCTGGTAGTGGACGATGCGCGATCGCACGCGGGGCGTCAAGGCGCCACAACGACCGTGTAGCGCACGGACTTGGCCGGGGCCACGTTCGCCTCCCAGGGCCGCTTGTAGTTGAACTGAAGCGTGGTGGTGCCCGGCTGCTCGCCCTTGAAGCGGAATACATTGAAGCCACCCTGGCTCAGGTTGCGCGGATCGTCGGCCTTGTTCATGTAGACCGGTTGGCCGATGGGCGCCAGCACCGGAGCAACGGCCGTCGGACCCTGCCATTGGAAACCTGTACTCAGTCTGGCGTCGAGCCGCACCGTCAGTTCGCCACCACGCTTGATCGTAATGGAGGTGCCATCGGCCGCGTTCTCGAGTTCGCCCATTTCGACCGCGGGCGGTTGCGTGGCACATGCGCCAAGCACGAACGCCAACGTCAGCGGCGCGATTCGGGTCAATGCACGCTTTGCAATCGATCGCATGGCGTGGCCTATAGTCCCGCCGCGGCACGCAGGGCTGTCGCGCGATCGGTGTTTTCCCAGGTGAACTCGGGTTCGTCGCGACCGAAGTGTCCGTAGGCTGCGGTCTTGAGATAGATGGGACGCAACAGGTCGAGCATGCGGATGATGCCCTTCGGACGCAGGTCGAAATTGGCGGTAACCAACTCAGCGATCTTCTCGTCGGGGATGACGCCGGTGCCCTCGGTATAGATGGTGACGTTCATCGGTTGCGCGACACCGATCGCGTAAGCCACCTGCACCTGGCACTGCCGCGCGAGACCCGCGGCGACGACATTTTTGGCGACGTAACGCGCTGCATAGGCAGCTGAGCGATCGACCTTCGATGGATCCTTGCCGGAGAACGCGCCACCGCCGTGCGGGGCAGCCCCGCCATAAGTATCGACGATGATCTTGCGGCCGGTGACGCCGGCATCGCCGTGCGGGCCGCCGATCTCGAAGCGGCCGGTGGGGTTCACCAGGAAGCGTGCGTTGGCGATCATCGCGGCCGGGAACACCGGCTTGATGATTTCCTCGATCACCGCCTCGGCCAGCTTGTCTTGGGCGTCGTTCATCGACGGGTCGTGCTGGGTCGACAGCACCACGGTTTCAACCGCGACCGGCTTGCCGCCTTCGTAACGCACGGTGACCTGCGACTTCGCGTCGGGACGCAGGAACGGCAGGCGGCCGTCGCGGCGCACTTCGCTTTGCCGCTGCACCAGCCGGTGCGCGTAATAGATGGGAAACGGCATCAACGATGGCGTCTCGTCGCACGCATAGCCGAACATCAGGCCCTGGTCGCCCGCACCCTGGTTCAGGTAATCGTCGGACGCGCGATCGACACCCTGCGCGATGTCGGGCGATTGCCTGCCGTAGCAGACCATCACCGCACAGCCGTCGGCATCGAAGCGCAACTGCGGGTCGTTGTAGCCGATCGCGCGAATCGTGTCGCGCGCCACGCGGGCGTAATCGACGTTGGCTTTGGTGGTGATCTCGCCCGCCATCACGACGAGTCCGGTGGAGACCAGCGTTTCCGCGGCGACCCGTCCCGTGGGGTCTTGCTCTAGAATCGCGTCGAGTACCGCATCGGAAATCTGATCCGCGACCTTGTCCGGATGACCTTCCGACACCGATTCCGACGTGAACAGGAAATTGCTCATTACCACTCCTTGCCGCGAAGTGCTTCGCAAAGTCCTGAATTCTAGCAGTTTGGCCGAGTCGGCCCCATGCTCACCGCACCCATGGAGTTGCGGAACGGGACTGAGCGCATGAGCGGCCGGATCGTACCCACGTCGACCGCCGTGATGCACGATGCAGCCGCACGGCTGCGCGCGGGCAAGCTCGTTGCCTTCCCCACGGAAACGGTCTATGGCTTGGGCGCAGATGCGGACAATGCCGACGCCGTCCGTGCCATTTTCGCGGCCAAGGGCCGACCGGCCGATCATCCGGTCATCGTGCATGTGGTCGACGTCGCAGCTATTGCGGCGTGGGCGCGCGATGTTCCTGCCAGCGCGCACCGGCTTGCCGCCGCTTTCTGGCCCGGACCCCTGACGATGATCCTGCCGCGCGCGCCTGGCGTGCTGGACGTGGTCACCGGTGGCCAGGACAGCGTCGGCCTGCGCGTGCCATCGCACCCTGCTGCGCGCGCGTTACTGCAGGCCTTTGTGCAACGGGGCGGACGTGGCATCGCCGCGCCGTCGGCCAATCGCTTTGGCCGCATTTCCCCAACCACCGCCGCGCATGTGGAGGACGATCTCGGCGACCGCGTCGACCTGATCGTCGACGGCGGTCCGTGCGAGGTGGGGATCGAAAGCACGATCGTCGCGTTCCTCGGCGCGGACGCGGTGCTGTTGCGGCCGGGCGGCATTGCAATCGACGCCATCGTGCGCGTGCTCGGGCATGCCCCGAGCGTACCGGACACGGCCGCGCCGCGTGCCTCGGGCACTCTGGAATCGCACTACGCGCCCCGTACCCCTGCACGGACGGTGATGAGCGCCGCGCTGCCATCCGAGGCGGCGAAGGCACAGGGACGCATTGCAGTGCTGGCTCGCACGGCCGATGCCCCCGCTGGCTTCAGCGGCCAGTGGCTTCGCGCTTCGCGCGACCCGGTCGCGTATGCGCATGATCTCTACGCGAACCTGCGCACGCTGGATGCTGTCGGCGCACACGAGATCCTGATCGAAGCCGTGCCAACGTCGGATGCGTGGCTCGCGATCGTCGATCGCATCACCCGCGCCGTGCATGCGGAGGACGGAGACACCGCATGACACTGCCGCCGATTCCTTCGTCACTCTGGCAGGCGATCGACGAAGTAGGTCCCCTCTGGGCCACCGACATCAGGAACCACGCGATGCGGATGGTGGATGGCTTCAGCGCCATCCTGGCCAATGCGCCGAAGGTGGGCGAAGTGCACAAGGACATCTCGTACGGCGCGCACGCCCGTCAGGTGCTCGATGTCTATGCGCGGGCCGGGGTGCTGCAGGTACCGGTGGTGATCTTCGCGCACGGCGGTGCGCTGATCGACGGCCACAAGGACCGCACGTCCGAGATCCACGCGAACGTCTGCTGGTTCATGACGCGCCATGACATGATCGGCATCAACCTCGAGTACCGGCTGGCGCCAGAAGCCAAGTATCCAGACGTGACGCAGGATGTGGCGGCGGCCGTGCGTTGGACGCGCGCCAACATCGCGCGATTTGGCGGTGACCCGACGCAGATCTACCTGTTTGGTCACTCCGCCGGCGCGCTGCACGTGGGCTCGTATGCGTACGATCGCCGCTTCCATCCGGAGGACGGGTCCGGCGTGGCCGGCCTCATCGTGCTGTCCGGCCGCGTGCGCGCGGAAACGCTGCCGGACAATCCGCTCGCACGCAATGTCATCGCCTACTTCGGTGATGACCAGGATGCGATGGCGCAAGGCAGCATGGTGACGCATGTGGCCCCGGACAGCGTTCCTACGTTGATTGGCGTGGCCGAGTACGAGAATCCGCTGATCGACGTGCATTCGGCGGAGCTGATCCATCGCATTGCGCAGGTACAGCGCCGCGCGCCGCCATTCTTCTCGCTCACCCGGCACAATCACATGTCGAGCATGGCGCAGATCAACACGGCGGACGACCTGGTGGGGCCGCGTATCGTGGCGTTCGTGCGGCGGCCTACGTGACCGGAGCGCCTTGATGCGGAATGTTCGCAACCCCCGCATGGCGTTGAGCCCCGAGTAACAGCTCGTGCGCAGGCGCATTCCCGCTGCGCTACTATCGCATCGAGCCGGTCGTCTCCCGCGCCGGCAGTCCCGTTCACATTCCCATGCTGCACATCGTCATCGCCCCGGACTCCTTCAAGGGTTCGCTTGCCGCTCATGAAGTAGCGGCCGCGATCGCGCGCGGCGTCAGGCGCGCGATCCCCGATGCCTCGGTACGCCAGTGCCCGATGGCCGACGGTGGCGAAGGCACGCTCGATGCCGTGCTGGCGGCGGTGGGCCCGCGCGGGGTTCGCCGGTCGCTGCAGGTACGCGGTGCGGCGGGTCACACGATCGCGGCGGATTACGGATTGCTCGACGCGGCCGGTGATGTCACCGCCGTGATCGAGGCCGCACAGGTGGTCAGTATCACCGATCCGCAAGGAATGGCGGTGCCCGTCGAGCATCGC
>Ga0105048_10008385_pt1 | contig 16533 bp, 10 predicted proteins | sample MAT05_FD_78382 | JGI IMG/M metagenome (GOLD analysis project Ga0105048, IMG submission 78382) | Freshwater microbial communities from Lake Fryxell liftoff mats and glacier meltwater in Antarctica - MAT-05 | ecosystem: Environmental > Aquatic > Freshwater > Ice > Liftoff microbial mat | place...
GAGAGCCCTGGAGCATCGCGCGCCAGGTCGCGGGAGGGAGCCGGCTCATGTCGTTGGCAAAGGCGTCGGCCGTGCCCTCGGGGAGACGGTCCTTGGGCACCACGACCATGCATCCATTCTCGAGCGTGGCGTCGCCGAGCGGGAGCCACAGCGTCATTCGATCGGTGGTGTGCGTGTTGGCGCCGCCGTCGACGTGCGGTGGCCACCCGGAGGCGCCCTTCTCGGCCGGTACGCAGAAGGCCCACACGCGGGGGCTCAAGCGGTATCCAGGGCCGAGCGCGGAGGAGAGGAGCTGGACCAGCGAGGGTGTTCGGAGGATCTGCCAGAGCTCGTCGTAAACATAGGCGAAGACCGGAGGCCAGCCGTGCGCCACGAGATCGAGGACGGCCGCGCGCATGGCGTCGACGACGCGCAGGTCAAAGACTGGATCGACGCGGAACCACCCCTCGACAGCGAGGCGCTGGAGGGCGCGGGCGCGCTCGGCCGCATCGAGAGTACGCGCCTCCAGGGCCGCCGCCGGGGCGCTCCCCTCGATGGAGAGCGCGGGCGCGATCGCCGCCCAGTGCTCGCGGGAGAGCGCGAGCGCGAGGTGCTCGGCGATCTCGGCGTCGTCGAGGCGCTTCACCCGGCGGCGCGCGTCGATGAACGCCTGCTCGCCGGAAGGCCGCGGCGCGCCCATCAACCTAGATACCGCCGGTGACAGGCACCGATTGTGGCTTTGCCGCGTTGACGACAGGGCACTTCACCGTGGTCGTCGCGGTCCCGGCCGAGGCCTTGCCGCCGCCTTGCACCAGCGGAGCGAGGGTGCTCTTCGCCGAGGCGTCGACCTCGGCAGCGCCCTTGGAGGGCACCGGGTTACCGCTGTTGTCGAAGACCGTGACGGTCTGCGAGACGCCCTTGGCGATCTCTCCGTCCGGGAACGAGAGGTTGACCTGGACACGGACCATCGCCGAGGAGCCCTCGGAGACACCGAAGCTCCAGGGCTTCTTCGAGAACGAGCCGCAGAAGGCCGGCGTCCCCGCGCCGCCTTGCGCGCCGAAGTTCGACGTGGCCCATTGACCGACGTTGACGTTGAGGCCATCGCCGCTCGCGCCCTGCGCGTACTGCGCGCACTGACCGAGGTTGGCGTCCCAGATCGCGCCCGTCGGGCACTGCGCGACCTTGGCGCAGGCTTGCCCCGTCCAGGTCTCGTCGCGCGCGCAGGTCTGCGACAGAGGCACGCAGGCGGCCGTCTTGCCGTCGATGATCAGCTTTTGCCCGGCCGGGCAGCCGAGCTGCTGGCCCTGATTGACCTGGACGCCGATGCCGGCGCCGACCTGGTTCACCTGATCGTGAGGAATGCAGAAGCCGGTGCTGAGATCGAGCTCGTCGCCCGGGCGGCAGCGGTCGAGGGCGCAGCCGTTGTTCTCCCAGTGATGAGCGAGGCCGCAGTAGGCGTTGGCCTCCGGGGGCGTGAGGCACTGGCCGGCGATCGAGAAGTGACCGACCGTGCACCGGCAGCGGTTGGTGCGCGTGTCGAACGCCGCGCCCTCGCCGCAGCCGGAGATCGAGCAGCGGCAGTTGGGGCCGTTGCAGATCTTGAGAAAGCACGCGTTTTCCGGGCATCCCGTGAGGACGAGCGGAGCGCCGAGGGTGAGGGCGAAGACCGCGAAGAGCGAACCGAGGCGCATGCCAGGGACCGTAGCCCGTTCGCCGCGAGACCGGAAGGGAACGAGGTCGCGACGAGGAGCGAGGGAGTCCGCACAAGACGGCGCCGACACAACCGGATTTCGTCCGAAGGGCGCTCATGGTACGCGCTCGTCGCCCTGTTGCCCCACATGGTCCCCCCTCTGCTCACCTGCGTCGAAGGCTCGCCCGAGTTCGACGCGGCCGTCGCGCGGCTCCACCAGCGCGGCGCCGACGATCTCGCGGCCGTCGCGCCCGCTGTCCGCGAGATCATCGCCCGCGTCCAGCGGGAAGGCGACGCCGGGGTCCGCGCGTGCATCGAGGCGTTCGAGAAGCGATCCCCCGCGGCCCTCGTTCTCCACGACTACGACGGGGAAGGCGCGCTCGCGCGGCTCGATCCAGAGGTCCGCGGGGCCCTCGAGCTCGCGGCCGAACGGATCGCGCGTTACCACGAGCGCCAGCGCCTCGAGGGCTTCGAGTACGAAGAAGAGGGCGTCACCCTGGGCATGCGCGTGCGCCCGCTTGCGCGCGTCGGCGTGTACGCGCCGGGCGGCAAGGCGCGCTACCCGTCCAGCGTGCTGATGACGGCGATCCCCGCGCGCGTCGCCGGCGTGAAGGACATCGTCCTCGCCACGCCGAACCCGAACGACAGCCTCCTCGCCGCGGCGCACCTCGCGGGGGTCAGCTCGATCCTCGACGCCGGTGGCGCGCACGCGATCGCGGCGCTGGCCTACGGGACGGCGTCGTTGCCGCGCGTCGACAAGATCGTCGGGCCGGGCAACGCCTACGTCGCCTGCGCCAAGCGCCTCGTTTACGGGGACGTCGACATCGACAGCATCGCCGGGCCGAGCGAGATCCTCGCGGTGGCCGACGAGACTGCGGATCCCGCGCTGGTCGCGGCCGATCTCCTCTCGCAAGCCGAGCACGACGAGGCCGCGTACGCGATCCTCCTGACGACGTCGGCGACGTTGGCAGAGGCGGTCTCGGCGCAGATCACGATCCAGCTCGCGGCGCTGTCCCGGCCGCAGATCATCGTCGCCGCGCTCACCGCGAACGGGATGGCGCTGGTGGTGCCCGACCGGGCGCGGCTCCTCGCGCTCGCCTCGGCGATCGGCGCGGAGCACGTGGCCGTCCACATGAAGGACGCTTCGGCGGCGGCCGACGCGATCACCGTGGCCGGCGCCCTGCTCGTCGGCGCCTCGACGCCGGTGGCCGCGGGGGACTACCTGGCCGGCCCCTCGCACGTCCTCCCCACCGGCGGCGGCGCTCGCTTCGGATCCCCGCTCGGGGTCTACGACTTCGTCGCCCGTACGAGCTTGATCCGCTACTCCCCCGCGGCGCTGGCCCAGCACGGGCCCGCGATCGCCGCTCTCGCCCGCGCGGAAGGGCTGGACGCCCACGCGCACGCGGTAGAGATCCGCCTTGCCGCTGCGGCGGCCGTTAACGAAACACCCCGCCCCACGGAGTCAAAGGCCTAACGGGAGGGGCGACGCCAGCCGCACGCAGGCCACAAACTACTGGAATCATTAGCTTTCATTTCAGGCACACCGCTTGCTTCAGTTGAAAACTGCGGCAGCACCAAGTTTTTGACCGTGCGCATCGTCACGCGACGCGCGGTCTCCGCTGAACTTCGGGTTGGCATTGTAAGGAGGACTCTCCGATGAGACGCACGTGGATAGGATCGTTACTGGTGGGCATGCTCGGGCTCACCGCAGGGGGCACCGTTGGGTGCGCTCAGGAGCGCCCGCCGATCAGCCGGGTGCAAGCCGACGCGCTCGCGAAGTCTTTCTTCGTCGGGATGAAGCTCTCGGACGACTCGGATAATCCCGAGTTCTACGCTCGAGGAACGATCGTCGACGTGGGCTACGGCGCCGCGCAAGACGGGCTGTTCACCTCGACGTACGCGCAGCCGGTGAGCCGCATCCGCTGGCACATCCAGCAGGACATGCTCATCGGGCGCGTCAGCTACGAGCGCATCAACGACAGCGACGGCAAGGGCGTGGGCAAGGCGTCGAACGACGGCGTGATCGCCTACGCCTACCCGATCACGTCGCACTTCGACCTTCGCCGCGACTACAACCCGACGACGGGCGAAGAGTCGAACATCATCGTCGAGAACACGAGCGATCGCACGTGGGATCAGCGCCAGTACATGCGCGTCGACTGGTCGCGCAACATGGCGACCGACGCCTACGACTTCGACACGCTCTCGGCCCTCGGCCTCGGCGGCGTCACCTACGAGCCGATGGCGTACTACGTCAACAACCCGCAGGATCCGGACGCGCCGCATTTCGACGCTGAAACGGGCTACTTCGACGTCACCAACAAGGCGTTCGCGAAGCCCGGGCTGATCGAGCTCCCGGCCGAGTGGGGCGGCGGCAGCTACCCCTCCTGCTTCCTCGACAACGACGTCTTCCACGGCTCGGCCCCCTCGGGCTCGTGCGACCCGGTCGAGCTCACGCTCCGCCAGTCGTTCCGCCGCGTCGAGAACACGGACTTCGAGGCCCAGGATTGGGACGGCTACCGCTTCCAGGCCTACGGCGCGTTCACCGAGGACCGCAAGGGCTACTCCCGCAACTACGGCATGTCCGACGACAAGTGGCACCGCTTCATCTCGCGCTACAACCTCTGGGAGCGCAGCCACTACTACGAGGACTCGGAGGCGATGACGGGCGCTGTCGAGTGCTTCACCCCCAAGACGACGCCGGTCGGCGCCAACGTGCACCGCGACGTGGAGCCCAAGGATGGGACCGAGGACGAATGCGCCGCGGTCGGCAAGGGCTCGCGCTGTGACGAGTTCGCGCAGAAGTGCACGCAGCCCTTCGCGCAACGCAAAGAGAAGCCGGTCGTTTGGTACTACTCGAACGGCTCGAACCCCCAGTTCTTCGACGGCACCTCCTGGGCCACCCACGAGTGGGACGTCGCCCTCCGCGGCGCCGTGATGACGGCGCGCTACGCCGAGTGCGTGCGCACCGGCGTGGCGGCCGCTGAATGCACCGCCAAGTTCCCGATGTACACCGGGCAGATGAACGACAACGAGGACGCGACCCTGCTCGCGCGCGAGGTCGACGACTGCCGCCACAGCCTCACCAACGGAGGCAAGAACTGCGAGGCTCTGGCCGACTCCGGCGCCACGGCGCGCGGTATCAAGAGCGCCGGCATCATCGCCATCGCCAAGATGCGCGAGATGGTCGTGCTCTGTCACAGCCCGGTCGAGGCCAAGGACGCCGCGGACTGCGCTCCCCCCGAGAACCGCCTTCCCGACGGCATGACCGCCGCGCAGTGCGGCGCCGAGCGTGAGAAGCAGGCGAAGAACGGCGACGGCGACGCGGACATCCTCTCGAAGTGCAACGGCACCGACGAGCATCCCGTGCTCAACGTCCGCATGGGCGACCTCCGTTACCACCAGGTCAACGGCATCACCACCCCGCAGACGCCCTCGCCCTGGGGCATCATGGTCGACGCCGTCGACCCGCTCACCGGCGAGAAGGTCCAGGCGTCGATCAACGTCTGGACGCACGTCAACGACCTCTGGAGCCAGGGCGTCATCGACACCTCGCGCTACATCAAGGGCGAGCTGAGCACGAAGGACGTGACCGACGGCACCTACGTGCGCGACTGGGTCAACGCCAACCGCGCCGCGGGCGGCAACGGCTCGCTCCCGCAAATGACGGACGACGAGGTCAAGAACCGAATGTCCTCCTTCGCCGGCATCGACGCGAAGAAGTGGGACGAGATCGAGGCGAACGGCGTCGATCCCAAGATCCGCTCGCTCAGCAACCGCGTGAAGAAGGAGCTCTCCACCTTCCGCGCCGACAGCAAGGCGCAGGGCGTGAACCGCCAGCACTACGAGGCGCGCCGCAAGCACGCCCTCAACAGCCCGATGGAGGCCGAGCTCATCACCACCGCGATGCAGCAGTACGGGAACACCGCTGGTCTCCCGTCGACCGCTGACTTCGTGATGAACTCCGTGTCGCCGCTCCGCGGGGCCAACCCCACGCGCCAGCGCGACATTCGCACCTTCAAGGAGATCGCGCTCGCCGAGCGCGGCGCCTGCATCCTTCAGGAGGCGCCCGCTCCCTTCGCCGTCACCGGCCTCGCCGACGTCCTCGTAGAGAAGTTCGGCCCGTTCAACGCGCTGGACGACAAGGGGACCCAGGCCATCCGCGCCGAGAAGATGCGCAAGTTCGTCGCGCAGCGCGCCCAGTACGCCGTCATCGTGCACGAGATGGGGCACTCGATCGGCCTGCGCCACAACTTCGTCAGCTCCAGCGACGCGTGGGGCTACCGCCCCCAGTACTGGCAGCTCCGCACGAAGAACGGCGCGGTCACCGGCGTCCAGGCTGGCACCCACACGGTCGAAAAGGCCACGGCCTGCACCAAGCTCGCCGCCGACGGCAACGCCTGCGTCGGGCCGCGCTACTTCGACCCCGTCACCGAGGAAGAGCGCTCCAACCTGATCTGGATGTTCATGCAGTCCTCGGTCATGGACTACGCCGGGGAGACGACGCAGGACCTCATCGGTCTCGGCGCCTACGACTACGCCGCCGCCAAGATGTTCTACAGCGACGTAGCCGCGGTCTTCGCGGATGACAGCTACAAGGTCACCGCCCCCGACAACGCTCGCCGCGCCAAGGGCATGCTCGAGTTGATGGACAACTTCGGCGGAATCACCGGGTTCCAGATGAAGATTGGCAACGGCAAGGTCATCGATCCCGACAACGCCGACTCCAACAAGCGAGAGTACGACGGCGTCGACAGCATCCACTATTCGCGGCTCCAGGGTCACTATGAGCTGATCAAGAAGTGCGAGGCCGTCAACCCCGAGCTCTACAAGCCTGCCTCCTGGAACGCGGAGCGCGACGGCGCCTGGCACCCGACGCTCGACGGTCACTTCGTCAAGGTCGACGGCGCCTTCAAGAAGTGTGAGGAGCAGCAGGTTGACTACGTCAACTACGACCAGCTGCGCCAGCCGAACACGGACACGAGCCAGCCGCTGACCGCCCCCGCGGAGTCGACCAACACCCGCACCAGCCCCGCCATCGATCCCGCGGGCCGCGTTCGCGTGCCCTACGGCTTCGCCACGGACCGCTGGGCCGACCTCGGTAACCTCAGCGTCTACCGCCACGACAACGGGGCCGATGCCTACGAGCTCTTCGACTTCCTGATCACGCAGCAAGAGGTCGGGCACATCTTCTACAACTACCGCCGCAACAAGACGGACTTCAGCATCCGCGGGGCCGCGAACCGCACCCTCGAGCGGTACAACGAGAAGATGCGCGACGGCGCGAAGGGGCTCAGCCTCTACGTCAACATCTACAAGGACTACGCGCTCGCCGCCGGGTTCGACTTCGACGCCAACTGGGCCGGCATCGTGCACGGCCAGTTCCCGGAGAACATCCTCGCGTCGGGCATCGCCTTCGACCACATCTCGCGGATGCAGCAGCGCCCCGAGCCGGGGCCGCACTTCAGGAACATCGACACGCCGCTGGACACGGTCCTTCGCTCCACGACGGACTTCATCGGCAACGTCGAGCCGGCAACGGAGCCGATCCTCGTCGTCGTCCCCAACGGCGCGACGGGCTATTACAACAACGTCAGCTTCGGCGGGAAGCCGCTCGAGAACGCGCTGGCCGAGGACAAGGGCGAGTACAGCACCGAGTACAACATCAACGCCGGTGACTACTACGACAAGGTCTGGAACCCGATGTTGATGGCCGAGTCGGTCGACAACTTCGTCAGCGCCTCGCGCTCCGACTACCTCGACGGTCGCTACCGCGCGGTCTCGATCGCCGATCTCTTCCCGGACGGCTACCGCCGCTGGCTCGCCAACAACCTCACGGGCGACGATGAACTCAAGGGCGCGCGCCTCGCAGCCGACACCACGGGCAAGCCGCTCGTCGACACCCTGTCGACGGACTCGAACAAGGACGCCAAGCTCTACCCCGCGCAGGGCATCGGCTGGACGAGCTGGTGGCCCGTCAAGGGCCCCGAGGCCTGCTTCCCCGCCGACAACAGCATCATCTGCAGCGCCTACGGCGAGCCGACCAAGACCCCCTTCAACCCGAAGGCCCCGAAGAACGTCGCGATCCTCGACCCGCAGGTCGGCTGGGAGCAGCAGAAGTTCCTGATCGCGATGACGCTCCAGTACCTGCCCGAGAACGCTCAGCAGACCTGGCTCGATCAGCTCCACCTCTGGGAGCTGGGCGCGGACTCGGATCCGGCCTTCACCAACCGGATCGAGTTCCACGATCCCAACGGCAAGGTCTACATCGCCAAGGACATCGGCAGCGAGGTCATCTTCGGCAAGACGGTTCGCAAGGGCATCGCCGCCCGCATGCTCGAATGGGCGAACAGCCTGCTCGTTCAGGCGTACGTGACGACCCCCGTCACGCAGAACGGCGTGACCTGGTACATCCCGACGATCGATCCGGGCACGGGTCAGGTCATCGTGAAGTACGACCCGAACATCCAGGGCGGACCGGCGACCGTGAACTGCGGCCCCGGGACTAACTCGGGTTGCACCTGCGCGTCGAACGCGGCCTGCTCGAGCCTCTCGCGGTACGTCGAGCTGCCGTTCTTCCTCCGCCAGGCGATCACCGCCTATGGCCTCGCGGATCCCTCGATGAAGGGCATCTACTAGTCCGCACCCGAGGGCGGGGCTCACCCCTCCTCTGCAAACCCCCTTCGCCCACCCGGGCGAGGGGGGTTTTGCATTTTGTCTCTCGCGCAGCGAGCGCGACGCTGCGGCCCCGAGGAGCGCGACGCTACGGCTTCAAGAACGCGCACGCGGGAACGGCGCGGCGCCGGCGGGGATCAGCGCGGGCGGGTGAGCTCGAGGACCAGGGCGCGGATGCGGTCGAAGTCGTCGCGATCGAGCTCGACGCAGTCGCCCTCGCCGCCTTCGACCGAGAGGGCCTCGTCGAGGTCGCTCGCCGTCGCGGTGGTGGAGAGCTCGATCTCGCGCGAGCCGCCGCGGGCCGCTGCCGTGACCGATCCAGCGCGAACGCGCAGGCGACGCTGGCGCCAGGCGCCCAGGCGGCCCGCGTACACGTCGACGAGGCGCTCGTGGACCTTGGCGCCATCCAGGACGACGCGGGCCCCGTAGCCGCGCCCCCAGAGCCGCAGCTCGCCGTCGCCGGTCACGTCCACCGTGATGCCGCGCGCGTGGCGGCCGCCGCGTCGATAGCTGCGGTTGAGCCCCCACGTCAGCAGCGCCGGGAGCGCGAGGCCGAGCAGGAGCGCCATCCTAGCCTTCTCGCCGCGGGCGCGGGAGAGATCGCCCTCGGAGCGCGCGCGCAGGACCGACCCAACGATCACCGCGAGCGCGAGGCAGAGGGCCCACGCGGCGAAGATCCGCGCCTGCCGCCCCGTCTCGCCGGGCAGATCGAGCGACGCCGCGACCTCGACGAGCGACGCGGCCTCTTCGGCCCGCGGGGTCGGCTCCGGCGACCGCGCGGGCGCGCCGCCCCCAGCGCCCTTCTCCCCGTCGCCCATCGGCGCAGACGCGCCCTTCACTCCACCCGCAGGTAGCCGCCGTCGAGGAGGCTGAGCACCACGCGCGCGGTGTCGAGATCAGTCGCCGAGCTCTGGTTCAAGATCGTCGCGAGCTGCTGGTGGTTGTACGCGAGCTGGAACACGTCGAGCGAAAGCGGAGCGAGCGCGCGCAGCGAGGGCTCGAGCGGGTGCGGCACCAGCAGGTTCGCGCTGATGTCGGGGAGCTTGTCGCGGATCATCGCGAGCTCGTCGATCTGGCGCAGGCCCTCCATCAAGATCTCCTGTACCGTCGCGCTGATCTCGCCGCCCATCTCGCGCTCATCGGGCGGGCCGAGCTCGAACGAGCCGTGCGTCCACGTGAGAATGCGGAACACGCTCTTCAGCGGCGGCACCTGATCGGCGTCGTTGATCGTCGCGAAGGTGACGATGCCCTTCTTCATGAAGATCTTGCCGACGTCGTCGTCGGAGCGGACGACGAGGACGCCGCTCTTCTTGGACGAACCGAGGAGCTGGAGCAGATCCGGCAGCGGGATCTCGTCGATCGCGCCGGTCATCGAGCGCGTCTGCCCGCGCTGCGCGGCGCTCTGCAGATCCTGACGGCGGGGCGCCGGCGAGCTTGGATCGGTCGAGACGACCTTGAGAATGCTCGTGCCGATGAGGACGCGATCGCCCTCCTTCAGCGTGGCTCTCTTGATCTTCTCGCCGTTGACGAACGTGCCGTTGGTGGACGCGAGGTCCTCGATCACGATCCGGTCGTCGCTGCACTCGATGCGAGCGTGGCGACGCGAGACCATGTCTTCGACGAGCACCATGTCGAGCTCGCTCGACCGGCCCACGACGATCTCGGGCTGGTTGCCGAGCGGAAATTCACCACCCTGGTATTTACCGGAGATGAACCGCAGGGCTAGCGTGCGCGAAGGCGACGCCTTGGGAACTTGGCTTTCCATCGGGGGGCGTACGACCATCTTCCAGACGAACGGGAACGCGAAAGTGTAGGTTCAGTGGTCGTTCACGGTCAAGCAACGCCGCCATGACGGGGTTCGGATCAGGGGACGCCGGATGCATCCAGCCTGGCAACGCCTGTGGTAAGGCCGTGCAGTGAACGGTCTTCCCGGCGATCCTCTCGGCACACATCGGGTCCTTTTTCCTGTCGGCGCCCTGCCGCAACCAGCCGAGCGGCTCGATGCTGACGCGTCTCGCCTGTACGAGACAGAAATCACGGTCGATGTCGAGACGCTCAACATCGACGCGGCGAGCTTCCGCCAGATGGAGGAAGCGTCCGCCGGGGAGCCTGACGGCGTCGCGCGCCTCGTCCTGGACACGGTCGCCCGTCGAGGGAAGCAACACAACCCGGTGACGGGCTCGGGGGGCATGCTCCTCGGCGTCGTCCGTCGCGTCGGCGCGCTCGCGGAAGAGCGCGGCTTTTTTCCCGGCGATCGCATCGCCACGCTGGCCTCTCTCTCGCTCACGCCCCTCATGCTCAGCCGCGTCCGCGCCGTCCGGCCCGTCTCGGCGCAGGTGGACGTCGAAGGCACGGCGATCATCTTCAACTCCGCCCCGCTCGCGCGGATGCCCGCGGATCTGGCCGAGCGCCTCGCGCTGGCGGTCCTCGACGTCGCCGGCGCGGCGCCCCAGGTCGCTCGCCTCGCGGCCCCGGGCGACACCGTCGTCGTCCTCGGCGCGGGCGGGAAATCAGGCCTGCTTTGCTGCGCCGAGGCGCGCCGTCGCGTCGGCGCCCGGGGCAAGGTCATCGGCCTCGAGGCGTTCCCCCGCTTCGCGGAGGACCTCCGCGCGCTCGGGATCTGCGACCGCGTCGCGACCGCCGACGCGCGCGATCCGCTCGCGGTGCGCGCCGCCGTCGCGGATCTCACCGGCGGCCGCGGGGCGGACCTCACGCTCTCCTGCGTCAACGTGCCCGGCGTCGAGCTGAGCGCCGTCGTCGCCACGCGCGATCGCGGCAAGGTCTACTACTTCGCGATGAGCACGAGCTTCACCGCCGCCGCCCTCGGCGCCGAGGGGATTGGGCGCGACGTGGATCTCTATATCGGCAATGGCTACGCCCACGGTCACGCCGAGCACACCCTCGAGCTGGTGCGCGCCGACAAGCCTCTCGCCGCGCTGCTCGCGTCGCGCTACGGCTGATCGCGCGGGGGCCATCGGCCCATTTCTTATCGTCAACCCGACCCGCGGGGGGCCGTCGCCCGTCCTTCCGCAGCCGAAGGATCGCGCCACATGTCCCTCCCCCTGGAACCGCAGTCCATCCGCGCCGTCGCCCACGAGCTTGGCCTCCCTGACGCCCTGATCGAGACCTACGGCAAGGGCAAAGCGAAGATCGATCTCGCGGCCCTCGACGCCGCCCCGCGCGGCAAGGGGCGGCTGATCCTCGTGTCGGCGATCAACCCGACGCCCGCCGGCGAAGGCAAGACGACGACGTCGGTCGGCCTGGCGATGGGCATGCGCCGCCTCGGCAAGAACGTCGTGCTCTGCCTGCGCGAGCCCTCGCTCGGCCCGGTGTTCGGCGTCAAGGGCGGCGGCACCGGCGGCGGCAAGGCGACGCTCGTCCCCTCCGACGACATCAACCTCCATTTCACCGGCGACATCCACGCGATCACCACCGCGCACAACCTGCTCTCGGCGATGATCGACAACGCCTGCCACTTCGGCACGAAGCTCGGCGAAAAGGGCGAAATCGACGCGCGCTCGGTGACGTGGGGGCGCGCCCTCGACATGAACGATCGCGCCCTCCGCAACGTCCTCGTCGGCCTCGGGCGCAAGGTCGACGGCCTGCCGCGGCAAGAGCGCTTCGACATCACCGCGGCGAGCGAGGTGATGGCGATCGTCGCCCTCGCGAGCGGCCCCGCCGATCTCGAGGCGCGCCTCGCGCGCATCGTCATCGGCACGTCGACGAGCGGCGCGACGCTCACCGCGGGCGACGTCGGCGCCGCCGGAGCGATGGCGGCCGTGCTGCGCGACGCGCTCCAGCCCAACCTGGTGCAGACGGCGGAGGGCGGCCCGGCCATCGTCCACGCCGGCCCGTTCGCCAACATCGCCCACGGGTGCAACTCGGTGCTCGCGACGCGCCTCGGCCTGCTCACGAGCGACTACGTGGTGACCGAGGCGGGCTTCGGCTTCGACCTCGGCGGCGAGAAGTTCCTCGACATCAAGTGCCGACAGATGGGCGTCTTCCCGCGCCTGCTCGTGCTCGTGGCGACGCTGCGCGCGCTCAAGATGCACGGCGGCGCCGCGGTGAAGTCCGCCGGCGAGCCCAACCCCGCGGCGCTGGAGAAGGGCCTCTCGCACCTGGAAAAACACCTCGAAACGGCGGCCTTCTTCGGCCTCCCCACCGTGGTGGCGATCAACGTCTTCCCCAACGACACCGCGGAAGAGCTCGCGCTGGTCGACGAGGCCACGCGCCGCCGGGGCGTGCGCACCGCGCGCTGCGAGGGCTTCGCCCGCGGCGGCGAGGGCGCGCTCGATCTGGCGCGCGTGGTGATCGAGACGGCCGACGCGACCGACGTGTCGCCGCCCGCGCCGAAGTTCGCCTACGAGCTCGGCGACGCGCCGGCGGAGAAGATCCGCAAGATCGCCACGACGGTCTACGGCGCGAGCGACGTGCTCTTCACCGCGCGCGCCGAGAAAGATCTCGAGCGCATCGAGAAGCTCTCTGCCTCGGACCTGCCCGTGTGCATGGCCAAGACGCAGCTCTCCCTCACCGACGAGCCCGCCATCCACGGTCGCCCGCGCGACTTCACCATCACGGTGCGCGAGGTGCGCCTCAGCGCCGGCGCCGGCTTCCTGGTCGCCCTCACCGGCGAGATGATGACGATGCCCGGCCTGCCGCGAGAGCCCGCCGCGATCAAGGTGAAGCTGCTCCCGAACGGGAAGATCCGCGGGCTGATGCAGAACGACGACTGAGCGGGTCGCCCACCCTTGGCCCTCGGACGTACGCTGTCCGCCCTTCCTTGCGTCCAGGCCAGCTCGGCTTACCTCTCCCGCGCCGCGCTGCCACCTGGGTCTGCGCGGCGATCCACCATTCGGGAGGGTTTTCCCATGGGCCATTGCCCTGTTGCCGCCACGTCCACGCAGCTCTCAGGGGGCAGCTTCGTTGCTGAACCTCTTGCCACCGCAAAGAGAGAACGACAGCATGCACCTCGTGACCAAGAGCCAGCTCATCGAGCGTATTCAGGACCTTTCGGACGACGAGCTCGAGCAAGTCGGCCCCTACCTGGAGGCCGATCTCGAGGCCCTCGCCCCGAGCCGGGATCTCGCCGCCGAGATCGAGCGTGGGCAGGCCAGCGCGCGCACCGAGCCCCTCCTCGACAATCGGATCGCCCTGGAGCAGGCGGCCGCTCGCCTGCGCCCGCGTCGGTAGTCATTCGCTGGACGGCGCGCGCCGCGGAGCAGCTCGCCGCGGCGGCGCTCTACCTCGACACGCAGCGCCTCGGCGCGGGGTGGGCCCTCCACGACCTCGTCGAGCAGATGACCGAGCGCATCGTGGTGCAGCCGCGATCGTTTCCGCGCGTGCCTGTGCCGGTCAACGGTGAAGTGCGACGCGGGCTGATCCGCCGCTACGGGGACTGGTTGATCTTCGAGGTGCTGTCCGAGCCGGCCGCCGCGGTCGTGCTCTCGTTCTGGCCGACGCGGCGCAGGCCCGAGGGGTGGAAGCTCGACAGCTGACGGCGCCGGCCCGCCGCGAAGCTAGCCGTTCAGCTCGTGCAGCGGGCCCGTGCAATACGCCGGATCGCCGAACGTCGTCGCCTTCACGCCCATCGAGTTGAGCAACGACACCAGCAGGTTGTTGTGGGGCACTTCGCCGGTGAAATCGATCATGCGCCCCATCTTGAAGTAGCCGCTCGCGCCGCCCGCGACGAGGAACGGCGCGTCCGCGTGGCTGTGGGTGTTGCCGCGGGTGATCTCGCTCCCGAGCAGGACCACGGTGTTGTCGAGCATCGTCCCCTCGCCCTCTTTGATCGCGTCGAGGCGGCCAAGCAGGTACGCGAGCTGCTCCATGTACCAGGTGCGAATCACCCCGAGCTTGCCCCAGGCGGCGGCGTCCGTGTCGGGCTGGTGGCCCATCACGTGCTCGTCGCCGACGATGGGTTGAGGGCCCTGGCCCAGGCCTTCATCGTAGTTGAGGAAGGGGTAAGGCTTGTTGTTGGTCGAGGCCGACCACTGGAGCGTGGCCACGCGCGTGAGGTCGCAGGCGAGTGACATCACGAGCATATCCATCTGCAGCTTGCCGATGGTCCCGAAGTTCATCGGATCGTTGAGATCAATCGCGGCGCCGGGGTCGGGGAGCTGGCAATAACCGCCGACGACACCGCCGGGGTTGTCGAGGCGCTTCTCCACGTCGCGCACCGAGGCGAGGTGCTCTTCGAGCTTCTTACGGTCGTCGGCGGAGAGGCGCGGGTTGAGCTTCTGGAAGCGGCCGTCGACGGCGTCGAGGACCGAGTGGCGGCGCTTGCGGATCTTCTCGATGCCAGTCGGGTCCTGCCCGAGCTTGGAGAAGACGAGGTTGAACATGCTGTAAGGGCTCGTCTCGTTGGCGATCGGCTGATCGGAGCCCGCGTAGCTCATCACGGTGCGCACCTCGGTGCCGCCGTACGCCGTCGACTGCACGCCGAAGTGCAGCGATTTGTGCGGCGTGCTGCCGCCGATCGCCTTGGCGATCTCCTGGTCGACGGAGATGCCGCTGGCCCAGCCGGCGAGCGAGCCGTCGCCGCCGACCTGGTTGCCCACGTTGAGCCCGCGCCCAGTCAGGAACGCCATACCCTGCTGGTGCGGCTCGCCCGGAGCGAGGTTGTGCACGGAGAGGTCGAGTCCCTTGAGGACCAGGAGCTTGTCCTTGAAGGGCGTGAGCGGCGCGAGCTGCGAGCCCGCAAAGTCCATCGACGCGGGGAGGTTGTAGTTCCCGTTCGGGGTGTAGACGACGATGAAGCGCTTGGGGAACGCGAGGCGCGAGGCGGCGGCAGAGACGCGCTCTCCCGGCGTCGAGGACACCGAAGGTGTGGTGCAGCCGAGGCTCGAGAAGAGCGGGAGTCCGAGGGAGATCCCGCCGGCGCCGAGGAGGAAGTTACGACGAGAGAACGGGGGACGGCTCACAGCGCACCTCCGGCCTTGCGGTACAGGAACGCGTCAGTCTGCGTCAGGGCCACGATCAGCTCCTTGATGTCTCCGCCGGTGTCGGCGAACTGGTCGCCGAGCCCGGCGAGCGTGCACTTGTCTTCGGCGCTCTCGCCGCGGCCGTAGGCGTAGCGGAACCACTGCGTCGCGTAGCAGCGCTCGACCTCGTGGCTGCCCGCGAGCTTCTTGCTCATCTCGACCGCGCCGTTGAAGGCGCCGTTGACGTCGCTCCGGGCGATCGCTCCGCTGGCGTCGATCACCTGGCCGTCTTCCTCGGTGCGGTAGCGGCCGACAGCGTCGTAGTTCTCGAAGCCGAAGCCGATACCGTCCATGAGCTCGTGGCAGCCGGAGCAGGCGATGTTCTTCGAGTGCTCGGCGAAGCGCTCGCGCGCCGTCGATCCCGGCTTGGGCTCGGGGACGGTGATGTTCACCTCCTTCGGCGGGGGCGGCATCTGCGCGCAGAAGAAGCGCTCGCGCACCAGCTTGCCGCGGTGCACCGGCGAGGTCTGGTTGGAGTGCGCGTTGATGGTGAGCAGCGTGCCTGTCGTCAGGATCCCGGCGCGCTGGGTCGGATCGAGATTGACGCGCTCGAACCCGTCGCCCGCGGGGCCGGGGACGCCGTAGAACGCGGCGAGATCTTTGTTCATGAACGAGTACGGCGCGGTGAGCAGCGCGCGGAGATCGCCGCCTTGTTCAAAGACGACGTCGTCGATGAAGGCCGCCGTCTCGGCGCGCATCATCTGCCCGACGGCGGACGACCACGCGGGGAAGAGGGTCGCGTCTTTTCCGACGCTGGCGATGCGGTCGTAGTGCAGCCACTGCTGGTGGAAATCCCGCGTGGCGTCGCGGGCGTGGGGCTCGTCCAGCATGCGGCGGGCCTGCGCGGCGATCTGCTCCTTGGTCGCGAGCTCGCCGGCTTCGGCCGCGGCGAAGAGGGGTTGATCAGGCATCGAGCCCCAGAGAAAATACGAGAGGCGCGACGCCGTCTCCCAGCCGTCGAGCCGCACCGCGGTCTCGCCGATCGCGGGGGCGACGCCGAACTCGACCCGGTAGAGGAAGGCCGGCGCCTCTAGCGCGACCTCGATCACCATCTCGATCCCGGTGCGGAAATCGGCGTCGGCGCGGCCGGCCTGGTAGATGCCAAAGAGCATCTCTGCCTCTTCCGCGGCGACGGGGCGGCGGAAGGCGCGGCGGGCGAACGAGGCGATGAACTGCTGCGCGCAGACGTCTTCGCCGATCACCGCGGCA
>Ga0105048_10008386_pt1 | contig 16532 bp, 8 predicted proteins | sample MAT05_FD_78382 | JGI IMG/M metagenome (GOLD analysis project Ga0105048, IMG submission 78382) | Freshwater microbial communities from Lake Fryxell liftoff mats and glacier meltwater in Antarctica - MAT-05 | ecosystem: Environmental > Aquatic > Freshwater > Ice > Liftoff microbial mat | place...
ATCTCATTAGTTACTTGTGGGATTTTGGCGATGGCGGCACCTCTGCACTTCCCAACCCTTCGCATACCTATAATGTTGCTGGCATTTATACAGTAAAGCTTACTATCATGAACGCATCGGGGTGTACCGATGTAATTACCAAGAGTAATTTGTTATACATAGGAATAGTAACAGCGGCCTTTATCGTTCCTGATAGTATTTGTGTAAATAATCGGTTTACTGTCAATAATGTCTCCTCTCCTTATAACAGCCTTACCAGTTGTAAATGGGATTTTGGGGATGGCACTACCGATACTGTTTTCAGGCCATCAAAGTCTTATGGCGCACCGGGTATTTATACCATTAAACTTGTTGCCCGTTTTGGTGCATGCAGCGATTCTACCACCCGTACAATACGGGTATTGCCTAAACCCACAGCCAGTTTTACTGGCACTAATACCACGGCCTGTAAGCCTCCATTAACTGCTAGTTTCACTAATACTTCTGTGGATGGTACTGTAATAAAATGGTATTTTGGCGATGGGGACAGCAGCACCGCAGCCAACCCCACCCATACTTACACAACCCTTGGCAACTTTAATGTAACACTTATAATACGCAATGCAAGTGGCTGCCTCGACACTTTAAAAAAGTCGCCCTTTGTAACCATTGCCCCGCCTAAAATACTGACGATTAATCCCCTTCGTGTGGAAGGGTGCATTCCGTACCCCGTTTCTTTTAACCCCATTATACAGTCTGTTGATTCAGTCATAGCTTACGAATGGGATTTGGGAAACGGCGTTACATCTACCATCAGAAACCCGATGCAGATATACACCATAGAGGGTGAGTACACTATCAAATTGAAAATTACAACCGCAGGAGGCTGTACCGATACAATCACTTTTGTAAAAGGTGTTGTGGTAGGCCAAAAGCCAGTTGCAGCCTTTAGTGGTACGCCGCGTATAGCCTGTGCCATGGATTTGATAACTTTTTCCAATGAATCTACTAATGGCCCCGACCGGTGGTTCTGGACTTTTGGGGATGGCGGTACTTCTGTATCTCAAAACCCGGAGTACAATTATAACGATACCGGATATTTTACCGTAACCCTTATCGTATGGCGTAGCGGCTGTTCGGACACCATAAGAAAGAGCCGATACATTTATATAAAACCGCCTATTGCCCGCTTCCTTGATTCATTCGTTTGTTCTAACCAGTTTCTCCATCATTTTCAAGACCGGTCTATCGGTGCCTTGTATTGGAAATATTGGTTTGGAGATGGTGATTCATCCGATATACCCAGCCCCTCCCATTTATACGCCGACACTGGCAGGTATATAGTGGTGCAGGAGGTACGGGATAGTTTTTGCAAACATTCGGCAAGCCAAACTATTCTGGTACTTGATGAAAAGGCTGGCTTTAACATTTTCGACAGTATTGGGTGCCGGTCAACCGTAAAACAATTTGAGGCCACTTCGCGGTCGTGGAATATTAAAAGTTATAATTGGGATTTCGGCGACTCTACGAATGGCGTGGACTCCTTTATCAATAACCGTATAAGTCATAGATACGACAGTACTGGCATCTACAACGTAAAACTCTTGATTACGGATTTAAATAATTGCCCCGATTCCATCATAAAGCCCGTCTCGGTAAGTGAGTATGGGCCCAAAGCAGATTTCAGCCCTTTTCAGAATGTGTGTATTAATTCAATGGTATCCTTTGCCGACTCCTCAAAAACCGATGGTTTAAATACTATAACACAATGGATTTGGGATTTTGGCGACAGTACTGCTATTCAAGTATATAACAGTGGCCCATTTACCCATACTTACACCGAAGGGGGGCTATACTCCGTAAAACTCATTGTGGTAGACGCCGCAGGCTGCAGGGACACTATTTATAAACCGGACAATGTTTTGGTGAACGACCCAAAGGCCGATTTCTATTCGTTCGATACGGTTAAGTGCCGTAACACCCCGGTTCAGTTTTTTCAAATGTCCAGCGGTAACAATATCACTTCTTTTCTTTGGTATTTCGGCGATGGCGATTCGAGTTACGATCCAAACCCTACCCACGCCTACGCTAACGAAGGCGAGTACGACATTAAACTAATTGTAGTAGATAATATCGGGTGTACAGCACAAATTCTTAAACCCCGGTTTATTAAAGTATATAATGCAAAAGCTGCTTTTGCCATGAGCGATTCTTTTACTAGCTGCCCACCGTTGTTTATTTCGTTTACCAACCAATCGGTAAACGTATACAGCACAAATTGGAACTTCGGCAACGGTAATACTTCTACATTGGTAAACCCTTCGCATACCTATACGTTCTCGGGAATTTTTGAGGTAAAACTGATTGTGACAGGCAATGGTGGCTGTACTGATACCACCACAAAAGAGGTGAGGATATTGGGGCCGTCAGGTACATTTACCTATTCGCCACTATTAGGTTGCACCCCGCTGAACGTTAATTTTACGACTAACTCCATAAACACTTTTTTCTATACCTGGGATTACAATGATGGCGTTACCAACTTTGGCAGAGACACCGCCACTACACATACATATATACGCCTCGGCGATTTTGTTCCAAAAATAATTTTAGAAGATTCATTAGGTTGTAAACTTCCTGTACTTGGTTTGGATACCATTCGTATAAAAGGCATTAAGACATTTATTAAGCAACTTCCCACCTATCTTATATGTGATTCGGCCTTCGTTTCCTTTACAGATTCTACCGAAACCAACGATACCATACAAAGTTATCTCTGGAATTTTGGCGACGGTGCTACCAGCAGCCAAAGAAACCCGGTTCATAAATATGCAGTAACGGGCATTTATACAATTACGCTTACGGTTACCACAGTTACAGGTTGTGTAAGTATTGATACACTAAAAGTGCCAATAAGAATTGTATCAAGTCCGCAAATAGCAACGCAGGGCGATACCTCCGGCTGTACACCAAAAACTGTACGTTTTACCGGTGTGTGGCTCAACCAGGATACATCGCAGATAAGGTGGAAATGGGATCTTGGCAATGGGCAAACATCTACACTGCAAAACCCACCCGACCAGGTTTACACGGTGGCCGGCACTTATAATATTATGTCCGTAGCCACCAATTTTTTCGGCTGCGCCGATACATCACACAGAACCGTAAAAGTATTTCCCTTGCCGATTGTAGATGCCGGCCCTGGAAATTTTATTTGCCGTGGCAAGTCGCATAACCTTAGCGCATCAGGTACATTAAATTATGCATGGACGCACCATCCTTCCCTCAGTTGTTTTAACTGTAATAACCCTGTGGCTAAGCCAGATTCCACCAGATGGTATTTAGTAGAAGGTACCGATAGTAATGGCTGTAAAGCTAAAGACACGGTTCTGGTAAGGGTTAAACAGCCATTTGTTATGAGGACAAACCCTGGCGATACCATTTGTGTAGGGCAAACAGTAAAGTTGGGAGCTTTTGGTGCAGAAAGATATATTTGGACACCACCATTTTTTTTAAATGGTGCCACTTTACCGAATCCAATCTCAAAACCAGACACAACCATAAGGTACAGGGTAATTGGCTACGATACACTTGGATGTTTTTACGATACCGGATATGTAACGATTAAGGTATATCCGACACCTAAAGTAAATATTATTGAAGATCGCATACAACTGGTTGTAGGTAATTCCGTTCAGCTTAATTCCACAGCCTCTGCAGATGTAAACCGCTGGCGGTGGACACCACCTATATATCTTAGTTGTACAGGTTGTCAAAATCCTATAGCCACACCCCGCCAGGAGATTACCTACACACTTCGGGTTTCCAATGCCGGCAATTGTATTGCAGAGGATAAGGTGAGCATATTTCTCATCTGTAGCAATAACAATGTGTTTGTGCCGAATACCTTTTCACCAAATGGAGATGGCGCCAACGATATATTCTATCCACGTGGCAAGGGGCTCTTTGGCGTAAAATCTATGAGAATATTTGACCGGTGGGGAGAGCTATTATACGAAAAAACAAATTTTCAACCCAACGACGAAAATGCTGGTTGGGACGGTACTTATAAAGGCAAATTACTAACGCCGGATGTATATGTATATACCATGGACGTTATTTGCGACAACAATGTTATTTTTAATTTAAAGGGAAATGTAACCTTATTAAGATAGTGGCATTGCTTTTGAACTTTGCGGCGAGATATTACACCCACACTTTCGTTTTCTCAAAAAATTTTGTTTCAGCCAGGGCTGAAACCCTGCAAACTTTCAGAGTACCCTTTAACAGTATTATACTACACCCATTAAGCGGAGCCTACAAACAATTTAGTGTACATGTATTTTGAGATAAAGAAAAAGAATTGCTTTAATGCCATGCGCCATGTAAGCCGAAAGGTTTTACTGGTGATCGCTGTTTTATTCCTTCGTTTTACCATAACCGCACAGGATATTCACTTTTCGCAATTCTTCGAAGCACCGCTTTTGAGAAACCCTTCTTTAGCTGGTATTTTTAACGGGGACCTCCGGTTTCAGGCTGTTATAAGGCAACAGTGGGCGTCTGTAACGGTGCCGTATCAAACTGGTTCTTTCAATACTGAATTTAAAATGCCAGTTGGTAATGCTGACGATTTTCTTACTATGGGTGGTCAGTTTGTTTACGATAAAGCAGGTTCAACCGATTTTAAGACCGTTCAGGTATTGCCTGCAATTAACTACCATAAATCTCTAAGTGGATTAAAAAACCGCTACCTGAGCCTTGGTTTTATGGGTGGCTATGTGCAACGTAGCATTGACCGCAGTAAAATAACTACGAATAGCCAGTTCGACGGTTCGGGCTTTAATGCCGCATTAAGCACCAACGAATCGGTAATAAATTATTCTTTAGGATACTGGGACGGGAGCGTAGGCATGAGTTTTAATACCGGCTTAGGCAACGAAGAAAACGAAATCAATAATTTGTATGTAGGGGTAGCCTTCCATCATTTTAACCGGCCAAAGAATTCTTTTTATAGAAAGCCAGATATAGAATTACAACCAAAATGGGTGTATTCGCTGGGTTTACGGTTTGCCCTGAATGATAAAAGCTATTTTACCATTCAGGCTGATCATAATACGCAGGGTTCTTACACCGAAACAATTGGTGGTGCTTTATATACTGTGGCTTTGGATAATGACCTGGATAATGCGAATTACAGTCTTCACCTTGGTGCATTTATGCGCTGGAAAGATGCCATAATACCCGTAATTAAAATGGATTATAAACCATTTTCCATTGCGCTTTCTTACGACATTAATACCTCGTTATTAAAAACCGCAAGTCAAGGGCGTGGGGGGTTTGAACTTTCTATTACCCACATCTCATTTTTTGACCGTGACAACAGCACCAAAAATGCAGTGCTTTGCCCCAGGTTTTAAAAACGCAGTGCCTTGCAGCTAAAACGAAAAGTGGAGATCGAAATAAATAAATCGTCTCTGAAGTGTAGGAAATAGGTACATATAACTCCTATGACAAGCATCTAAGCCTGAGCAGTCGGTCCGCCAAAATTCATGGGCAACTCCACTTGCTCAAGATCCTGAATAATTCCGTGGCTGTCTTCAAAGCGACTTACGTTTTCAATCATAGCCTTCATAAATCGCTTGGCATGTTGCGGTGTCATTATTAGTCGGCTCTTTACTTTGCTTTTGGGGGTGCCAGGCATTACGTTTACAAAATCTATTACAAACTCTGCATGGCTATGTGTAATAATAGCCAGATTAGCATATTGCCCTTCGGCTACTTCTTCTGTAATTTCTATATTCAGTTGATTGCCGGGATTGATATTATTCTCACTCATAAAACTAATTTAGACGAAGGTAAAGGGGATGGTACAAAAAAGCCGCTGAGAAAAATCAGCGGCTTTTATATAATAGGGTATAATCTATCTTATCGCTTCCTTACAAAAGTCAAAGTATCAATAAACTGGCGCAATGAACCTGCCGCATTCCTATAACCCCAACTTACATACATAGCCTTTTTTGCAGGGTCGTATTTGCTGGTGTATCCTGGTACATTAAACTCTAAGGCAGTAGCATTTCCAGGCCCGGCACTAATAGTTACTAAGTTTGTTGCTGGGTTTACTGTGTAAGTAACCGCAATACCACCAAACCTATTTATATCAAATGGATTGCCAGGTGTAACAGAAAAAGGCTGGCAATACTCATCCCAAATGGTACAAAATTGATCAATTGAAGTAACGCCGGAAGTTTGTAATTCAATCGTTTCGCCAGCATCAAAAGGTCCAGCGTAGAGGGGATGGAATCTGAATTCTCCTTTTAAATAATACACACCATCATAAGCATTAAGTGCGGCTATTTCCACCACCAACCTGCTTTGTAAATCATCTTCATTAACGGTAACAGCGTTACCTGAAACTTTAAGTATTGAAACGCCAAAAGCACGGGTTCCACTACCAAGTTTTGTTGGGTTTACGGCAAACCTGAAAGAAGCCTTTCTTGTTCCTGCCTTAATAATTACAACATTATCAATCAACTTAATTCCGGTAGAAAGTATCGGTTGAAGATTCTTGCCATTTGCAGCATTGTACTCATTTATTGGGTTGTCGTCTTTCTGTAAGGTTACCGCTATGTCGGTTTTTGCGGTACCTGTGGTGTTTGCAATCTTAACCTCGTAGCTAAGCGTGTCCCACTTATCTATAAATTCAGCATTATACTTTACATACCCACCATAATTATTAAAAGACACTACCAGGGGGCCTGAGTAATTGACACCCTTTTCAAGTACAGTTTCTTCCTTTTTACAGCCATTAAGCATAACTGCCAATAAGAGAAAACAAGAAAAAATTCTAACTAACATAAGATTCATTTTATTCGTTTTAAAAACTTTAGAAGAATTTGCCTAAACGAAATTATCGGTAGGCGAAGACTTTATTTGTCCCACCAAACTTTTGCGTCATGGGTATCACCGCCAACCATGGTAGCCACCTGAGCATTATAATTACCAGCATTTAGTGTAGGTTCATTTACAGGGTATGCAAGGCGAACAGGTATTTTTTTGCTATCATTAAGTGCAGCAGCCGAAGGTGTAAGTACAGGGAAATTTGTTCTCCTCCATTCGCTCCAGCCTTCCTGGCCATTAGGGAACACTGCAATCCATTTTTGGATGGCAATAACCCGTAGTACATCATTGGCAGATAAACCTGTTAATGTTACATTGGCACTGGCAAAATAGGCTGTAAGTTCTGCTGGTGTATAAGTGGCACCCCATTGATCCCAACTTGCCCTTATTCCATTACTATAAGATGTTACAGTTTCAGGGGCTGTACCTATCCATCCTAGGGCATTCGCTTCTGCAACACATAACCACATTTGGGCGGCTGTGAAAATATAACCCGGACTTGGTGCATAGCTAATAAGGGGGCCTTGCCCCGCACCTGTAAGTCTATAACCGATGATTTTTGTCCCTATTCGGCTATAATCGTTAGTAGAGGACCAATTTATAAGCTGATCCCTGTTAAAACCATACGGCAAACCTTTGTATTGACCAGCCGAGTTTACCTGTGCGTAAACGGCAAGACGTTTATCATTATTCGTGTTCAACCAATTTAAGAATACATCGCTAAGACCATAATCGTCCCGTGTTTCAAACGCTGCATTCCATGGGCTGCGAAAGTTAATATTGTTCAAATACTGAAAGGCAATATTCTTGTCGTTACTGTTCACCCAGCCAGCAGCATCGTTATATGCAGCTGCAAATTCCGTCTTGCCCTGTGCAGCATCAGCCTTTGATATCCTGATGGCCAAAACCATGCGTAGCGTATTAGCAAAACGTTTCCATTTGGCAGCATCGCCGTCAAAAAGTATATCGCCCTTAACAGCAGCACCACCATCAAACTGAGCAGCACCCGCTTTAAGTTCTTTAAACAAGTCTGCGTAAATAAGTGCTTGTTTATCATAGACCGGGTTAAAATTAAATTTTAAAGCACTGAAATAAGGCACGTCGCCCCACCTATCAGTCACCTGTGCAAAAAAGTACGCCTTTAAAATCCTGGCTATTGCTGTTTGGTTAGCATTAGAACCATTAGCTGTAACCTTAGCGTCCCCGGCAGTGGCACCGCTATTGTAATTAATTATGGTTTGCAAATCCATAAGTGATCCTGCATAAAAACCACCCCACCCTACATTAGTTGTAGAATAATTGGCACCCTCGGGATATTGGCTTTGCATAAGCCACTGTACATAATAAGCTTGTTCGCTTGGTCCACCAGCTACGTTTAATAAAACATTACTAAGTAGCTGCGAGGTATTTGCAAACGACGTTACATTAGGTGCTGGGTTGATGTTATATTTTTCGTCAAACTCCACCTTCTTACAGGAGGTAGTACCAATTGCTGCAATCCCAATTGCAATTACAGCATAGGTTCTTAAAGTATTTTTCATGTTTTGCTTCTTTACTTGTTATTAAATGTTCTTAGAAACCTAAGCGCAGGGTGGCACCATAAGATCTTGTACCTGGCAATTGTCCGTTTTCACCCCACTCTGCAGCAAGTTCTGAAGGATCGAAACCTTTTACTTTTGTCCAGATAAACAAGTTCCGAGCCACCAATGAAAAACTCATGGTTTTAATTGCTTTGCCCAGTGTACCCCAATTTTTAGTGTTGAACCTGTAACCAAGGCTTGCCTCCCTAAATTTAATGTACGACTTATCGTGTATAAACTCTTCGGGTGTACGATCGTAAAACTGATGGTAATAAGTAAACCCATCAACATACACATCGTAAGGCTTTCCTGATTCGTTTACACCAAATACGTGAACACCACCACCATCAGCAACGGGGTCACGTACGTTTTTGCCATTGTCGTTAATTGCTGCTGTTTTAGCCAAAAGGCCGGAGTAGGTACCCCAGTTGTCGCTAAGCGAATAAAATTTTCCACCCTGACTAAAATCGAAGGCTGCTGTAAGTGTCCAGTTTTTATAGTTAAAGTTGTTAAAAAAACCACCAAAATAATCAGCAATAGTAGAACCAAAATTTTGGTTGGCCACCGTTTCGTATGTACCATCGGCACCAATTACAGGCTGCCCATTAATACGTTTTATACCGTTACCAACTATTTGGAAAGGCTTTTCTCCTTTTATATGAACGAGTTGAATTTGGCCAAATGCGTCTCCGGCACGTACCAAAATATCTGATTGATCAGACACTTTTTCTACTTTGGCATCTACACTAGACCAGTTAAGTGTTGCATCCCAGGTGAAATTTTTGGTTACTATTGGTTTTATATTTAGCTCAACCTCAAAACCTTGCCTGGTTACCAATCCGGCATTTAGTATAGATGATGTAATACCACTTGGTGCAGAAACGGAAGTAGGCACGATATCATTTTTACGCTCATCAGTATAGTAAGTAAAACTAAGACCCAGCCTGTCTCTGAAAAATCTTAAATCAGTACCAATTTCAGTAGATATATTAATAGCAGGTTTTATTGTAGGGTCAGTAATGGTATTGGGGAAACCAATGAAAAAGTTATTATTATAAGAAACATTACCAGTACCATAAGTAGGTGTAAGGGCATATTCTCCCAAAAACGCATCCGGTACCGATCCAACGGAAGAACGACTAGCCCGCAATTTTCCGAAAGTAAGTGTGGGTAATACTTTTTTCAGGTATTCGCTAAACACAAATGAAACGCCATAAGACGGATAATTGAAGCCATTTTCCTGAAGCGGCAAACGCGAATTCCACTCCTGCCGTACGGAAAAATCAGCAAATAGGACATCCTTCCAGCCAAATGTGCCACGGGCAAACAGGCCATAAGTTGCCCTGTATGTGCCGAAATTTCCGCCCCTATTTACGAGGCCAGTACTGTTCGCCAGAGTAAATATATCTGGCGTTACCAATCCGCCATTTGTAGAACGGGATGAATCGGTGGTTTTGCGCCAAATGTTTTGTGTTCCTACCATTACATCAACAGAAAAGTCATTGATATTAGTGATGTAACCAATATTGGCCTCCGCAGTTTGTTCGGTAAATTTTGATTCGTTGGTACCATAGCCATCCAAAATACCCGACTGTGACGCACCGTTTCTAACAGCGGTTGGTATTTTAAAGAATCCTTCTATCGGCCTGTAATTTAAGCGGTAGGTAGCGGAAGCAGTAAGTCCTTTCATTATTTTATAGCTGAGGCTCACATCACCCAATAACCTTTGACGGTTCTGTTCGCTTTGAAAAAGCTCCAGGTAGGAATAATGGTTGTACCAATAATTCCCTTTGTAAAAATTGGCACTTGGTGCGGCATTTGCATTAGGGTTAGCGTGGTTCCAACTAATTAATGTGTTGGCAGGACCTGCTTTAGCTCCTTTTAACTCTTTTAAAATATCGGTATTTAGGTTGCGATGGAACCATTGGTTAAACGAGCCAGAAGTATTATTAGAATAGCCATCGTTAAAATCGCCCCTTATATCTTCTGTAGTGTAATTCGCGTTAATGTTCAATGTGAGGTTTTTAATCACCTCATAGTTAAAGTTAGCAGAGAGAAAATGCTTGTTAAGTTTTGACTCAGGGATAATTCCAGTCCGGTTGAGATTGGTGTAGCTAAACCTCATTGATCCTTTTTCAAAACCACGGCCTATAGCTATATTATTGTTGAGCGTAACTGCGTTGTCGTAAAAATTACGGATGTTATCTTTTTGAGGAGAGGCAGAGGCGGTTTGATAAGAATATTTGTGTCCTCCATACCAACTGTACCATGGAATATATTCTGTACCATCCATTTTAGGCCCCCAACTGGCATCATCGGAATAATCATGGAATTTTTTTCCATCCAGTGCCTTCCACTCGGCAGGGTGTATAGCAGGGTTAAATGCAAATGTTCTCCAATTGGCTACACCACCACCTACATATTCGTTCTGGTAGTCGGGTAGTATGTTCACTACGTCAAGTGTAGTGGTAGTGTTGAAATCCACCTGCCATTTCTTAGACTTTTGCGGCTTACGGCTTGTGATCATAATAACGCCACCTTCTGCCAGTGACCCATAAAGGTTGGTTGCAGCATTGCCTTTCAGTACACTTATGGTGGCAACATTATCCATGTTAATATCAGCAGGATTAGTAACGATGGTACCATCCACCACATAGATAGCGTTGGCAGAATTGAGACTACCTACGCCACGTATTCTTACGGCACCCGTAGAACCCAATTTACTACCAGCCTGACCAGACACAGTAAGGCCAGAAACCTTACCTGCTAGACCTGTGGTGAAATCAGCATCACGGGTTTGAGTAAGCCTTTCTACCGAAACGTTTTGAGTAGCATAAGTAATAGCCTTTACAGATTTTTTGATACCGAGAGCGGTAACCACCACACTTGATAATTCTGTGTTGGATTTAATTAATGTAACTGAATAAGTAGCTTTTCCGGCCGATACAGTTATTTCCTGATCTGTAGATCCCGCTGCACTTATTACTAATACTGCACCATCTTTTACCTCTATTCGAAAATTACCATTGGCATCAGCGGCCACACCTGTTTTTCCATTCTTCACTTTAATAGATGCAAAGGCAACGGGCTCACCTTTATCATCTGTAACCTGACCGGTCACTACACGGTTTTGAGCCAATGCAAGCGTTGTACAAAGCACCAACATCATCACCAGAGATGAAATTTTTCTCATGTTCGTTAGTTTGATTTTTAAGACGTGTAAATATAGAGGATTATGAATAAAAAGTTAAAAAGCCGCAAAGAGAATGTGAAATTTTAGCCAACTTATATTGCTGGTGTGGAAGATGAGGTGCGTTTCTTCGGTTAATTTTCTAAACTTTCTATGCATGATGCCCTTAACATTTCATTTGCATAATGGACAAAAATGTTTTTTTTATCGCTGCTTGTCGCTCAAAATTAGGCACTAGTCATAAGCGGAGGCATTAATTTAATAGTCATTTGTCAATCTTGCAATTGATTGAACCGGCAGTATATTTCAAAAAAAATGAAGATTGACCTGGCACCTGCCGAGAATTAAAAACGATACATGGCTTGTAGTTTCACCTCCGTTCTGCGGTTGCCTGTAATTTCATCGTTGCCGCTGCCCACCGTGGATGCACCGGGGCTTATTGTTTGAGCAAAGCGGAACCATGTACTCAGCCTGCGGCTTACGTCGTAGTTTATATTTAAATAGTACCGGTAACCTTTTTCGTAAAAAGGGGGGATGGAAAAACTATATGCCACATCATTTTCATAAGCGTACATGCGGCTATCGTAGCTATCGGTTTCAAAGTATTGCAGCCTTATACCTGCTGTAAGTGGCGCCATCATGGGTTTGTACAGCACGTCGGTAAAAATGAGAAACCCATTTTCTGGCTTATCGCTTTGCTTATCGAACCATAATAATTCGGCCCGGCCCCTTACTGTAATGTTGGGCGATACCTTGTAAGAGAGATGCGTACGCCAGTTTTGCTTTGGCCGGTTGTTGGTAATGTGCACTGGTAGGTTGGTCGCCGATAAATTGATGGCCTTGCTTTGGTTGGTGTAGCGGCTATAAAGTTCCACCTGCTTGTTGGGCTTCCAACTAAACTGCACCAGATAATCTGCGCCTTTGCTCGGTCTATCAACCCTAAACCTTAGCCAGGGGAAAGTGAACACATCGGCATAGAGGTCTATTTTAAAACCATTGGCGGGGCGGACGGTAAGCCCTGAATAAAGACCATTTTCATTGATGGGCGTGGTACTTTCTGTAAAAGCATTGCTGTACAAACTACCGTAGGAGCGGCTTATGTTTCTATAAAGCAACGAAAAATCGGCCTTGGAATCTAGGCTGGTCATCAGGCCATGTACCATGGCGAGGTCGCCCTGGCCATCTACAGCAACTTCACCAAAAAGATGTGTATTCTTAAAAGTGTAGCTATAATCCATACTGGCATTGGTTATTTTATTGCCCCCAATAGCAAACGTGTTGTACGGCTCCGGCCCTTTTTGCAAAGGCTTACCCAGCTTATAATGCAGGGCATTTATGCCTATGTGCAGCCTGTTGGTTTGGTAGCTAACATTGCCCCCAATGGTTAGTTGTTTTATCTGGTCTTTGTCGGCGATTTCCGATTGGGTGCGGTGGTAGCCACTTGTTTGAAGGCTCGATACATAGTCGTCGAAATTGGCAGAGTCCACAATGGCATTGGCCGAAAGATTCTTGTACGAGACAAAAGCGGTTCCCTGCCAATTGTTCTTTTTTACGGTAAGCCCTGCCCCCCTGTGAAAATTAAATTCGCCAGCGGAATTATAAGGCCGCAGAATATCGGCTTGCCGCTTAATGCCCATGGCATCGGCACTTTTTCTAAAACCCATTGCTTGCCAACTTATAAGGCCCTGCCCCATGTTCACCGTAAAATCGCCCAGGGCAAGGTGTTTTATCAAACCAATATTTCTGGCAAATAAGTGGAAGGAGTAAAAATCGAAACCTGATTTTTGGCTGCCTTTGAATAATTCTTCACCTGCATCTTTATCGGCCACGAAGCCGTATTGCAGCAGGTTTTTATATTGGTAGCGGTAGCGTAAAAAAATTCGCTGGCGGCTGCCGAAATATTTGGAGCCACCACTAGCTGTACTGGTAAACCCCTTACTACGTTCCAGTATTTGAGTGACTCTGGCCAGCAAACTGTTTTCGCCATTACGGAAGCGTTTGCCAAATTCCTCGGTAAGGGTTAGGGCATTGCTTACGGTTATAAATGGCCGCATTTTTTGAATCGTCTCCACATCCCAGCCGGGTACGGCCTGTAGCTCATGTATATCTATCAGTTGGCCCAGCAATTGGCGGTACAGTAACAGGTTTTGTATTTGCAAAGGTTTTAGAAAAAAGAAAGTCTTCAGTTCCGATTCCGTGGCCAGGTTCAGGTTAAGCGGCCTCTTTTTATAATCGCTGAATTGCTGCAAATAGCTGTCGTCTTCGCTTTCTCCTTCTTCGGCTTCGGCAAGGTTTTCCAGTTGCTGCTCTGCAGTGGTACTTAGCAGGTTGGTGCTATCTACCTGAGCATGTGCCCGATTAAAGAGGAGCAGGAAAATGGAAAATAATATGGTGAGGAACGGATTCAGTAAATGATATTTTATGCTATGAAGGAAAGCAACACCGATAATTCGGATGGGAACTGGTAACAGGGGGTTTTTTATGACTATATAAATCTATTTTATACTAATCAGTAAAAGCCTGCTTGTAACAGTATTCACCGTTCGGATGCATCGGAAGAGACGGCAGGTTTTCCACTGCCTCCTAGCATGCCGTGGCTGGCGGAGGCGGAAAAACAAACATAGAAATCCGCTCTCATCCCTTTCACTCCGTATCATCTGTACTGCTAGCCTTCCCGTCCTTTTTTCCTAATTCAAACAATAATAAAACCCCGGGGCTTACACCCAGTTGGGGGTGAAAACTGGCCGCAAAGTCTATCCTGAATTTTAAAAGGTTTAGACCAATACCCGCATACAAATTATTAGTAGCCGTGCTTACACCTGCCCTTGCAAAAAACTGTTTTACGAACCGGTACTGCAATCCTGCATTTATGCTGGTGGGCAGATTCTCTTCTTTTACCAGTTCGCCGCTTATAAATAGTTTGTCGCTAACCTCGTAGCCCAGCCCAAAAGTATATTGGGCTGGTATTTTTTCATCGGCCGCCTTGCTCCATTTGCTGCCTCCGGGGTTATAGATATTGATGCCGGCGTGTATTTTTTCTGTAAGATGAAAAATCGCACCAGCACTGGCATTGATGCTGCTGGCTTTGCCGTAACCATTGCCCTGATTAACCGAATGATAATTAAACTGTACGCCTACATCTATTTTATCGCTTACCTGCAAGCCGTAGGCCAGCGAAAGCTGCATTTGATTATACAGGCTAAAGCCATAGTAATTACAGTGAAGTGCAAAAGCACCTTTGCGGGTTTTGTAAGCGACAGAACCATTGTAAAGATTTAGTTGCTCCTGCAAAAAACGGCGTTCGGCATACACCCCGGCACAAGATTTGGGAAGCTGTGCCAAAGCAGCGGCATTGTTACGGGTGGCATATAAATCCACATGGGTTTTGGAATAAGCTCCCAACGCCGGATACCTTGCAGCCACCATTTGCCCAATGGGCTGTGCCGCGGCACTAGTAGCGAAGTACAATATAAGTATGGTCAGAAGCTTTTTCAGGCAATTAGTTTAGGCCAAATTAAAAGCTAATAAATGAGAATTTTGTAAAAAGGTTTTGGGTTCAAGGGTTCAAGTTTGGAAGGTTAAGGCTTCGGGTTTGAAAGGTTCGGATTAGAGGCTATAGACTTCTTCCAATTCACAAATGGGTGCTACCTAACTTCAATAATGCTTGATAAGAATCGGACATGCCACCAAAATTTCAGGCTCAGATATCACCTGTCCCAAAGCGGCAAAGATTTTACCCTTGCCCATTGTAAACTTGAACCTTGCCCTCCTGAACCTTATCTTCGCCGCCATGCAACTTTTAGACGGAAAATTAGCATCGGCTGCTATAAAAGCTGCCCTTAAAGAAAAGGTAGAAAAAAGGTTGGCCTCCGGAAAAAGAGCCCCACACCTCGCCGCAATTTTGGTGGGTACCAATGGTGCCAGCGAAACGTACGTGGCTTCCAAAGTAAAAAACTGTGCAGAGCTGGGCTTCGGCAGCACTTTTGTGCGGTACGATGCCGATGTAAGCCAGGAAACACTTTTGGCCAAAATACATGAACTAAACAATGACGCAGGCATTGACGGTATATTGGTTCAACTGCCCCTGCCCAAGCATATTGCGGCAGATACCGTAATAGAGACCATTAACCCAAATAAAGATGTGGATGGTTTCCATCCGGTTAATGTGGGGCGGCTAACGCTGGGGCTGCCTGGTTTTGTGTCCGCTACCCCCTATGGCATTATGCTCATGCTGGAACATTATAAAATAGATACCCGTGGTAAACATGCGGTGGTGATAGGCCGAAGTAATATTGTTGGCCGACCCATGAGTATTTTGCTCAGCACCCAAAGCGCTTATGGCAATTGTACCGTTACACTTTGCCATTCGGCCACACAAAACCTAAAAGAAATTTGCCTGCAGGCAGATATTATTGTGGCGGCTTTGGGCAGACCCGAATTTTTAAAAGCCGATATGGTAAAAGAAGGTGCCATAGTGATAGATGTGGGCATTACCCGTGTACCGGATGCCACCAAAAAAAGCGGCTTTGCCCTAAAAGGCGATGTGGCTTTTGATGAAGTGGCCACCAAAGCAGCTTACCTAACACCCGTGCCAGGCGGCGTTGGTGTAATGACAATTGCCGGTTTGATGCAAAACACCTTTGAGGCATGTGAAAAGAATTTAAGATTTAGGATTTAGGATTTCGATTTTTATAGACGCCATGCTGGCGTCTAACACTAACCAATAAAAATTTGACAACAGCAGAAACGATAGCAAACATAGAAACCGCCTTACCCGTAATGGAGGCCTTTTACACCATACAAGGCGAAGGTTTCCATACTGGTAAAGCCGCTTATTTTATACGCCTCGGGGGGTGCGATGTGGGCTGTGTGTGGTGCGATGTAAA
>Ga0105048_10008390_pt1 | contig 16528 bp, 12 predicted proteins | sample MAT05_FD_78382 | JGI IMG/M metagenome (GOLD analysis project Ga0105048, IMG submission 78382) | Freshwater microbial communities from Lake Fryxell liftoff mats and glacier meltwater in Antarctica - MAT-05 | ecosystem: Environmental > Aquatic > Freshwater > Ice > Liftoff microbial mat | place...
GACGCCGATCGACTGCGGCTGGCTCTCGTTCGTCAGCGACGAGGGTGCGCCGCGACAGCGCGCGTTCTTGAACATCGCGAGCTTCGGCATGGGCGGCGTCGTCGATCGCATCGTCAACAGCGCACCGAAGTGGCTCGGCGGCCGCGCGTCGTTCTTGCTCGGCAGCCTGCGCGGGATGAGTCGCTACGAGAACCGCCGCGTTCGCCTGGTGCTCGATGACGGCCCGTCGCGCGTGACGCAGGTGGTGAACTACGCGGTCGCCAACGGGCGCTTCTTCGGTGGCGGTATGGAGGTCGCGCCACAGGCATCGCTCGACGATGGCTGGTTCGACGTCATCGGCTTCGAGCACATGTCGAAGCTGCAGACGGCTGCGCTGTCGAGCAAGATCTACCAAGGCGCGCACCTCGACTCGCCGGGCGTGACGTTCGCCCGCGCGCGCAAGGTCGTCGCCGAGCCGCTCGACAGCGACGGCCGCCACACGCTGCTCGACATCGACGGCGAGGCTCCGGGACGGCTGCCCGCGACGTTCGAGCTGCGCGCGGGCGCGCTGCTGCTGCGCGCATGATGGCGTCCTCGTGAACGCGCTGCGGGCGCTCGTCGCCGCGCTCCGGCCGATCGTCTTCGCGTCGTGCGCAGGCGTGTTCTACGCGCTCGCCGGCCCGCCCTACGAGCTCGGCGTTCTCGCGTTCTGCGCGGGGCCGCTGCTGCTCGCCGCGATCGAGGAGGCGCGCACACCTTGGCGCGCTGCGTCCGTCGCCGCAGTCGCCGGCTTCAGCTGCAACGTCATCGTGCTCGGCTGGGTCGTCGATCTGCTGCAGACGTTCGCGTACATGCCGCTCATCGCCGCGCTGCCGATCGCGATGTTGCTGTGGATCGCGCAGTCGCTGCCGTTCTTCGTCGCGGGCGCTCTCACCAAGACGCTCTCCGCGCGCGCCAACGACGCGTCTGCGAGCGCGTCGCCCGGCGCGTGGATCGTGCTGCCGTTCGCGCTGTCGGCGTGCACCGTGCTCGTGCCGGCGCTGTTCCCGTGGAACGTCGGCGCAGCCACGCTACCGCTGCTCGCTTACGCGCAGCACGCCGAGCTCGGCGGGGTCGCGCTGGTCGACATGACGCTGATGCTCGCCGGTGGCGGGTTGCTCGCGGCGGCGCGCTCACGATCGCTACGTGAAGCGCGCGTGCCGCTCGTCGCCGGCCTCGCCGCGCTGTTTGTGCCGTTCGTCTACGGGCACGTTCGCATCGGCCAAGTGGAGAGCGCCCGCCGCGCAGCGCCGATGGTGCGCGTCGGTGTGGTGCAGCCGAACATCGGCATCTTCGAGAAACACGACCCGAGCCAGCACCACGGCCACCTGCTGCTGCTGCGGCGGATGACGCACGACCTCGAAGAAGGCGGCGCAGAGCTCGTCGTGTGGCCGGAGACGGCCTATCCCTTCTTCGTGCATCGCGATCGCGCGGACGAACCTGCGGGCTTTCTGCGCGCGCGCGGTGAGAACGTGAAGGGCCCGCTGCTCATCGGCGCGATCACCACGCAGCGCGAGCTGCGCTTCAACTCCGCGATCGGCGTCGAGGCCGATGGCCGCATCTCGGGCATCGCCGACAAAGTCGAGCTGCTCGCGTTCGGCGAGTACGTGCCGTTCTGGGATCTGCTGCCGTTGCTGCGCGAGTACTTTCCGCACCGCGGAATCACGCCGGGCGCCGCGCCGCGGATGCTCACCATCGACGGGCACCGCATCGCCGTCCTCAACTGCTACGAGGACGTGCTGCCGAACTACGCGCGTCAGCTCGCCGCGTTCGAGCCGGCGCCGGAGTTCTTCGTCAACGTGACCAACGACGCGTGGTTCGGCGACACCGCCGAGCCGCTGTTGCACAACCACGTCGCGCGGGTTCGCGCGATCGAGACGCGGCGCGATCTCCTACGCGCGGTGAACACCGGCGTCAGCGCGCACATCTCAGCGAGCGGCGCGGAGCTGGTGCACACGCAGACGTTCATCCAGACGTCGTTCATCGCGGCGGTGCGAACGCTCGAGGGGACGACGCCGTACGCGCGCTTCGGCGATCTGACGACGCCGTTCTGCCTCGCGCTGCTCCTCGCGTGGGCGCTGCGTGTACGCCTCGCGCGCCGCGCCGCGCTGCGCGCAGAGAAGCTCGCGGCGCTCGGCACGTGGCTCGAGACCAGCGGGCTCGATGCGCTGGCGGAGGACGCGGACGCGCCGCGCGAAGACGGTTGATCACGCCGTGCATTGCAGTCACGCTCGCGGCTGCATGAGTGCGCCGGTCGAATCGCTCCGGGCTCTCCGCGAGACGCGCATGGCGTTCACGCGGCTGCTCACGATATTCGTGCTCGTGTTCGCGGCGCCGGGCGCGGCTGACGTCGTCGAAGAAGCGGTGGCGTACGCGACCGGCTCCGAGTGCTGCGACGAAGGATCGTGCGACGACGACGGTGGCGAAGGCTGCCCGACGACGTGCCTGCACTGCGCCGGTTGCGCACATCCAAGCACCGTGGTCGCGAGGGCGTATGTGCTGCCTGCGTGTGAGGCCAGCGCGGCGACAGCGTGCGCGGGTGACGGCAGCCTCCCCGACGCGTCGGGCTACCGAACGCCACCGTTCCGGCCGCCCGCGGCGTGAGCGCCCCAACGCTGGTAGCGGGCTCGGCGTAGACGCGAAGAACGCGTCGCGCGGGGCTCGCCCATGGGCTCGGCGCGCCGATTCGGGGCCTCGCGCGCGCTCGCTCGCTCGATCGTGGAGCTCGTCACATCATGCTGCGTTCCTCTTTGACCCGAGCCACGGCTCGGTCGTCCTCTCTGTGTGCGTGGCGACCTGCGTCCGCGCTCCTGCTCGCCATGGCGATCGGGTCGAGCGGCGCAGAGATCGCGCACGCGCAAGACGCGCCTGATGAGCGCATCGTCTCGCTCGAGGCGCTCCTCGCGCATGCCGAGCGGCGCGCGCCGGCGCTCGTGGTCGCTGAGCGGCGACGGCGATACGGCGACGCGGCAGCGGCCGGCGCGGACGTCGCGCTGCAGCACAACCCGACGCTCGAGTTCGGCATTGGGCCGCGATTCAGCGGCGCGAACGAGAGCGACTTCGACTTCACGGTCGCGCTCGGTCAGCCGGTCGAGGTCGCGGGGGAGCCGGCTGCGCGTCGGCGCGCTGCGGCGCTGGTCGGGGCGCGCCTCGACGCGGAGAGCGCCGCGGTCCGCGCGGAGGTCCGTCGCGATGTCGTGCAGGCGTATCACGCAGCTACGATCGCACGCGCGGCGACGGCCATCGCCGCGCGGCTCGTCACGTTCAGCGAGGCGCTGCTCACCCTCGTGCGGCGACGCCTCGCGGCAGGCGACGCGAGCGCGATCGACGTCCGCGTCGCCGAGATCGAAGCGGCGCAAGCGCGGCAGGAGGTGCTCATCGCTGAGCACGCGCTGCGATGCGCGCGGCTCACGCTCGCGGAGCTGAGCGGCTGGTCGATCGAGACACCGCCGAACGTCGCCGCGAGCCTCTCATCGGTGCGGCCTGCGCCGTCGCTCGGCGCGGCGATGGCGGCTGCGGCGGACAATCACCCTGCGCTGCGTGCGCGTCAGGCCGCCACCGCCGAGGCCCACGCGCGCGCCGAGGTCGCTGCGCGCGAAGGCTGGCCGGCGCCAGTGTTCGGCGTGCAGGTCGCGCGCGAGGGCTCGGCCGGCAGTCCCGCCAACTACATCGTGCTCGGCACGCTCGGACTCGCGCTGCCGCTCTGGCAGCGCAACCAGGGAGAGAGAGCGCGCGCTCTCGTCGACGAAGACGTCTCGCGCGCGGAGGAGAGCGTCGCTGCGCGCGCGGTGCGCTTGCGGATCGCGCGAGCGCACGCAGAGCTGAGCTCGGCGGCTGAGCGCATCGCACTGTTCGAATCGGCGAGCGTGCCGGCGCTGGAGGACGGACTCGTGCTGCTCGAGCGTGGCTTCGCGCAGGGAGAGGTTCCGCTCTTTGCGGTCACGAGCGCGCGCGCTCGCTTCGTCGAGGCCCAGCGCGCCGCGCTCGCACGCGCCGCATTCGCTCGGTCAACCAGCTCGGCGTCTCGCAGATCACCATCGAGTTCGAGCCCGACGCCGACTATCTGCGCTCGCGTCAGTTCGTCGCCGAGCGCATTCAGCAGGTCACGGCCGCCCTGCCGCCGGGCACGGAGCCACCGCTGCTCTCGAGCCTCACCGGCCGGCTCAACGAGGTCGTCGAGCTCACCCTGGAGGCCGAGCCCGGCAGCGCGGATCTGATGACGCTCCGCGATCTCGCCGAGTTCGAGGTGCGCAATCGCCTGCTCGCGGTGCCCGGCGTCGCCGCCGTGGAGCGTCTCGGCGGCTATCTGCGTCAGCTGCAGGTCCAGCTCGATCCCGATCGCATGGTGGCGCGCGGCGTCTCGCTCGACGACGTGCTGCACGCGCTCGAAGGCGCGAACGCGAACGCCTCCGGGGGCATCATCACGCAGGGCCCGATGGAGTGGAACGTGCGGGCGATCGGCCGCGTCGAGTCGACCGCCGATGTCGGCACCGTCGTCGTCGCCGTGCGCGGTGGGACGCCGGTCTTGCTGTCCGATGTCGCCGACGTGCGCGAGGCGCCGGCGTTGCGTCGCGGCATCGCGCATCGTCTCGACGGCGAGATCGTGAGCTGCCGCGTGGTGAAGCAGTTCGGCGCCGACACCGTGCAGGTCGCCGAGGACGTTCGCGCGGCGATCGTCGAGCTGCAGCGCGGGATGCCTGCCGGCGTGACCATCCGCGTCGCCTACGATCAGGCCGACCTCGTGCGCTCCTCGCTCAGCGGCGTCGGCCGCGCGGTGCTCGTCGGCGCCGTGTTCGTCATCCTCGTGCTGTTCCTGCTGCTCGGCGATCTGCGCGCCTCGCTGCTGGTGACGCTGAGCATCCCGCTCTCGGTGGCGATCGCCGGCGTGCTGCTGCGCCAAGCGAACGTCGGCCTCAACACGATGACGCTCGGCGGTCTCGCCATCGCGGTCGGCCTGCTGGTCGATGCGTCGATCATCGTCGTCGAGAACGTCGTGCACCGCATCCAGGGCACGCGCTCGGCCGCGCAGCGCAAGGAGAGCGCGCTGCTCGCCGCGATCGAGGTCGGCCGCCCGATCGCGTTCGCCACGCTCATCGTCATCGCGGTGTTCTTGCCGCTGTTCGGCATGAGCGGCATCGAAGGGCGCATGTACGGGCCGCTCGCCGGCGCGGTCATCGCGTCGATGCTGGCCGCGCTCGCGCTCGCGCTCACGCTCACGCCCGTCGCGGCGGGCATGTTCTTGCGCCCACATCGCGTCGATCGCCCGGACGATGTGTGGATCGTCCGCTCGATCAAGACTCTCTACACGCCCGCGCTCGCGTGGTGCATGCGCCACGCCGGGCTCGTGCGCGTGTTGTCGCTCGGAGTGACGATCCCGGCGATCGCGCTCGCGCTGCAGATCGGCACCGACTTCATGCCGGAGCTCGACGAAGGCGCGCTGCTGCTGCAGACGGTGTTGCCAGCCGAGGCCTCGCTCGATCAGGTCGATCGGCTCAACCACCGCGTCGAAGACGTGCTGCGCACGTTCCCCGAGGTCGACGACGTGGTGCGGCGCACGGGTCGCTCCGAGAGCACCGAAGATCCGATGCCACACACCGTGTCCGATGTCCTGGTCGTGCTGCGGCCCGAGCGCGAGCGCTCGATGGCGGAGCTGAGCGAGGCGATGCGCGCGAAGCTCGACGACGTCCCCGGCGTGTCGGTGCTGTTCACCACGCCGCTCGGGATGCGTATCGACGAAGGGCTCGGCGGCACGCCTGCGGATCTCTCGATTCGCATCTTTGGTCCCGATCTCGCCGAGCTCGGTCGGCTCGCGGAGCGCGCCCGGGACATCGCATCGCGCGTGCGCGGCATCGAGGATCTGCGCGCGGAGCAGACCACCGGCCTACCGCAGCTGCGCATCTCGCTCGACCGACCGGCGCTCGCGCGCGTCGGTCTCACGCCGGGAGACGTCATGCGCGCGGTGCGGATCGGGCTCGTCGGCGAAGAGATGAGCAAGGTGTGGCGCGGGCAGCGTCACTTCGACTTGATCGTTCGCTTACAGGACGATCGCCGCGGCGACGCCAACGCGATCCGCAGCCTGCTCATCGACGGGCACGACGGCACCCGCGTGCCGCTGAATCAGGTCGCGCGCGTCGAGCAGACCTTTGGGCCGGGCGCGATTCGACGCGAAGGTGGCAGCCGTCGGCTCGCGGTCGAGGCGAGCGTCACGGGGCGCGATCTTGGCAGCACCGCCGCCGAGCTACGCGAGAAGCTGAACGCGGAGCTAGGCGCGCCGAGCGGCTATTTCTACGAGCTCGGCGGGCGCGTCGAGGGCCAAGCGCGCGCGAACAAGGCGCTGGCGCTCGCCGTCGGCTTGGCGACCGTCGCCGTATTTCTGCTGCTCTATCTCGCGCTCGGCTCGGTGGCCGAGACGCTGGTGATCCTCGCGACCCTGCCGGACGCGTTCGTCGGCGGCATCGTCGCGCTGTGGATCACCGGAGAGACGTGGAACGTCTCGTCGATCGTCGGGCTGATCGGGCTGTTCGGCATCGCCGTGCAAAATGGCCTGGTTCTTGTCACGCAGACGCGCGCGCTGGTCGACGCCGGGACGCCGTTCGACGCGGCGCTGCGCGAGGCGTGCGTCGGTCGCGTGCGGCCGAAGCTGATGACGGCATCGACGGCGATCCTCGGGCTTCTGCCGCTGCTGCTGCTGCGCCTCCACGGCACCGAGATCGAGCGGCCGCTGGCGATCGTGATGGTCGGTGGGCTGCTCACCTCCACGGCGTTCACGCTACTCGCGCTGCCGACGTTCTACTCACTGGTGTTTCATTTGCGCGAGAACTGGCGCGCGCGGCGCGCCGCGACCAACGAGCCCAACGCCCCGTAGCGTGCGCGGCCGGCAGGAGCGTCAGACGCTCTTCTGCGGTCGCGCGGGCTGGACGGCGTAGAGCCGCCCGATCTCGCTCGCATCGGCAAACGTATCGGCGCCGATGCGCGCGAAGAAGATCGACGCGGCCTGCAGCGACGCGAGCACGAGGCCCTCTGCACCAGTGCGGCGAACCGCCCACACCGCGCGATCCTGCGCCGCATCGAGCGTCGGCTCGGTGAGGTCCGCGGGCGCCGCGACGCGCGCGATCTCGAGCGCCTTCGACAGCGCTTGATGGGCGAGCGCGAGCACCGCGATGCGCTCGTCGAAATCTCCGCCGTCCATGTCGCGCCAACGCGGCTTCTTCTGGCTCATCTGCCCGAGCACCGCGCGGAACGCGTTCACCGCGTAGACGGCCGCGAGACGGCGGCGCTCTTCGTGGAGGTCCGCCAAGATGGCGAACGGATCCGCGCGGCCGGCGGCGTCCGCGTGCCGCGCGATGATGCCATTGACGAGGCTGAGGTGCGCCTCTGCGGAGAGGACCTCGTCCCAGGCGAATATCGCGCGGATGTCCTTCGTCGCCGTGCGGTATCGCTCGAACGCGGCGGCGAAGTCCTGATCGGCGGCGATGCGCTCGACGACGATCGCGCCCCACGCACCGGTGATGCGATCGACCAGCTCGTCGTCGCGGTTCGAGCGGCCGCTCGAGCGCGCCACGACCGCGCTGCGTGCGCGTGCGTCGCGCCCACCCGCGCTGTCCGCTGTGCCGTCAGCGGCATGATCGGTCGCGCTCGCAGCGGCGACGCGACGCGCCGACTTGAGCTTCGTCGCGCTCTTGCTCTTCGATGCGGGCGCGCTCGCCTTGGTCGAGGCGGTGCTGCCACGTGCGCCCTTGCCGCGCGCGACACCTTCGCTCGGCTCGACGCGCCCTGCCCCGCGCTTCGTTTCCGATTCCGTCGATCGCATTGGGTCCGAGAATGCCGGATCGCGCGGAGGTACGCCAGCGGAACGAAGGAGCCTGCGCTCAGTCAGCGCGAAGCGCTCAAGAGGTGTTCAGAAATAGGCTCAGAGCGAGCGCGCCCGGAGCAAGGCGAGGGAGCGTACGCCCTGGTACGTGACCGAGCCGCGCGAGGACGTAAGCCGCTCTGAGACATTTCTGGACGCCTCTTCAGCGTCGGCGCAGTCCGAGCAGCGTCAGCGGCTCATCGGAGCGCGTGAACGCGAGCTGCGAGCCCATCTCGACGACGTGCGCAGCGTGTGGCCCATCGAGATAGAGCCGACCGGAGCGCACCTTGTTGATCATGCTGAGCGACTCGCCCGGCGCGATCAGCCCGCGCACGAAGCGGTAGCGTGAGCCATCGGGCGTGTAGGGCTCGCGCACGACGTACTGCAGGCGCTGCGAGCTCACCGGCAGCACGCGTCCACCCGCCGAGCGCTGCGCCGCCGTCGAGCCCGCGGCAGGGCCGATCCAGACGCCGCTCGACTTCTGCTCTTCCTCGACGCCATCGACGGTGAGCAAATAGCGCGAGGTCGCGGCGGGACACTCGTGACAGAAGAGCGCGTCGTTCAGCACGCGATTCGCGACTTGCTTGCCATCGACGTCGACGCGCATGCGTGCGAGACGCGACGCGCGCACGCGGCCCGCGACGGCATCGGCGAGCACGTCGCCGATGTTCTCCTTGGTGCCCGCGCAGAAGAAGCCGACGCTGTCGCGCGGCGCGGTGTTGATCGCGATCACCGGCACGTCGGCGCCAACTGCGTGCGACGCCCAGAGCAGCGTGCCGTCGCCGCCGAGCGTGACCACGAGGTCGAACTCATGCGCCGCGCCGACGTCCGCGCGATAGCGAAACACGGCGCGCGTGCCGAGCGCGCGCAGCAGCTCCTTTGCCGCCGCGATCGTGCCGACGTGATCGTCGTGCGCGGCGCGCATCCGATCGACGGCGACGTGCTTTCTGCGCAGCAGCGAGACCACGCGCGGTGAGCGGCGCTCGCGCACGTAGAGCTGAAACGCCGACTTCTTGTAGATGACGAGGATGTGCGGCGCTGACTTCGTACGCTTCACGATGGCGCGCCCTGCTGTGCGAGACGTCGCAGCGCGATCTCCGTCTTGACGTCGGCGACGAGGCCCGCATCGACGGCGGCGAGCGCCGCCGAGAGACGCAGAAAACACACGGCAGCATCCGCCTCGACCGGCGAGCCATCTTCGGTCGGCGTGCCCGCGCTCTGCGGGTCTACGCGGGCGAAGAGGAAGTGAACCTTCTCGGCGATCACGCCGGGACTCAGCACGACCGGGTGGCCGAGCGTTCGAAATGCACCCGCGTCGACCGCGATGCCCGTCTCCTCGAGCGTCTCGCGCGCCGCGCACTCGCGCAGGCCTTGCTCGCCGTGTTCGTCGGGCTCGACCAGCCCGGCGGGCACCTCCCACGCGACGGGCGCGGGCTCCGCTTCCGCGAGCGGCAGCGCGTAGCCGGGGCGGAACGCGAGCGGTGGTCGCAGCGCGCTGCGCAAGCAGACACGCAGCTCGTCGTCCGGCGCGCCGTGGGCGACGAGCACGATCGCGACGGCGTCCATCGCATCACGCTCGACGAGATCGTAGCGATACGCGCGGCTCACCGAGCCATCGGGTCGGCGGTTCTGCAGCGTGAAGCGGCGCATCCGCAAGAAGCCCTCGTCCGCGCGTAGCTCGGCAGAGTGATCGGCGAGCAGCTCGACGCGAATGTCGGGGAGCGTCGGCAGCTTGTCGTCGGTCATGTGCTCAGTCTTCCCCAGCGCTTGGCGCGTCGTCAGTCGGTTCCGCGGGAGGCGACCAGACGAGCCCGAGGCCCGGCGCGAAATACGTCGCCAGCGTGTGTCGGGAATCCGCGAGCTCCGCGCGCTGCAGCAGCACGTCGAGGCCGAGCGTGACGCTCGCACCGGCGCCGATCGCGAACGTCAGCCAGCCGCCCGCCGAGCCAAAGAAATCGGCCTCGAGCCCGACATCGGTCGCGCCAGCCCAGAGGCCCGCGCGGAGCCGCAGATCGAGCCCGATGCCCGCGCCGAGCGGCAGCAGCGCGCTGATCGAGGCGGCGAGCGGCATGTAGACGCGCGACCGCAATCCATCCGGGCTCGACACCGCGGCGAGCCCGAGCGCGCCTCCGACACGCAATATGCCGGTCTGAAAGTAGAGATCCGCGATCGCGCCGGCGCCGTAGTCGACCTGCGCCTCCGCGCCGGTGCTCGCGCCCGCGTTCTGCTGGTCGCCGACGAGGAGCAACAAGCTGACTGCGCCCGAAGCACGGGCTTGCGCTTGGATCCGCTCGGGCACTACCCCGAGCAGCAGCGCACCGAGCGCGAGCGCGCAGACGAACGGAGGAGCGGTCCCGAGACGGCGCGGCATGCGGAACAAGGTTTACGCGCGGCGGTGGATCGTGGTCAAGGCGTGGTGCGCGCGGACGCGACGACTCGCGCGGCGACTCCTACGCTGAGCGGTCATCGTCCGGCGCGGCGAATGTGCTGCGACTGGGCGGGCCAACGCGGGGCGACTTGCACCGCGAATATCCTTCGGGTCTCCTCGTCTGAGACGCCATGGCCCGCACCGGTGTTCGCCAATCGCTTGCGCCGCGCGCGCGCTTCGCAGTTCACCCGTCGGGCGTGCGTCGCGCAGCGTGCGTCGTCGGTGCGTGGCTGGCGGCCGCTGCGCTCGTCGTGGTCGGCGCTGTGTTCGGCGTCGTGCTCAGCGCTTCATTCGGCGGCGCCCGCGTGAGCGCGCAGGTCCCAGCGACCGTCGGCGCCACGAGCCCGGCGCCCGCCGCGCCGCTCGGGGCCGACGTCGCGCGGCTGTCGACGCTCTCCGCGGCCGATCGCGAGGCGCTCGCGCCGCTGCTCGCGCGCGGTCCGGTCGCGGTCGTCGAGTTCACCGAAGGCGATGCGCTGCCGGCGATCTTGCTCGCGGCGGAGATCGACGCACCGGCAGCGACGGTCGCGGCGATCGTCGGCGATCCGGCGGGCTATCCGCGCTTCATGGGCGTGCTCGACTCGGTCGAGGTGACCGGGCGACACGGCACTTCACTCGCGTACGACTGGACCTGGCGCACTGCGCTGTTCGAGCTGCGCGGCGCGAACGTGATGACGTCGTCGCCACCGCCAGCGGCGCATCCCGAACAAGGCTGGCGCTTCGGTGTGCGCGCCACCGGCGGCGATCTCGGCACTGGGCGCTTTCTCTGGCGCGTCCTGCCCGCCGGTCCAAATCGCACCATCGTCACGCTCGCCACGCGCCTCGATCTGCGCGACTCGAACTACCTCGCGCGGCAGATGTCACAGGCGAGCCGCAGCGTGAACCGCTCGATCAACCTGTCGCTCGGCTTCGTGATGTTGCTCGGTGTTCGCCACGAGGCGCATCACCGCGCAGGGCACGCACCCGCTCGCTTGGCCAATCCCGCAGCGCCGCTCGCGCCGAGCGACATCGATCTCGCGCGCCTCGGGCCGCTGCTCGGCCGCGGGGACCTCGTCGCGATGACGCTCGACGGCGATCGACTCGATCACGTCACCGCGCTCGCGCGCACTGGCACCGGCAAGGAGTTCGTCACGCCGGTGATCACCGACCCGCGCGCGTTCGGCAGCGCGCTGATGCCGGGCAGCCGCGCGACGGTCCTCGACGTCATCGATGATGCGGGCGGCACGCTGTTCGATTGGGAGATCAACGTGCCGATCATCGGGACGAGCGGACGCATGCGCCTCACCGCGACGGACGCGAGCGGCGAGGTCGTCAACGTCAGCGGCGTGAGCGGCTCGCTGCGCGAAGGACGCTGGCGCTTCGAGACGCGCGTACAGCCATGGGGTGAGGCCGTGGTGGTCGCGATTGGTCGCTTCGATCCGGGTGACACGACCTGGCTCCTGCGCGGCGTGGTGCGCAGCAGCGCGGACTTCGGCGCCGGGCTCGCGGCGGCGTCCGAGCTGATGGTCGCGCGCGCGATCCGCTCCCGCGCGATGGACGCAGTCGAGGCGCAGGCAGCGGCGGCGCTCGAGGCGCAGGCGGCTGAGGCGCCGCGCTGATCGCACGCGCCGCGCGCACCGCTACGTCGATCTTCCGCGCGCGCGAAAGCTGGTACGCTCGCGAGCTCACGTCATGAAGACGTTCGCAAAAACTGACGGCACGGCGCTCGGCGCGTTCGATACGCCGCGCAAGATCTACGAGCACCTCGAGCGCTTCGTGGTCGGCCAGGAGCGGGCGAAGAAGGCGGTCGCGGTCGCGGCGCACAACCACTGCAAGCGCCTCGCGGCGGTGGCCAACGGACGTTCGCCTCGGCTCTTGCGCAAGAGCAACGTGCTGCTCGTCGGGCCGACGGGCTCGGGCAAGACGCACATCGCGCGTCATCTCGCCGATGCGCTCGGCGTGCCCTTCACCGTCGTCGACGCGACCGAGTACACCGAGGCCGGCTACTACGGCAAAGACGTCGAGGTGATGATCGCGGAGCTGCTGTTCAAGGCGAACCACTCGATCGAGGACACGCAGCGCGGCATCGTCTTCATCGACGAGATCGACAAGGTCGCGCGGCGATCTCATGGCGCGCGCACCGGCGCCGGCTCGCGCGACATCGGCGGCGAAGGCGTGCAGCAAGCGCTGCTGAAGATCCTGGAAGGTCGCGAGATCTTCGTGCCGCTGAACGTCACGCAGCACTGGAACAAACACGACTTCGTGCAAGTCGACACGACGAACATCTTGTTCATCTGCGCCGGCACCTTCTCCGATCTGCACGACGACGGCGCGCGTGAGGTCGCTCGTCGACCGGTCGGCTTCGGAGGCGCTGTGGGCCGCGCGCGGAGGCGCCGCATCGCGCACAAAGACCTGCTCGAATACGGGATGATCGCCGAGTTCCTCGGCCGTCTGCCGGTGATGGTGGAGCTCGACGCGCTCGGCCCAGCGGAGCTCAAGCGCATCCTCACCGAGCCACCCGACGCGCTGGTGCGCGAGTACCGCGAGCTGCTTGCGCTCGACGGAGTCGCGCTCGAGCTCGCCGACGACGCGCTCGATGTGCTCGCCGAGCACGCGATCGCGCGCGGCTACGGCGCGCGTGGCCTGCGCGGTGTCTTCGAGGAGGTGCTGCGGGAGGTGCTGTTCGACGCGCCGTCGCACCGCGGCGAGATCATCACGCTCAGCGCGGAGAGCGTGCGCGCGCATCTCGCAGCGTGTGAGCGCGACGACTGACCCGCGCGCTCAGCTGAGCTCAGCTCAGCTCAGCTCAGGGGACGCAGGCGCCGCTCATGCACATCATCGTCGTCATGCACGCGGTGCCGTTCGGGCGCTCCATCATCACACAGGCGCCAGTCGTCGTGTTGCACATGCCGACGACGCAGTCGCCGTTCATCGCGCTGCAATCGACCACCGTGCCTGCGCAGACCGTCGCCGCGCAGACATCGCCCGTCGTACACGCGTTGCTGTCGTCACAGGTATCGGTGTTGGGAACGTGCGCGCACAGGCCGGTGGCGACGACACACGAGTCGTCGGTACACGGGTTCGAGTCGTTGCAGGTCGTCGGACACGCAGGCGGCCCCGCGTCCATTGGGCCGAGGTCTTGGCCGAGATCCGCGACACCGAGATCCGCGACGCCGAGATCCGCGACGCCGAGATCGTCGGTTCCGAGATCCGTCACGCCGAGGTCGGCGACGTTGAGGTCGGCGCCCGGCATATCGGGGATGTCCATGTCCGCGACGTTCAGGTCCGCGCCAGGCATGTCGGCTACGGGCATATCCGTCGGCGGCGGGTTCATGTCGGACGCGCTCATGTCGGCCCCGGAGTCACCAGGCGGCACGATCCTCGTGCGGTCGAAGTCGACCACGAGCTCACAGGCGGCGAGCAAAGGCGTAAGGCAAAGCGCGGCGATCACGAGGCGGTGGTTCTTCATCGTCAGTGCCTTCAGCAGCAGACCATTCATCGGCAGACCATTCATCGGGAGGCCATCGAGCGAGAGTCGGCGCAGCGGACCATCGGGCAGAGCCATCAGAAAGTCAGCCGCGCGGCGACGCCGCCGCCGCTTGGTCCGACGACCGGCGTGACGCGGAGGCGCGCGGTGGTCGCGGGCTCTTCGGCCTCGTCTTCGTCATCATCGCCGCCCGTGGCGAAGTTGAGCACGAGCGCCGTGAGGAAGCCGACCGCCGCCACGCCGAAGCCGACGTCGGCGAACAGCGCGAGGCGGTCACCGCGATCGGCGATCTCTTCGGTCGGCGTCGTGTCGAAATCGCTCTGCTCGGACAGCGCGAGGAAGCCGAGCACGGTGCCCGCGAGTAGACCTGCGGCGCCGATACCGGCAGCGACCCAGACGCCGGCGCCGGGGCCGTCGTCCTCTTCTTCGTCTTCGCCTTCTCCCTCGCCTTCGCCTTCTCCCTCGCCTTCAACTTCGCCGCCGAGCTCTTCGGCGACCGGCACGGCGGTGAGCGCGGGCACGACGACCTCCTGTCGGCCGCCGAACGTCACGCTGACGCTCTGCGCGCCGGGCTCGTAGCCCTCGAGCGAGACCGAGACGGTGTGCTCGCCCGCGGGAGTCTCGATCTCCGCCGGCGTGACCCGACCGGTTGCCGTTCCGTCGAGCGTGATCGCTGCGCCCGAGGGCTCGCTCGAGATCGCGAGGACACCGGGCCGGCTGCGCATCTGATCGATGCGCGCCTGCACCGCCGCGCGATCGGGCGCATCGACGCGCAGCGTCAGGTAGCGCTCCAGCGTCGCGACGGCGTCGACGATCTTCGACTGCCGCTCTTGGGATTCCGCGACGCTCAGCAAGACGACGGGGTTCGGCACTGCGGTAAACGCAGCCTCGAACTGCGTCTGCGCCTGCGCGAACTGACCCTCGCGGAAGAGGCGCTGGCCTTCGCCGTACGCGGTGCGCGCTGCGGCCGTCTGCTCGGCGCTCGGGCCCGCGGGCGCTACCGGCGGCGTCGGGCGACGACGCTGCGCGCTCGCGGCACCTGGACCGCCGATCGCTGCGGCCGCGAGTGAGAGCGCCACGAGCGCCGACGACCAAACCACCGTGCGGTACCGGAGAGCGCCGAGAAGACCGTTCATGTGCGCCAAAGTACGCGGCATCGAGCGTGCGCGTCAACCTCTCGCACCACGCAAATCGCTGGTGACTGACGTGACGCCCCGTAGGAGTGAGCGCGGTGCCGAGCGCTGCCGCGCCGCCGATGCAGGGCGGCGATCGTTCAGCGCGCGGCGAACTGCCCGAGGAATGCCTCGACCCGGTCGAGCGGCGTACGCAGCGCCGCGGCGAGCGGCTCGAGCCGCAACATCTCGCCGTCGAGCGTCTGAACCAGGCGCGTCGTGTCGGTCTCGATGCGCTCGTTGTGTGCCTCGAGCTCGGTGCGCAGCGCCGACAGCTGAAACTCGAGGTCGTCGCAGCGCGCGCCCTCGACGCGGAGCGCCTCGTCGACGGCCGCGAGCTCCCAGATCACGGCGTCGGCGTGACCTTCGTGCTCGTCGTCTTCGCGCGCCTTCACGCGCGTCACCTCGCGCGTCGCGCGGAGATCTTCGCGGCGCACCACCAGCCGCTCGAGCTCGCCGCGACGCTCGCTCAGCCGCTTGCCGAGATCGTCGATCGCGCGGCCGAGCGTCGCGCGGAACTCGCGCGCCTTCGCGCTCAGCTCCTCTACGGCGCTCTGATGTTGCTCGGCGTGCCGACCGTCGTCCTCCAGCTCTTCGAGCGTGCGCGTGACGAACGCCATCATCTGCGCGATCTCCGGAGGCGCCGGCTCGACCGCGTCGATCTCGTCGAGCGCGGCGCGGATCGCATCGAAACGGACGCGCCAGCGCTTGGTGCCGAGCAAGCCGTCCGTGGCGAGCCGGAGCGGTGTCGGTGAGCCTGCAGGACGTGGCGGGGCGGCGGCCGCTTCGCGTGCCTCGCGCACCTCGACCTCGAGGGGCACGCCGATACCATCGATCGGCGGCGGGATCGGGATCGTCGCGCGCTGGTACTCGCGCGTGTCGGGTCGCCGATGGCTCGCAGACGTCGCCGCTTCTTCGACCGTGATGTCGATCGCGTCGCTCACGCTCAGCAGACCGTCACCCTCGGTCTCGCGCAGCGGCCCTTCAGCCTCGCTCGGCGCAGTCGCGCGCGGCAGGCCCTCATCGGCCGTGTCGGCGCGCATCGCTGCGCTCACTTGGCCCCGCGGGGGCTCGCTCATCCCGCCCCACGAGCTGCTCGGGCCGAGCCGCTCGCGCACCTTGGCGAGCTCCGCGAGAAAGTGAAACGCATCGCGGAAGCGATCTTGCGGGTTCTTGCGCAGGCAGCGCAGCACGAAGTCCTCGATCGGCAGCTCGACGCTCGCCAACCGGGAGCGCAGCGGAATCGGCTGCTCGGTGACGTGCTTCACCAGCAGATCACCCGGATATTCGTAGTCGAACGGCAGCGCGCCGGTGACCATCTCGTAGAGGATCACGCCGAGCGAGTAAAGGTCAGCGCGCCCATCGATGTGCGTCGACTGGATGTACTCGGGCGCGATGTAGCCCGGGGTGCCGAAGATCTGCTGCGAGCCGGTGAGCGATGGCGCGTCCATGATCTTCGCGATACCGAAGTCGAGCAGCTTCACGAAGTCCGGGCGGCCGCGCTTCTGCAGCACGATGACGTTCTCCGGCTTCAGATCGCGATGCACGACGCCCATCTGGTGCGCGCGAGAGAGCGCGTTGCCGATCTGCTCCGC
>Ga0105048_10008391_pt1 | contig 16527 bp, 17 predicted proteins | sample MAT05_FD_78382 | JGI IMG/M metagenome (GOLD analysis project Ga0105048, IMG submission 78382) | Freshwater microbial communities from Lake Fryxell liftoff mats and glacier meltwater in Antarctica - MAT-05 | ecosystem: Environmental > Aquatic > Freshwater > Ice > Liftoff microbial mat | place...
AGAACACCCGCACTGCAACGGCGCTGACGCCGTGCGCCGGCTCTCCCGACACGTCAGCTACGACGGCCTCGAGCAGATAGGCCGCCAGCTCCTCGATGGTCACGTTCCGGATCGGCAGGAGCCGCACATCTCGCTTGAGGAAGATCAGCTCTTCGTCGGCGAAGCGGGCGATCACCCGGCCGCCCTCTTCGCGGACGCGGAGGTGCGGACTCCGGGTGGGCAGGAGGACGATCTCGTTCAGGCTGCGGCAGAGCTCGAACAGCCGCTTCTTCATGGGGCCGTAGTCGAAGGTCACCCCGTTGTCGGAGACGAGGGCGTCGATCTCCACGTGGACCGAGAAGTTGTGCCCATGGAGGTTCTCTCGGTGCGTCGCGGAGAAGATGGTGAAGTGCCCGGCCGAGAACTTCATCTCCTCTTTGAACAGCTCGATCTTCGTTCGCTGTTGCACGCTCATTTCATGGACCTTGGGGGTGAAGTCGAGCGCGCGCGTCGGCACGCCGAGGTTGATCAGGGTAGCTGATGAAAGAGCGCAAGATTCCTGGAGACGAAGTCGCGAAAATCCAGGCATCGGCCAGCGGCCATGTTCTCCAGGAACGTGGACTCGATAGCCAGACGCCCACGGAGGAAGCGCTGGTACGTGACCCGTCCGGCGTCGCTCGCGACACCGATCGTGTCCCCCCGCCCGATCCTGCCGAGTAAATCCTCCGCCGCGAGGAGGAACTCGTGCCCTGTCTCGGGCCGGTTGCAGATCGACCCATCGCGGACGTAATAGACATAGAGCGAATCAGCAACGTGCATCATCCGATCAACATGATCGAAGCAGCGCACGACGAAGCTCACGTCGTCCCACATCTCGCGGGTCGCCGGCCAGCGGGCCCGGACGCGGTGCCGGTCGAAGACGATACCCGCGTATCCATGAACCTGGCTGGTGAAGACGTCTTCGAGCGTGACCGGGCCCGTGGCGAGGGGCCGATCGTAGCTGGGCAGATCCTGGTCAGTGGCGTGATCGACGATCCGAAGTGCGCTGTACGCGACCCCGTGCTCCCGGGCGAGCGGGACCAGGATCTCGAGGGCGGCCTTCTCCATGCGGTCGTCAGCGTCGAGCATGGCCACCACCCGGCCCGCCGCGGCGTCGAGCCCGGCGTTGCGCGCGCAAGCGGACCCGGTGCCCGTTCCCCCCGTGAAGACGCAGCGGACGCGCGCATCGGTGAGGCCAAGGCCGCGCAGCAGGGCGGCATAGTCGACGGTATCGTCGGAGGCGATTACCAGCTCCCAGTCCGTCCATGCTTGCTCGAGGACGCTGCACGCTGCGCGCTCGATGAAGGCTTCAGCGCGATACGCAGGGACGACGACGGTTACTGCTGGGGCGGAGATCACGGAGGCGTGAGCAAAGCCAAGACCGCCATCAATGTCAACCTCTTGAATGTGCTGCGCGCCGCGGGGCCGCCGAAGGCGCGGCGAATCGAGGCGCGCGGCACGGTGATCGTGCCGACCCACCCGCGGCGCATCGGGATCAGCGCTTCGCGGCCTTGCTCGTGAACCGGTCGTACATCATCCGCAGCGTCTCTTTCTGACCTCGATTGAGCATCGGATCAGTGTCGATCGCCACGGCGACGCCGCCGCCCTCGGTGGCCGCCGGCGCGCTCGCCCCGCCGCCCTCCGCGGCCGGCGCCGCCGCGGGTGCTGCCGCCGCTTGCGCTCGCTCGTCTTCGAGCGCCTTCACCCGCGCGCGCGCCTCGCCTTCGGCAGCGCGCGCCTCGTCGGCCTCCTTGCGTACCGCCGCGATCTCTTTCTGCTTTGCAGTCGACGCCGCCTCGAGCTCTTTCTGCTTCGAAGCAACGGCCGCCGCGATCTCCTTCTGCTTTGCAGCAGCGGTCGCCTCGAGCTCCTTCTGCTTCGACACCGCGGCCGCCTCGAGCGCGCGGATTTGCCCTTGCAAGCCGGCGGTTTGCGCCTCTCCGGCCGCTCGGTTCTGCGCCTTCGCCTTCTCGCGATCGAGCTGCAGCTCGACCTCCTTGCGCTGCCGCGCCTCGTCGACGAGCACCTTCGACACCGCGCGCGCCTCGTCCTGCGCGGCCTCGCTCCTGCGCCGGAGCTCCTCGATTTCCTGCGCGGCGTTGGCCTCCGCCATGGCGCGCGCCCGTGTCTCTTCCGCGCTCTTGGTCCTCGCCTTCGCCTCCGCCGAGCGCGCCTCGCCGATCTCCGCCGTCAGCGCGTCGAGCTCCGCGTCGCGCGCGGTGAGCGCCGCCTGCACCTCGGCCAGGATGGCGATGGCCTTCTTCCCTTCGTCCGAACCCTGATCGAGCAGGCCCTGCGAGGCCTTCTGCTTCGAGAGCTCGAGCGCCGTGTCCCGGCGCACGCCCGCGAGCTCAGCCGCGAGCTGGCGGCGCTGGATCGACGACAGAACGGCCACGATCAGCGCCACAGCGGCGATCACCGACGAAAGAGCAAGGAACATCCCAGGCATCGCTTCTCCTCCGCGCGAGCTTACCGAATCCGCGCGAACTTAGCGAAAATCGGGGAACGCGAGGGCGTCGAGGAGCGGGGGACGAGCTCTCCGCGCCCGGCGTTTCCCACCCTGCCAATCAGGGCGCCGCCTCGTACGCCCCGATGTCGACCGCGCCCTTGACGACGCGGGCTCGATACCACGGGTCCTCGAGCGTGCCTGTGGGCTCGTAGAGCGCGAAGTCCGTCACCGTGCTCGCCCGGCTCTCCTTCGGGAGCGACGCGAACGCCGCCCCGGCGTCGATCAGCGGAGAGCCCTTGATCGGCCGTGGCTCGGCGCGCCCGCCGGGGATCCCTGGGGAGCTCCCGGCGGCCGCGGGCGCAAAGCCCGTGACCGGGCCTCGCGAAGTGTCGTACTCGTCGTGCTGCGCCACGCTCGGATCGAAGAACGAGTGATCGATGATCACGCGCCCGAGGCCGGTCGCGAGCGAAAAGTGCAGCGGCCCGACCGGCGTGCCGTCGCCTGCGTTGTCGACGAGGTTGCTCGACATCCACGCGGTGATGCTCGGCTGCGTCTTCGTGAAGTGGGGCGTGCCGATCACCGGGATACGATCACCGCCGTTCGCCCGCCCGAGGACGGTGTTGGCGTAGAAGATTAGCCGCGTCCGGTAGCGATCGGCGTCAGTATACGAGTCGCCGCCGAAGCCGATCAACGGGGTCCCCACCGCGCCGTTGCTGGTGGGGTTGATGAAGAGGTTCCCCGCCACGACGGTGGGCTCGTAGTCGGCGGCCGTGCCGAGCACGTCCCACCCGCTCTCCGGGTTGATCAAGCTCAGGAGGCCTTGCGCGCCGCCCTCGATCCGGTTGGCGAAGATGCGCTCGTGGCCACAGCGGCTCTTGTAGTTGACGCCGACGTTGCCGGCCTTGTGGACCATCGTGTTACCGATGAAGTTGCAGCCGCGACCCTCGATGTAGACGTTGTGGATCCCCATCCTCTTCGTGTCGCCGTTGTCGTGGATGTAGTTGCCGCGCAACGTCAGGCGCTCTGTCGATCGGTCCTGCTGGCCGGGCACCCTTTCAAACGTCTTGGCGAAGACGCCGAGCTGCGAGTCGTTGATCTCGCAGTCTTCGATCACCACGTCGTCCGCCGGGTTGATGTAAAACCCCCCGGTGAAGCCGGCGTAATGCTGCGGCTTCCCGGAGCTGTTGGTGAACGTGTACTCCGGGCGCGCGTGCTGGATCTTCAGGCCGGTCACCGTGATCCACCCCGGGTGCCAGCCCCAGGCGCTGCCCTTGGGCGTGACGTACTTGGTGATCATCGAGATCAGGCCGAACGCCTCCAGCCTCTTCTCCGGGTCCGCCGGCGTCATCAGCTTGCTCGTCGTCGCGCCGTCGCCGTCGATGATCGGACGCTCGCCATGCGGCCCGCGCAGGCCGACGAGGCGGATCGGCGCGCCCGCGGCGCCGCGGGTGACGAAGTAAATCTTGGTGCGGTAAGGCTCGGGTCGGTACGGCACACAGACCACGTCGCCCGGTCCGAGCGAGGTCCACGGAACATCGTTGAGCGTCGGCGTGCGCGTCGAGCCAATGTCGTAGCGCACGCCCGCGCCGAGGGGCGCACAGCTCGGAACGGGCTTCTTCCCGGCGAGCGCGGCGTTCATCGCCGAGAAATCGATCGGTGAGCCCGCGGGGAGCGGAGGCATCGGCAGGGCCGGTGCAGGAGGCGCCTCCGCCGACGTCGCGGTGACGACGACAGCGGCGCTGCTCGACGCCGTCCGCGGCGCGCTCGCGGGGCCGCTCCCGGCCTCGAGCGGCACCGCGTTCGAGTGGCAGCCTGACAGGAGAGCGGCGGCGAGGATCGTCGCGTGCAGAGCCGCCGCGCGCGCCGTGAAAAGAGTCGCGTTCACCCCTCGGGAGCTACGCCTTTGCAGGCCCCTTTGCCAGCGCCTCAGCGAAGGTCGTGTCGTAAACCCCGGTCACGAACGGCTCCGCGAGCAGCACCCGGCGCAGGAACGCGAGGTTCGTCGCGGCCGGCCCCACCGCGCCCACGAGCTCGATCGTCGTCGCCGCGAGGGCGCCGTCGAGACGCGCGATCGCCGCCTCGCGCGTCGCGCCCCAGGCCACGATCTTGGCGAGCAGCGGATCGTAGTACGGCGTCACGTCGAGCCCCTCGGTCACGCCCGTCTCGACGCGGAGATCCTCGGCCGCGTCGGGCCAGATGATCCGCGCGAGGTGACCGGGCTGCGGCATGAATTTCTTCGCCGGATCCTCGGCGTACACGCGGGCCTCGATCGCGTGCCCGGTCCGCGTCGGCGCGAGCACCGCGGGCGCGAGCTTCTCGCCGGAGGCGACGCGGATCTGCTGCTCGACCAGATCGACGCCGGTGCACATCTCCGTCACGCAATGCTCGACCTGGAGGCGGGCGTTGACCTCGAGAAAGAAGAGCTCGCCCTCGGGGCTGGCGACGAACTCCACCGTGCCGGCGCCGACGTAGCCGACGCTGGTGACGATCCGCAGCGCGTCGGCGAGCAGCGCTTGCCGGCGCGCCTCGCCGGCCTCACCCGCGAAGAACGGCGCCGCGGAGGGCGACTCTTCGACGATCTTCTGGTGCCGGCGCTGCACGCTGCACTCGCGCTCGCCCAGCGCCACGGCGCCGCCCTGCCCGTCGCACAGCACCTGCACCTCGATGTGACGCGGGGCGAGCACGTAGCGCTCCATGTACACCCGCGCGTCGGCGAAGGCGCTCTTGCCGCGGTCGGAGCAGGCCTGCACGGCGCGCGCGAGCTTCGCGGGATCCTCGACGATCTGCATCCCGATCCCGCCGCCGCCGCCCACGGCTTTGACGAGGAGCGGGTAGCCGATGCGCGCAGCCTCGCGCGTGATCGCCTCGACATCGCCGGCGTCGATCGGCCCGTCGGTCCCGGGAGGCGGCGAGACGCCCGCCGCGCGCGCCACGTTGCGCGCCTTGATCTTGTCACCGAAGGCGTCGAGCACCGCGGGCGACGGGCCGATGAAGGTGATCCCCGCGGCCGCCGCCGCCTCGGCAAACGAAGCCTTTTCGCTGAGCAGGCCATACCCGGGGTGGATCCCGTCGGCGCCCGTCTGTTTGGCGGCAGCGAGCACTGCCGCCATGTCGAGGTAGCTATCCTTGACGGGCGCCGGCCCGATCCGCACCGCCTCGTCGGCGAGCTTCACGTGCGGCGCCTCGGCGTCGGCGTCCGAGTACACGGCGACCGACGCGATGCCGAGGCGCTTCAGGGTGCGGAGGACGCGGCACGCGATCTCGCCGCGGTTGGCGATGAGGATTTTCTTTAGCACGCGAAGGGATTACGAGGCCGCCCTGCGCTCGTCAAGCGCTTCCGTGGGGCGCGGTCTACCGCGTCGTGCGTCGCCGCCGCGCGGTGAGCGCCGCCGCGAGCACGAGGAGCGCCGCCGCGCCGCGCCCGGGGCCGTCGTCGCCGATCACGCTGCAGCCGCAGCCGCCGCTCTCGTCCGACATGCCGCCGTTGCTCCCGCCGGTGTCGCTGCCGGTGCTCGCGCTGCCAGTGCTCGCGCTGCCAGTGCTCGCGCCGCCGCCGCTCCCGCCGGTGGTGGTCGTCGCCGCCCCGCCGCCGACGCCGGCCCCGCCGCCGCTGCCGCTGCTGCTGCTGCTGCTGCTGCTGCTGCTGCTGCCGCCGCCGAGCTCGTAGGCGCCGATGTCGATCGTCCCGACAGTGGTGCGCTTCTCGAACGAGGACGGATGAACGTACTGGAACCCAGGCGCCAGAGGCTGGTTGTCGCCCATCCCCGGAGCGGCCCCCGCCTCGGTGCAGGGCGAGCCGGCGAGGAGATGGTAATCATGGTTCGCCGCGTCCATCAGCTTGGCGTCGCCCATGGTGAAGTTGTGGTCGAGCACCGCGTTCGCCTGGGTACAGACCGTGCCGTTGCCGCTGAAGATGTTGTTGCGCAGCACGGCGGGCGTCGTCACGTTGCCCTTGATCTGCACGAAGGTGCCGCCCTTGGTTCGGTTGTTGACAACCGTGTTGTTGATCACGAACAGGTTGCTGTTCGGCTGGGCCGACTCGGAGGCAAAGTCGATGATCCCGCCGTTCTGGTCGCCGTTCGGATCGCTGGCCTGCTCGATCAGATTGCCAATCACGTAGGCCCGGCCGCCGTCGGGGATGTTGACCTCGTAGCTGACGTTGGTCGACTCGTCGTCGGAGAGGCGGTTGTAGAGAATGTGCGACTCGAGCGCGCGCGTCTTGACGAGGTGACCGACGTTGGAGCTGTGCGAGTACGAGTACTGCAACGTGAACTTGGCGTAGTGGTTGAGGTACATGTTGTGCGACTGGCCGTCGCCCGCGCCGTTGTGCCCGAACTCGGAGCGCTCGATCAGCACCTCGCCCTGGCCGTCAGCCGCCTGACCGCCCTTGAGCGGCCCGCCGAGGATACCATTCTGGTTGTCGTGGAAGAAGCACCCTCGCACGGTCAGGTTCAAGCCCTGGTGGCGAATGCCCGCGCCGTTGTCGTCCGGGACCGCGGCGCCGGCGAACTCGATGTTCTCCACCGTCGTGGTGTCGCCGAGGAGGACCCAGATGCCTTTGCCGTTGGAGATCGTCGCCCCGGTGGCGTCGATCTTGGGTCGCCCGTTCACGCCCTTGATCGTGAGGTTGTTCTGGGTCCACTGGCAAATATCGCCGGCGTAGCTGCCCGCGGCGTCGATCTCGACGGTGTCGCCGTCCTTGGCGGCCTTGGCGGCGTCACAGGGCTTGGCGTACGTCTTCCCCGGCCCGACAGAGAGCGTCGCGGCGAAGGCCGACGAGGTGCAGAGGGCGATAGAGACAGCGGCGACGGCGGCGAGGGGATGAGTTTTACGGATCATCCCCGCACGCTAGCCGCTCTCCGGTGCTCACCGCCAACTGTATACGGTGGCTGTACCTTTCCAGAGCGCGCCGCCGCTCTCAGGACTCGGCGGCGGGGCGAAAGCCCTTCACCTTGGGCTTGGCGCCGATGAGCACGAGCTGCCCGCACGCGGCGGCCACGTCGTCTCCGCGCTGCTTGCGGACGAAGCACGAGTAGCCCGCGTCGATCAGCACCTGCTGAAACGCGCCCACGCGACCGAAGCTCGGAGGCCCGAGGTCCGAAGCGTTGATCGGGTTCATCGGGATCAGGTTGATCTTCACCGGCAGGCCGCGGAGCAAGCGCGCGACCTTCTTCGCCTCCGCGAGATCGTCGTTCTTGCCGGAGACCAACGTGTACTCGATGGTGATCCGCCGCCGCTTCGGCAGGGGATACGCGCGCAGCGCCTTCATCAGCTCGGCCAGCGGATAGCGGCGGTTGATCGGCATCAGCGCCGATCGCGTGTCGTCGTCGGCGGCGTGGAGCGAGATCGCCAGCGCGACCTGGCCCTTGAACTCCACGCCGAGGCGGATGATCTCCGGGACCAGGCCCGAGGTGGAGATCGTCACGCGCCGCGTGGAGAGCCCGATGCCGTCCGGGTGCGTGAGCAGGCGGATCGATCGCGCCGTCGCCTCGTAGTTGTGGAGCGGCTCGCCCATGCCCATGTAAACGACGCTGCGGAGCCCCTCGCCCTCGTCGAGGAGCGAGCGACCGAGGAGCACCTGGGCGACGATCTCCTCCGCGCCGAGCTGGCGCTTGAGGCCGGCGACGCCGCTCGCGCAGAAGATGCACCCCATGGCGCAGCCGACCTGCGTCGAGATGCACTGGGTGACGCGCGTGTGCGGCGAGCTCCCGTGGGGCTCGGCTTCGCTGTCGTCCTCGTCCTCGTCGGCGGAGTCCGCGTCGCGGCTGGCCGCGGATCCGGGGCCGGAGACCGAAGGAAGAAGCACCGTCTCGATCAGCGCGCCATCGCGCAGGCGCACGGCGATCTTGCGGGTCCCGTCGCTGGAGCGGTGGACCTGCTCGGGGACGCAGAGGCCGGGCGAGAGGCCCTCCGCCGCGAGCGACTCGCGCAGGCGAGGAGCGAGGTTGCTCATCGCCGCGGCGTCGACGACCCCGCGCTTCTGGATCCACTCGAAGACCTGCTTGGCCGCGAAGGCGCGCTCCCCTCGGGCAGCGAGCTGAGTGCGCCATTCTTCGGGCAGGCGGGCGATCGGGTGCGTAGGGGCGGCGGGATTCACCGCGTGCAGGTACTCCTCGCGCTGTCCAGCCGCAAGGATCCCCTCGTTCTCTTGTGTTAATGGAGCGCGCCATGTCGCGCCCTTTTGATCCCGTCGTCGCTCCGCCGCTCGCCGAGCAGGTCGGAGCGACGTTCCCTCGCCTCGTCGAGCTGATGCAGCGCCTGCTCGCCCCCGACGGTTGCCCGTGGGATCGCGAGCAGACGTTCGCCTCGCTGCGCCGCTACACGATGGAAGAAGCGTGCGAGGTCGTCGACGCCATCGACGGCGGCGATCGCGGCGAGATGCGCGCAGAGCTCGGGGATCTGCTGCTTCAGATCGTCTTCCAGGCCGAGCTCGGTCGGACCGAAGGCGCCTTCGGTCCCGACGATGTCGTCGCGGCGATCTGCGACAAGCTGGTGCGCCGTCATCCGCATGTCTTCGCCGACGGCTCCACGAGCGACGCCAAGGAAGTCCTGCAAAACTGGGAGCGAATCAAGGCGACCGAGCGGGCAGGGAAGCCCGAGAAGAACCGCGGCGTCCTCGGCGGCGTGCCTCGCAGCTTGCCTGCGCTGACGCGGGCGCAGCGCGTGGGCGAGAAGGTCTCGCGCGTGGGCTTCGACTGGCCCGACGCGCGCGGCTCGCGCGCCAAGGTGACCGAAGAGCTGGGTGAGCTCGACGAGGCGATCGCCTCCGGCGACAAAGATCAGATCGAGGCCGAGCTCGGCGACGCGCTCTTCGCGCTGGTGAACCTCGCGCGCCACGTCGACGTCGACCCCGAGGGCGCGCTCCGTCGCACGATCGACACGTTCACCCGGCGCTTCGATCACGTCGAGGCGCGCGTTCAGAGCGCGCACGGCGGGTGGCCCGCCTCGGTGGCCGACGACAAGCTCACGCTCGAAGAGCTCGACGGTTACTGGGACGAGGCGAAGCGCGCCGAGAAGTCGTAACGCGCAGGGGCTTGGTTTCCGGCGCGGGCTCGCTTACAGCCGATTCCATGTCCGACGACGTCCTCCTCCTCGAGCGCGATGGCAAGGTCGCCGTGCTCACGCTGAACCGCCCCAAGGCCAGGAACGCGCTCAACAGCGCGCTGCTCGAGGCCCTCGCGGCGCAGATCACGGCCGCCTCGGAAGACGTGAGCGTGCGCGCGATCGTGATCACCGGCGCGGGCGGCGCCTTCTGCTCCGGCGCGGATCTCAAGGCGGCGATGGTCGACGGCGGCGGCGTCTTCGAGAAGCTCGACGCCGTGCTCGACTCCTACCACGCGATCATCCGCGCCATCGCCTTTGCGCCCAAGCCGGTGCTGGCGATCGTCGACGGAGGCGCCGTGGGCTTCGGCTGCGACATCGCCCTCGCGTGTGACATGCGCGTGCTCTCCGAGGGCGCCTATCTCCAGGAGAAGTTCACCAAGATCGGCTTGATGCCCGACGGCGGTGGCACCTTCTGGCTCCCACGCCTCGTCGGCCTCGGCCGAGCGATGGAGATAATCCTCCTCGGCGAGCCCATCGACGCCGCGACGGCGCTGACGCTCGGCCTCACCAACCGCGTCTTCCCCGTAGCCTCGCTCCGCGAAGAGGGGATGGCCCTCGCCCACAAGCTCGCTGCCGGCCCGCCGCTCGCGTACGCCGAGATCAAGCGTGCTGTCCGCGCCGGCCTCGGCGGGACGATCGATACGGCCCTCGACCTGGAGAAGAAGGGGCAAATCAGATGCCTCACCTCCAGCGACTGCTTCGAGGGCGTGGCCGCATGGGTGCAGAAGCGCGCGCCCGAGTTCCAGGGGAAGTGACCCCAACCCTGGAGTCGGCAACTGTCACTGACCTGAAGGATCAGCTCGGCGTCCAGGTCCCCTGGATCAGCTTGCACGCCTCCTCGGCCAGCGCGCCGGTGAGGCCGCCGTCGGAGTAGAAGTGATTGTCGATGGTGATGCCACCCTGGGTGGCCGAGCAGGTGCCAAGGTCACCGTCGCTCGAGCACGAGTCGACCAGGGTGCCGTGCAGCTGCGAGCAGAGGCCCGCCGTCTGGCCGTCGAGGGAGTCGTCGAGCTCCTGGATCTCGGAGCATCCGTGCGACGTCACGCCGCCCTGGGTCTGGACGATGTCACAGGCGAAGTCGGGGTCCCTGCCGCAGCCCGCCGCGAACAGCGCGGCGGCGAAGATCACTTGACGCATCATGATTTCACTCTCTCTTCGAATGGACTGCGCGGGCTGACTCCCGCCGGATCACCCGGTTGGCCTTCGGCTCCCGGCCGTCGAGCCGGAGCTTCAGCCATCGTCGCGGATACCATGCCTCGGGGTCAAGCGGTGATCCGCGAGTTTTCGCCCTTCTTCTTGCTCTTGCGGCGCCGCTCCAGGAGGAAGTCGATGAACACGCGCAGCTTCAACGGGGTCTGGCTGCGGCTCGACGAGGCCTACGAGCGCATCCTCCGCGCCGACGTGCGCTATCGCTTCGTGATCGATATCGCGAGCCTCGCCGCGGGGTGAGCGCCCGCCGTGCAGCGTAATCGGCGCCACGAACTCAGGCTCCCTGAGGGCTTGACATGGCCTGACGCCCCCGTGTAGCCTGGCTCTGATCCTTCCGTGGGCGAAGCCGCGGACGACCGAGAGCCACCTCATGAACGACCACGTCGAGTTCACCAGCAGCCTCGAGCACGCCGCCGGCCGCGAGGCCAAGCACGCCAGTATCCTGGCGCACCTCCAGACGGCGCTGGAGATCGAGTACAGCACCGTCCCCATCTACCTCTACACGTACTACTCCATCAACCGCATCCCCTTGACGTTCCCTGCGGGGATGAGCGCCGCGCGTGTCGAGGAGATCAAGACCTTCGCCAACGAGGCGGGAGCCCTGCTGATGAGCGTGGCGGTGGAGGAGATGCTCCACATGTCGCTGGCCGCGAACCTGATCCGCGCCCTCGGCGGCATGCCGGACCTCAACCTCTATAGCAAGCCTTCCACCTGCTATCCCACGCCGCTCCCCCATCACAACCCCAGTTTCAACCCTGATCCGGACGCCAAGGGGCTGCTCAAGATCCCGCTTTCGCGCTTCTCGGAGCTACAGCTCGGCTACTTCCTCGCCATCGAGTACCCCGAGAAGGAGCACGCGACGCCTCAGGGCGCTAACTGGGACACCATCGGTCAGTTCTACGACTACATCCGCGATCGCCTCGTGAAGGAGACCACGGACGCCGACTACGGCCAGGTCGACTTCCAGCTCGGCTCGGGGAAAGGGTATTACAGCCCCAATACTATAGACACTCTCTACCCCAACAAGGCGAACTGGGAGAGCCAGCCTGTCAACTGGAACGACCCTTCTGCCCGGGGTGCTCGCGCGGCCATGTTCACCAACGCCCGCGACAGCGGCGGCCTGATCGCCATCCACGACAAGGCCTCTGCCCTCCGAGCCATCGACACCATCTGCACCCAGGGCGAGGGCAGCTCTAGCGATCCCACCCACGAGCACGACGACCCCCGCCACAAGGAAGATACGCACTGGTACAAGTTCAATCAGCTCCACGAGAAGCTGAAGGAAAAGGCCTTTGACGCGGAGGCGCTCGCTACCTTCGTCCACCCGTTCCCGGACAACCCCACCCGGGAGATGTACGCGCACGCCGTGGGCTACGATTACCGGCCCTTCGTCGATCTCGCCAACGCGGTCTTCACGTACATCTTCCAGATGACGCAGGCGAGCTACGAGCTCCGCGGCGCCGCGCAGCACATGATGTTCAACATCGGCATGCACAAAGGCATGATCTTCGTGCTGGACAAGATTATCAACGCCATGCGCTACTACCACACGGACGGCGACGGCACCTCCGGTAAAGGCGGCGGCGCGGCCCTGGCGCCCAGCTTCGAGAACTATCCCTTCAAGAGCCTGGCCACCGCCAAGGCGGAGATGGTCGCGCTCTTCTCCAGTGCTCCGCTGGATTTCCAACAGAGTAATACCAACATCCTTCAGCGCCTCTCCGACCTGCCCGATGTCCACGTCGGCCCCGGCGGCGTCATCCGCTTCTGAGCGAGGAGAAAGCCACATGAGTACCACGACCCCCAAGCCCAACGTCGCCAACCCGCTCGAGCTCCACGCCTGCATGGGGCTGAACGCCTGCAAGGGCCACGATCGCTGGGGCGACAACGCCTGCGCCGGTACGGGCTACTGCGCGACGGCCGCGGCGCATAGCTGCCACACCAACAACAACTGCCGTGGGCAGGGCGGGTGCGGCCTCTACGGCAGCGGAGAAGAGCAGAACAACCCCGCCAACAACGGCTGCGCCTGGCAGGGCTCCTGCGCTGTCCCCATCAACGCCGAGCGCTTCGCCGCCGACGGCCCCCACAAACGCAAGAGCGTGTGGAAGCGGGCCCGGGCGCTCTTCGAGGAGCGTATGATCAAGGCGGGGCGGCAGTTCGGCCCCTCGCCGATGGAGGGCGGTCCTGGCCATCAATGGCTGCAAGACGTGTCCGGCGGCGGCTACACCGCCTGTGGCGCAAGCGGGCTCAGCGGCGGCGGTAGCTGTGTCTGATCTGCCCCGCCTCGGGCTCGGCCTGGGGCTACGGCACGTCCATTTCGATCACATCCTCTCCACCTGGCCGGCGGTGGGCTTCTTCGAGGTGATCTCCGAGAACTTCATGTACTCGAAGGGTCGCCCGCGCCACGTGCTCCGGCGGATCGCCGAGCGGTATCCCATCGTGCTCCACGGCGTGTCGCTCTCCATCGGCAGCACAGCGCCGCTGGACATGGGCTACCTGGCCGCGCTCAAGGCCCTCGCCCGCGAGGTCCGCGCCCCGTGGGTGAGCGATCACCTCGCCTGGACAGGCGTCCACGGCGTCAACACCCATGACCTCTTGCCCTTGCCGCTCACGGAAGAGGCGCTCCGCCACGTCAGCGACCGCGTCCGGCAGGTGCAAGACTACCTGGAGCTGCCGCTCGTGCTGGAGAACCCCAGCACCTATGTCGCCTTCACCGCGTCCACCATCCCGGAGCCCCTGTTCCTGCGCCGCCTCACCGACGAGACAGGCTGTCTCCTCCTCCTCGACGTCAACAACTGCTACGTCACCTGCTTCAACCATGGGCTCGATCCGGTCGGCTACATCAACGCCTTGCCCACCGATCGCGTCGCGCAAATGCACCTGGCGGGCCACCAGCACTGCGGCACTCACATCATCGACACCCACGATCGCCCCGTCGCCGGCGCGGTGTGGGAGCTTTTCCGCCTCGCCTGGGCCCGCACGGGGGGCGCCTCCACCTCGCTGGAGTGGGACGGCCAGATCCCCTCCTTCGCCGAATGCCACGCCGAGGTGCTCAAGGCCGGTGATCACATGGGCGCCGCCTTCAATCCAGCCCACGTTGTGAAAGAAGGTTCGACCGGCGTCGAGGCCCTGTCCAACCCGGTCGGTTTCCTGGTGCCCGAGGTCACCCATCACCTGATCGGGGAGGTGCCATGAGCGAGGACCTCCACGCGCTCGAGGCCTGGATGCAGGGCTGTATCCTCCGCCCCGACCGCGCAATGCAGGCGGAGTCGATCCGCGCGCACCTCGTAGCCTCCCCCACGCTGAGCCCCGCAGCGAGGCTCGCGATCTATCAGCGGGGGTATGTAGCGCGCCTGCTCCAGTGCCTGGAAGGGCAGTTCAAGGCGCTCTGCCACACCCTCGGCCAAGAGCTGTTCGCGGACTTCGTCGCCGAGTATCTCCGCGCCCACCCCTCCCGGAGCAGCACGCTCTCCGATCTCGGCGCCCGCTTCCCCGATTATCTGGAGGAGACTCGCCCGGACGCCGGCCTGCCCCCCGCGGAGCGCGAAGCCTGGGCCGATTTCATGGTCGACCTGGCTCGCTACGAGTGGGCGCTCTATCTCGCGTTCGACATGGAAGGACACGAGGGCTCGCCGCTCGCGGACCCGGCGACGCCGGACGCAGCGCTGCGCCCGCAGCTCTCTCTGCGCCTCTCCCGTCATGCGTTCCCGGTCGATGCCTATCACCACGGCGTCCGATCGGGCCTCTCCCCGGAGATGCCGGCGCCCCTCGACACGCGGCTCTGCGTCCTGCGCAAGGACTTCCGCATTGGTATCTTCCGGCTGACTGCGCCTCAGCATGATTTCCTGGCGCGCGCGCGGGCAGGGCAGGATATCGAGACGGCTTTGCGGGAGACTGCGGCGGAGCACGGGGTGACCGCGGGGGAGGCCGCCGAGGCGTGGGGGCGGTGGCGGGGGAGGTGGATTGAGCAGGGGTTCTTTGTGGCGGCTCCGTCATGACCTGCAAGCCCCTTTCCTACAGACTGCAGGATATCGGTGCCGGGAAATCCATCAGGGCTGTGATCGACACGCCTCGCAGGCGGGCGAGCCGCGACAGGTTTTCGACGCGTTCCTTCATGCGCTCGGGGCTCGGCGCGGCGAGCGCGTCCGAGCCGAGCCATTCGACGCCGTGGAGTTGCAGGTCGGGGTGCTCTTCGGCGACGACGAAGACTGAGACGCCGCTCGGGGGCGCCATGTCGGCGCGATCTCCGTCTCTCCTTCCCCATCCTCCGTCTCCCCCAAGAGCTCTCGATGCCCCATCTCCTCCACGCCGCTCTCGTTCTCCTCGCCCTCACCGCGGTCGCCTGCCAGTCCTCCCCACCCACCACGGTGATCGCCGGCGCGGCTCCGCCTCCGCCGCGCAGCATCTCCGTCACCGGCACGGCCGAGATCGCCACCGCCGCTGACGAGGTCACCGTCACCGTCGGAGTCGAGAGCTTCGCCGCCGATCCGCAGGCGGCCAAGGACGCCAACGATCGCTCCATGAAGTCCCTCGTCGCCACCGCGCGCGCGTTCGCGACCGACGCAAAGGACGTCCGCACCGAGGGCTTCACGCTGCAACCGCGCTACGAGGGTCCTTATGACAGCCATCGCCTGACGGGCTACGACGCCAAGAAGCTGCTGGTCGTGGTGATCCATGACGGAGACAAGGTCGAAGCCTTCCTGACCGAGCTCTTCAAGGGCGGCGCCAACCGGCTCGACGGCGTCACCTACGGCTCCTCGAAGCTCCTCGAACAGCGCAAGGAGGCGCGCACGCTGGCAGTCACCGCCGCGCGCGAGAAGGCCACCGCGATGGCGGCGACGCTCGGTCAGAAGCTCGGGCGCCCCTTGAAGGTCGACGAAGAGCCCGAGTCAGGCCGCGGCTCACCGTTCCAGGGCAACCTGCTCAGCAACGCCTTTGCCCCGGGGGACACGCGGGGGACGGTCGGACAGACCATGGCCACGGGGAAGATCCGGATCCCCGCCAGCGTCGCGGTGACGTTCGAGCTGCTGGATTGAGCCTGGTTCAATCGACCCAGTCGTGAGGAGCAAAGAGGCTATCGATCCAGAAAGGCCCTCCGGAACAGCTCATCGAGCTTGGTCATGTCGGTCAACGGGTTGCCCACGGCGCCCTTGTAACCCGCCTCGACGGCGAGCCCCGCCAGGCGGGATTGCGTCACGTCGCCACGAGGGATCTCCTTCGCCATGGGATCCGCGAACGCCTCCTTCGCCGGGATAATCTTCCAGCCCTTGGACTTGATGTGCCGGATGAGGTCCCCGAGGAAGAGGGCGTTGATGTCGGACTCGTGGAGGATGAGAACGTGCTTTGGCGACCGGCCCAGCGTGGCGCGCGCGAGCACATCATAGAACTCGATCGCGCGCCACTCGGTGTCCAGATAGATCTCTTTCAGCGCCTCGTAGTCCACGTGCTTCCCCTGCGCGAGGGCGTCCTGGTACATCGACTGCACGTACCAGTCTGCGCCGTCCACCGTGAAGTAGCCCAGCTCGTATCCCATCCGATCCAGCGCGTCGCGGACGGGCTTCTGGGTCGCCTCCGCGGTCCCTTCGTGAGAGTAAGGATATCGGAAGAGCGGGACGAACCCAGGAGACTGAGCAGCGCCAAGAAGATGGAGGGGCGCGGCTGGCATCCTGAGCACGCTCGTCGAGGGACTCGAAAAAGAGCCCCCTCAGAAAACTTGTTCAAAGTCCTCCAAAGGGGCTCACCTCCGGTTG
>Ga0105048_10008395_pt1 | contig 16519 bp, 16 predicted proteins | sample MAT05_FD_78382 | JGI IMG/M metagenome (GOLD analysis project Ga0105048, IMG submission 78382) | Freshwater microbial communities from Lake Fryxell liftoff mats and glacier meltwater in Antarctica - MAT-05 | ecosystem: Environmental > Aquatic > Freshwater > Ice > Liftoff microbial mat | place...
ACCGGTGAGTTGTACCTGACCGCCTTCTGTTACTGCTATCCAGTTAAAATATTGACTGGTATTTGTATTATTTAAATTAAAATTTGGGTCAAGCACCAATTTTGAGCCAAGACCAATTTTTATTTTACAGGTGCCTGCCGGTAAAGCATTCAGTAAATTTAAATTTAATATAGGAACTTTTAAATCAACCACACCATTCAATGGCAGCAAATTTTCATCAATCGGGAAATTTGAAACCGTTTTTACAGATAAGTTTTGCAATGCAGGATCAGCTATAACAGCCTGGCTGTAGCTGTTTACTGACAAAAGAAAAAGGGTAGAGAGTAAAATTAAATTTTTCATGTTTTTTTAATTCTTTAGTTTGGTTTCATAAATGAAGTAATCAGTACACCGGTAAATGGTATTATTATATACTTTACTACACTGCTTTAATAAATTTAAAGCTGTAAACGTAAGTTTATGGTATTTTGAAAGGGAGAGGATTATTATTATTTGCAGGTGCAAATTTATACAATCTTGTGTTGTACATGATTAACAAATTGTTATTGAAGTATTATCAATTTCCTTTTACACAATAAAATTTGAGTCTCACTAATGAAGATAAAAATATTAACAGATTGTAAGAACAACTTTTAAAACTTAAACATAAGTTAATATCAATTATTAGGTGGCTACTTTTAATTTATCATTATTAAGTATTATAATGGAGTATTTAAATGAATTGCTCTTTGGCTGCTGCTGTTGTTGACATGATGCACAGAAAACAACAATACCATTAAAGTAAAAGGTTTGGATAAAGAAGTTAACCTTGCAGTAAAACTATGTGAAACATTTCAGGGCATGTATGCTGATTATTTTGGCTCTATGTCCGGTGGCGGATCAGGGTTGGGTATTGCCTCAGTAATCAATGGCACAACAAACGTTGCCAACTCCTCAGAGGGTTTAATCAAAAAGAAGAAATATTTACCAAAAAAATTTTGGGAATAGATTCATTTGTATTTGCCCGGGATGCGATTGGTTTTGTAGTGACCAATGATCTTTCAATTGATTCCATATCTGTTGATAATTTGGCGAAATTATTAGATGTTACTTATAAAAACTGGTTTCTATTACTACCTCCAACCTGAAAGTGAATATTTACGGCACCCAAAGTAATTCCGGATCGCATGATTTTGTAAGGCACAAAAATTAGCTTTGTTCCTGCTTCAAAAGAAATGAATGGTAATGCACAGATTTTAGAAGGTATAAAAATGACCATTCTGGTATTGGTTATGCTGGTAGCTATTTATCTAATTCATGGTGCAGCAAAGGTTAAAGGTGTTGAAGATTGCTGCTTCCTCCAATGAAAGGGCTTATTCTGCGCTGGATTCCAATATAATTATGAAGAGGAAGTATATTTTTCAACATCCGATTTTTTAATATTTTTAAAAGCTATAGTTATTGGTAAAATATACATCAGATAATAATGTAGTAGTATTATAATTGCTATCTAAAAATGTAACAGGTTTGTTCCCTTTTTCTATAGTAATATTATTTGCCCTATAACGGGAAGTATTTTGAAATCATGCGTTTAAATTACCCAGATTATCGAATTCATTTTCTAATAAATTCACAATGAGAATTTCCGATCCTTTTCCTTCCAAATGTTACATTATTGTTTCCATTTCATTAATTAATTATGAATTTCATGAAACGGACAAAATAGTAAAAGAAATAAAACAACTTTTGCGTTGCAAAGAATTTTAACGCTGAAAGATAACTATGGATAAAAAGAAAATACTCTTTATTATTGGTTCTCTTAACCAAACTACCCAAATGCACCAGGTGGCAAAAATGCTGCCTGATTATGATTGTTTTTTTAGCCAGCTCTATAGCAATAATCTGTTAATTAAATTGGCAATAAAATTTGGCTTACTCAATTCCACTGTTCTCTCCGGAACTTTTAAAAACGCTGCGGATACATATTTAGCGAACAATAATCTGCCCAACGATTATGCCACAAAGCAGTTTAAAAATGATTATAGTATGGTGGTATTATGTTCAGATATGTTAATACCAAGGCAATTAAGTAAACTCAAAACTATCTGGATACAAGAGGGAATGACCGACCTAATTACACCATGGGGAAAAATCGTTCATAATTTTCAGTTACCTTATATGCTTGCTTTTAACACAGCTTTTAACGGCTGTAGTAATATTTGTGATATTTTTTGTGCGGCTTCTACCGGGTATAAAAAGCAGTTTTCAAAGTTAGGCACTGCAGCAGAAAAGATTTTTGTTACAGGTATCCCTAACTATGATAACATAAGTTCTTTTTTGCAAAATGATTTCCCTTATCATGATTTTGTAGTTGTTGCAACTTCCGATACAAGAGAAACCGGTAAAATTGATGACAGGAAAAAATTTATTTATAATTGTGTACAAATTGCCAATGGCAGGCAACTCATTTTTAAGTTGCATCCCAATGAAAAAAAAGATAGAGCCATTGCTGAAATAAAAAAACTTACCCCTGCTGATACACTAATATTTACAGAGGGCAACATTAATCACATGATTGCCAATTGCAGCGAATTAATTACTCAGTATTCTACAGTAGTTTATACGGGCATTGCCCTCGGCAAAAAAGTGCATTCTTATTTTGATATTGAAAAACTAAAGGGATTGTCGCCTATACAAAACAATGGAAGTTCTGCCACTAGTATTGCCAGTATTTGCAGAAATTATGTAGAGTACAAAGGTGAGTTAAAAGATTTTCTGCAGATGCAACATCGTTCGAAACAATTTTCACAACAACTTCAAACAAACTGAAACTGCCGCAATCAAGCTCAGATATTATAACTATTATTCAAACCAGAACTGGCTCATCCCGTTTGCCAGTAAAAACTTTGTTACCGTTGGGAGGGCAAGCTTTGTTTTTGCAACAGGTGTATAGAATGCAGGCCGCCACTACCTGCGGCACTATTATAGTGGCTACCACTAACAACCCCGATGATAATGCAATAGAGCGAATTTGTACCAAAAATAATATCTTATGCTTTAGAGGACACGAAACAGATTTACTTGACCGGCACTATAAAGCTGCACTAAAATACAAAGCCGATACAGTGGTAAAAATCCCAAGTGACTGCCCGCTGATAGACCCATTGATTATTGATGAAGTAATAAAATTCTATATAAAAAATCAACAGCAGTACGATTTTGTAAGCAACCTGCACCCCGCTACCTGGCCAGATGGAAATGATGTAGAAGTAATGTCGTTTAACGCACTGGAACAAGCGTGGAAAAATGCAAATAAAGTTTACGAGCGGGAGCATACCACTCCATACATCTGGGATAATCCGGCAAAATTCAGGATTGGAAATGTTGAATGGCAAAGCCTTAAAGACTATTCTATGTCACACCGTTTTACAATTGATTATCCCGAAGATTATTTTTTTATAAAGGCTGTATTTGATGAACTATATCCTGCAAACAAGTTGTTTAGTTGTGAAGAAATTTTAAAATTACTTGAATCAAGAGAAGATATTTTTAACTTAAATCAACAGTATGCCGGCGTAAACTGGTACCGCAATTATACAAGTGAGTTAAACACTATTAGCCCATCTCTAACAAAATGTATTTAAGTAACATTATGACAAATGATAAAAATGAATACCTGAAATCGGTTGCACTAAAAGTGAGAGAACACATTATTACAATGAGCGTTGGAGGTGGATGTTTTATAGGTGCATCGTTATCATGTGTAGAGTTGATGGTATATCTGTATGCAGAGTTTTTACAGATTGATAAAGCTAATCTCCAGGATCCTGAAAGAGACTATTTGTTTTTATCTAAAGGGCATGATGTGCCCGCTTTGTATGGTACACTGGCAGAGCTTGGTTTTATAAATAAGGAAAGGCTCAGTAACCATCTTAACACCAATGATTCAGTTTACTGGCACCCTAACAGAGCTATTCCGGGAGTAGAATTTCATGCTGGTTCATTAGGCCATTTGCCGGCTGTAGCTGCGGGTGTTGCATACGATTGTAAAATTAAAAATCAACAAAATCAGGTAGTAGTAATAACCGGAGATGGAGAGCTAAATGAAGGTACGGTTTGGGAAGCTATACTGGTAGCCAACGCTTACGGATTAAATAACCTTACCATTATTGTAGATAGAAACCAGTTTCAGGCAAATGTAAAAACAGAGGATTTAATACCTCTGGAACCTTTAGCAGATAAATTTAAAGCATTTGGATGCCATGTTACCCGTATAAACGGACATGACTTTGAAACCATTGAAAATGCCTTACAAGCAATACCATATAGCAACCATAGAATAAATGTTGTGATTGCTGATACGGTAAGAGGCAAAGGATTACCAAGTATTGAAGCAAAGGCAGACAGGTGGTTTTGTGCTTTTACACCAGAGGAGGGACAGCAATTATTAGAAGAATTACACGGCAATTTAAAAGCCGACTTACAATCTGAAACATTAATTGTACGATAATGACTTACGAGGAACTATTAATAAAAACAGCACTGGATAACGAACAGATTATTGTGATGACTGCCGAAAACAGGGCGTTGGTACGCAACGTATCAAAAGCATTGGGCAATCGGTTTATAGACACTGGTATTACAGAACAAACTTTGATTGGAATTGCTTCCGGACTGGCACTTCGTGGAAGAATTCCAATAGTGCATGCACTTGCTTCCTTTCTTACTATGCGTGCCTTTGAATTTATCCGTACAGATATAGGTATTGCAAATTTACCGGTAAAACTGAGCGGCTATATTCCAGGGTTTTTATCAGATGGCAATGGCCCAACTCACCAGGCAGTTGAAGATATTGCTTTAATGAGAGGCATACCTGGCATGGAAGTATATGCACCTGCCGATGAAGATGATCTGGTAAAAATGTTGCCCGCCATCTGGCAATCTCCTGCACCTGCTTATGTAAGAATCAATCATAGGCAAACCAGTTTTAAACACCAGCCTTTTGAAATGGGTAAAGCAGAGGTAATAGCAAAAGGTACCGATGTAACTATTTTGGTTTATGGCTTTTTGTTTGAAGAGGCATTAAAATCGCAGGAAATGTTGGAAGAGAATGGAATTTTAACCGGAATAATTAATATGCGTAGCCTGAAACCTGTAGATGAAAAAATTATCATCAGCAGTGCAATGAACAGCAAAATGATAGTAACACTGGAAGATCATTTTGTTACCGGCGGTTTATACTCCATTGTTGCAGAAACGTTACTAAAAAACAGAATTACCGCAGATGTACAACCCATTGCATTAAATAACCATTGGTTTAAACCTGCATTGCTGCAGGATGTTTTAGCGTACGAAGGCTTTACCGCAGAAAAAATAGTTGAAAAGATTGAAACCAAATTTCAGGAAAATAAAAAAAGAGCTCATGCCTAATAAAGTAACTTTCAACAGCGATTATCCCAACATATCAGTTTCTAATGAATTATATGATCGTGCCGTAGAAATTATGACACCCGTTACACAAACTTTAGCCAAAGGCCCCGGGCAATATGTAAACGGTGTGGCACCAAAATATGTAAAAAGAGGAAAAGGTGCAAGGGTATGGGATGTGGATGACAATGAATACCTTGATTATAATATGGGCATAGGTCCGCTATCCTTAGGTTACTGTTATCCTAAAGTAGATGAAGCAATTATTGATCAGTTGAAAAATGGCATTACGTTTTCACTGGTTCACCAATTGGAAGTTACATTAAGTGAATTGATACACCAGATTATACCAAATGCAGAAGCCATCCGAATAAGTAAAACCGGGGCTGATGTTACTAGTGCAGCCATTAGGGTGGCAAGAGCATTTACAGGAAGAAATAAAGTATTGTGCTGCGGCTATCATGGCTGGCACGACTGGTACATTGGTGTTACCAGCAGAAATAGCGGTGTACCGGAAGAAGTAAAAAACCTGACTGCAACTTTTGAATACAACAACCTGGAATCTGTAAGAGCTTTGCTTGATGAAGATACGGCTTGTGTTATACTGGAACCTTTTATTTTTGAAGCCCCCACCAATGATTTTTTACAAGAGCTGAAAGAGCTTTGTGAGTTTAATGGCACGCTGTTGATTTTTGATGAAATGTGGACTGGTTTTCGCATTTCTTTAGGTGGCGCACAGGAATATTTTAATGTTATACCAGATTTAGCCTGCTACTCAAAAGCCTTTGCCAATGGCATGCCCATCGCCTTACTTACCGGTAGAAAAGATGTAATGAGCCTCTTTAATGAAGAAGTGTTTTTCTTCACCACCTTTGGTGGAGAAGCTCTTTCCCTGGCTGCTGCTGTTGCTACTATTGAAGAAATGATTGATAAAAATGTACCTGCATACCTGGCGCAAAAAGGCAAATTACTAAAAGATGGTTACAATAATATTGCTGAAGAGTTGGGCATAGATGGCTACACTAAATGTGTGGGCTATGACTGTCGTTCTATGGTAACTTTTGATGCCACTGCTGGCAACCCATTAGAGCTAAAATCTTATGTTCAACAAGAATTAATTAAAAGAGGAATCTTATGGTCGGGCTTTCATAATATGTGTTACAGTCATACAGATGATGATATAGCCTATACATTAAAAGCCTATCGGTCAGTATTAGAATTGTTAAAGATAGCCGTAGATAAAAATGAAGTGGCAGCATCACTAAAAGGTAAGCCGGTAGAAGCTGTGTTTAGAAAACTATCTGACCTAAAAACAAAACCTGTTGTAAAAGCATAGCAAATCCATTTAATGAATATGTTTTCTTTAGTGAATAGAGTGGCAATAGTTACCGGATCTGCCGGCTTGTTGGGTAAGGCTCATTGCAGGGCGTTAGCAGCAGCAGGTGCCAATGTGGTAGTGGCTGATTTAATTGAAAAAGATTGCATTGAAATAGCAAATGCATTGGGAGAAAAACATTTGGGTATTGTATTAAATGTAACCGAAGCAGATTCTATAAAAAATGCCAAAGAAATTATCCTTCAAAAATATGGAAGAATAGACATACTGGTAAACAATGCTGCTATTAATGATATGTTTGAAAATCCATTACTTGGTGCAAAACAATCCATGTTTGAGCATTATCCGCTTGATATGTTTAACAAGTGCCTGGAAGTAAATGTTATGGGCATGTTTCTTTGTTCGCAAATACTTGGTTCGGTGATGGCCGAACAAAAAAGTGGAAGCATAATTAATATCGCTTCTACTTATGGTATTGTAGCACCGGATCAATCACTTTATCAAAATAAAAATGGAGAACAGGTGTTTTATAAATCACCCGCTTATCCTGTTACAAAATCTGCTGTTATAGGATTTACAAAATACCTGGCCGCTTATTGGGGTAATAAAAATGTACGTGTCAACAGTCTTTCGCCTGGCGGAGTAGAAAATAACCAGGATGATTTTTTTCAACAAAAATATGCAGCTAAAACATTGCTTGGCAGAATGGCTGATGCAGATGATTACCAGGGAGCTATTGTATTTCTTGCAAGCGATGCATCTGCTTATATGACGGGTGCCAACCTTGTGGTAGACGGGGGCTTTACAACAATTTAAACAAACTATGGATACCAATTTATTACAAGCGAAAGCATCCAAAATAGTATTACTGCTTACTGATGTAGATGGCGTACTAACTGATAATGGAGTGTACTACAGTGCCGATGGCGAAGTGCTGAAACGGTTTTCGATTCGAGATGGAATGGGTGTGGAAAGATTAAGAAATTATGGTATTGAGACGGGTATTATTACGGGCGAAAATTCCGGCGCAGTAAAAAAACGTGCCGAAAAATTAGGCATTACAGAACTGCATTTGGGCAGTAAAGATAAAGGGGCTGTATTAATAGAAATACTGGAAAGAATGCAACTTCAGCCTTCTCAAATTGCATTTATTGGTGATGATGTAAATGATCTTTCTATTATCTGTAAAGTTGGATGTACTGCCTGCCCTAATGATGCAATGCCACAGGTTAGCAGCGTAGTGGATTATGTGTGTAAAAATAAAGGTGGATACGGGGCTTTCAGAGAATTCGCTGAATTTATTATTGCTGCTAAACTTTAATCTCAACTTATAAATAATCAATAAAACATAAACCTTCCGATATGAAAAAATATCAAGTTAAACCGGGCAAATCTATTGGCGCAAATGAACCTGTTTACATTATCGCTGAAATTGGAATTAATCACAATGGCTCTGTTGATTTAGCTAAAAAATTGATTGATGAAGCTGCTGCAGCAGGTTGCGATGCAGTTAAATTTCAAAAGCGTACTCCCGAACTTTGTACTCCAAAAGACCAATGGGATATTATGAGAGATACTCCCTGGGGAAGAATCAGTTATATCAATTACCGAAAATTAATTGAGTTTGGATACGAAGAATATGGCATGCTGGATAATTATTGTAAAGAAAAAAACATTGACTGGTTTGTTTCCTGCTGGGATGAAGAGGCGGTTGACTTTATTGAACAATTCAATCCTGCTTTGTATAAATTTGCATCTGCATCTTTAACCGATCATTCTTTAATTGCAAAAGTTAAGGGCCTTGATAAACCTTACATCCTTTCTACTGGTATGTCAACTATAGCAGAAATTAATGAAACAATTAATATTTTTGGAACGGAAAATACATTAATTGCTCATTCTACTTCAGCTTATCCATGTCACCCTTCAGAACTAAATCTGAATATGATTAATACGCTTAAAAATCTATTTCCGGATATGCCTGTTGGTTATTCCGGACATGAAACCGGTTTGGCCACAACCTTAGCTGCTGTAGTGCTAGGAGCCTGTTTTGTGGAAAGGCATTTTACTACAGACAGGGCTATGTGGGGGTCAGACCAGGCTGCATCTGTAGAGCCTCAGGGCATGCATAAACTGGTAAGAGATATTAGGGATACTGAAATAGCTTTAGGTGATGGCATAAAAAAAGTTTATGAAAGTGAACTAGGGCCTCAAAAAAAACTAAGAAGAAAAATGTCACTTGCCGGTTTGTAAGTAAATGGAAAGAAAAAAAGAATAGATAGATTGACAGGTAAGCTATTTTCCTGTAATAAAATTATTATGGGGCGTTGTTTCTTTTTTAAAAGTAGCGTGTTCTTATTCTGATATAAAATTTGAAAAAATCTGGTAAGGTATCAGCAAAAATTTAAAAATTTAGCTGGACTAAACATATTTTTTTAAAATATTTGGGTACTAAAATGGGCAAGCTTATTATTGCAAAGTTTCAAAAAGCTGCAACTTTGCAATAATTTTTATCAGGCAATAAAAAACTTTTTTTCTTATTATACTTTCTAAAGATATTGTATGGCATGGGTTTACCTGTTTGTTGCAGCTTTGTTTGAAATTTCCTGGACCTTCTCTTTAAAATATCTGGAAATGAAAAAGGTAACTTCTATTAAATGGCTTCATTTTTTTGAAAGTACAGCAGGTATCTATACATTAATTCCTTTATTCGGCTATGTTGTTTTTGGGTTGGCAAACATTTATTGTTTTTCGGTAGCCTTAAAATCAATACCCACAGCTACCGCATTGGCTGTATGGATGGGTATTTCTTTGGTAGGCATCAAAATAATTGATATCAGTATTTTTAAGCAGCCATATAACTATACCCAATTTATCTTTATTACATTTATTTTGGTTGGGATTATTGGCTTAAAAGCAGGTAAATAAATTATATTTCTATTGTTATTACCTGTGGAATATATAAGTAATAAAACGTTTCAGCTTATTTATTTTTTATGCCAGTGACAAGATTATTTAATAATTTTAAGAGATAACCAATCGTCTTTTTAATAAAATATACTATAGGGATAAATTTATTACATCAAATAACTATTATTTAATCCCAATTTAATAAAGAGTTTAAACTGAAATGGTTGCTTTGCAAAACCGTAAGTGTGAAATCAGTTTATCTAGTTTATTTACTACTTGCTTTTGCATCATATTTACAGGCGCAAGCACCCGCTAAAAATGTCTTTATCATAACGTTAGATGGTGTTAGGTGGCAAGAAATATTTAAAGGCGCAGACAGTGCGTTACTCCAAAATAAGGATTTTGTAAAAAATGTAGATTTAATGCTGCAACAGTTTTGGGATATTACTCCCGAACAAAGGAGGCGCAGGTTATTACCATTTTTCTGGTCGGTAATAGCTAAGCAAGGTCAATTAATGGGTAACAGAGATATTGAAAATAAAGTGAATGTAGATAACCGTTATAAAATATCTTACCCTGGCTATAATGAAATATTTACTGGATATCCTGATAAAATTTTTATTCCAAATCTTGCCTTAAATAATCCCAATAGCAATGTTCTTGCTTTTCTTAACAATCAAAAAGAATATAAAGGTAAGGTTGCTGCATTCTGTTCGTGGCGCATGTTTCCCTTTATACTAAATGAAAAAAAAAGCAACCTGTTAGTAAATGCTGGTTATGAAGCCCTAACTGATAGTGATGGCGCCAATTTAATCATCAATAGTATTCAAAAAAATATTGCACATGTTGGCAGTACAAGGCACGATTTACTTACCTATGAAGCTGCCAAAAATTATATTGAAATGCATCACCCAAAAGTGCTGTACCTGGGGCTTGGGGAAACAGATGAATTTGCACATCATGGTGCTTATGACAAATACCTTCAAAAACTCCACCAGGCCGATGCGATGATTGCAGAGTTATGGTATTTGGTACAAACAGATCCCTTTTATAAAAACAATACCAGTTTAATTATTACAACAGATCATGGTAGAGGTAGAAAAGCATCTAATTGGCATACTCATGGTTTTTGGATAGCAGGATCCGGAGAAACATGGCTAGCTATGCTGGGTAACGGCATTGAGGCTGCTGGTGAACTTACCCAAAAGCAACAAGTATATCAAAAACAAATTGCCAGTACTATTAGTAGTTTATTAGGGTATCAATTTGAAGCAAATCATCCGGTAGCCAGTCCGGTTACTTTACTTCCATTTAAAAAACAGGCTACAATTTGCGAAGAAATAGTAACTGTAAAAGAAAACTGATTCAATGCAAAAAGTGTAGATAGATTTATTTAACAATCAATTCAGGCAATATAACGGAAAAGTATATTCTATTTATTAAGAATTATTTTAAGTTATAATAACGTTAAAGACATGTTTGGCAAGTAGGTTTGCATTACTAAATTTATATTAATCCAATATTAAACCATGAAAAAAGGCAGTCAATTTAAGCAGCTTTTATTTGTATTTTTATTAGTTGGTTTTGGTTCGTTACATTCACAAATAGTGCCTCTCAAAAATGCTTATGCTCACAATGATTATTGGCATAAGCGACCATTATTCGACGCATTAGATAAAGGATTCACTTATATGGAAGCTGACATTTACTTAAAAAGAGGTAAGTTAATTGTTGCACATATACTACCATCTATTAAAGCAAAGCGAACACTTGAAGCCCTTTATTTTAAACCTTTAAATGACTGTATAACTGAAGATATAAAAAGGAATAAAAATAAATTGTGCATTACTTTAATGATAGATATAAAAACTGATGCAACTAAAACTTACGCTGTTTTATTACCATTACTACAAAAATATAAATCCATCCTTTCAACTTTTGAAAACGGGGTATTTAACAGACGAAATGTTACCATTGTAATAACCGGGCATAAACCTTTTGCCAGTATAAAATCAAATGAATGCAGACTGGCTTTTATAGATGAAGATCTAAGACAAACAGGAATTGATTCTTCTTCTAATACTTATATCACTGCAAGTTGTAAATACTCAAAATTATTACATTGGAAAGGTGAAGGCCTTTTACCTGAAAAGGAAAGAGAACGTTTACAGTTTTTTGTTTTGCAAGCACATGCCTATGGAAGAATTGTTAGACTTTGGGCTTCGCCGGAAAATAGTGTAGTATGGAATGAATTACTTAAATGTGATGTTGATTTAATAAATACCGATAGGTTAGAAGATCTTAGAATTTTTCTGGTTTCGGCAGTAGAAATGATTACCAAAAAAGAAGTAGCAATCATTAAATCTCTATCTGCTGATAATATTATTTCTATAAGTGGAGAAGGACATATTCTTAAGAAATAGTAAAAATTCAGCAATTACGGAAATTATCATTGTACTTTTCCATGAAAATAAGATTGCATAATCTTAATAGACTTGTCAGTAAAATTTTACATACTCCCCTGTAAAAATCTTAAAAAAAAATAGTTGTACAAAAAATTAATTTTATACAACTATTTCTGCCGCTTTTTCTATCCGTTTAATTACAAAAAAATAAAAAAATAGCAAGAAATTTATGCGTTGACTGGCTTTTTCTTTTCTGCAGGTTTCTTAAAAGCAGTTGGAGTTACCGGTTTTTTTTCCGCAGATGGAGTTGTCGATTTCTTGCCATCAGTTGGAGTTGCCGTTTTCTTTGCAACAGATGGAGTTGGGGCTTTCTTCCTATCAGTTGGAGTTGCCATTTTCTTCCCTTTAGTTGGAGTTGCCGTTTTCTTCCTATCAATTGGAGTTGCCATTTTCTTCGAATCAGTAGGTTTTGCCGAATTCTTTACAGCATTTTTTTTGAACCCTTTCTCAAACAATTTGGTTATTTTTTTTATTATTTTTTCCAGTGTCTTCTCACCTAATTGTTTTTCATAACTATTTAATGCAATTGTAAGGTCATCATGAATTTTTTTATTGATTTCACTTTTCAAATCTTTTTTTTCCGAATTTTTCTTGCTAATTGTCATTTTATTTTAGTTTTAAGTAATAATTTAATAACATAAAGGTAACAATTAGTTAATATTGCCAATGTTAAGTTTTTTTCTACAATCGAACTAAAGTATATTTTACCATTTATAAATTTTTGCAAAACATTAAGCCACCTTATCTTGTTGCTGAAATAAAGAGACTTGATTTTCCGTTAATTTTACTTTCATGCTACAACTCAAGCAAATTATTATGAATAAAAAATTTTTACCAGTATTTCTGGCACTTATTGCTGCAAGTTTTTTCTTTGCTTTTCAATCTCATGGACGCAATGAAGACATTCCGAAATCGAAATATGAAAAGATTTTGCGTAACGTAGGCTTGCTTTTGCAAGATGGACACTATAGTCCTAAACTAATTAATGATGACTTTTCTGCCCTCGTTTTAAAGGCTTTTTTGAAAGATTTGGATGAGGATAAAAGCATTTTTTTGAAAGCAGATATTGATAGTTTTCAAAAATTTGTTGCTAAAATAGATGATGAAATACATGGTTCATCCTTAGAATCTTTTTATGCAATAAGTGGCTCTTACACCCGTAGGTTGAATGAAGCTTCCGGGTTTTATACAGAAATATTGAATAAACCCTTTGATTTTTCGAAAGATGAAAATATTGTTACAAAAGGTGATAAGTTGCTACATCCTAAAAATAATGATACAAGAAAAGAAGTTTGGCGCAAGCGATTGAAATTTCTGGTACTAACACGATATGCTGAATTATTAGAGGATAGAGAAGTCAACCAAAATAAAAAAACGACAGATTTACCTGATACTACAGATGGTAAAAAGTTTATTCCATTTGTGTTTAAGGCAGATAGTACCCTGGAAAGAGAATCAAGGGATCAGGTGCGTAAACAGATTGGCAGGTATTTTACGACGTTAAAAAATCACAATACTACAGATGAGATATTTAGCACATTTGTAAATGCTATCACAAATGAAATGGATCCGCACAGTAGTTATTTGGCGCCAATCGACAGCCGTGGATTTAATGAAATGATGAGTGGTAAATTTTATGGCATTGGTGCTCAGTTAAAAGAGGAAGAAAGTAAAATTAAAATCTATAGTCTTATAACTGGCGGGCCTGCATGGAAGTCTGGCGAATTGGGCGTTAATGATGAAATTATGAAGATTGCCCAGGGAAATGCAGAACCTGTAGATGTAACTGGTTACGCTGTAACAGATGCAGTAAAACTCATACGTGGTGCAGAAGCAGGCACTCCTGTAAAACTCACCATCCGTAAGCCAGATGGAAGTATAAAAGTTATAACTTTATTGAGAGATGAGATTAAGCTAGATGATACTTTTGTTAAAAGCGCAATCATTCAGGGCAAAAATAAAATTGGATATATTTATTTACCAGAGTTTTATATAGATTTTGAAAAGCAGGACGGTGCCAAATGTGCCGATGATGTGGCAAAAGAAATTGTAAAATTAAAAGCTGAAAATGTAGATGGAATTGTAATGGATTTGAGAGGTAATGGCGGTGGCTCGCTGCCCGAAGTAGTAAAAATGGTAGGGCTTTTTATAGAAGATGGACCAATATGCCAGGTTAAAGGAAGAGATATGGTGAACCCGGCGCAATTAAAAGATAGGGATAAAAGTGTTTTATACACCGGGCCGCTAACCGTAATGGTAGATGAGTATAGCGCTTCTGCCTCCGAAATTTTTGCAGCAGCCATTCAAGATTATAAAAGAGGTATAATTATAGGTAGCAGCTCTACTTATGGTAAAGGAACCGTACAACGCACCATACCCCTTAATCCAGAAACAGAAAATATATTTGGCAATAAAAAAGCAGAGGACCTCGGTACTGTAAAACTAACATTGCAAAAATTTTATCGCATAAATGGTGGTGCTACTCAACTAAGAGGCGTAACGCCGGATATAGTAATACCAGATAGGTACGAATTATCTAAAACAAGAGAAAAAGATAACCCTTCTGCATTAAATTGGGATGAAATAAAAAAAGCAGATTACAAGCCATGGGTTTCTACTTTTAGTACAGATGAAGTAATTGCTGCTGCTAATATACAGGTACAATCAAACAGCATTTTTTCTGTTATGAAAACAAAAATTGAGTGGATTAGTAAACAAAACGATAAAGATTACCCGCTAAATTTATTAAAATACCGGGAAGAACAAAAAGGATTGAAGGTGGCTTACAAGCAACTAGATAGCCTGTATAAAATAGCCACTGATATGGATGTAAATAATATTCAGGCAGATATTGCAAAATATACAACAGATAAAGAAAAAATTGAAAAAAATAAGCAGTTTTTAAAAAGGATTAAAACTGATATTTATATTGACGAAACTGTAAAAGTGGTTAATAAAATGATTGACCAAAGTAACCTTGCGCTAAATGTAAATGAAGTAAGTGAGTTGAAAAAGGACTAGAAAAATTGAAAACAGTTTTTTAGGATAGCGAGTGATTAGTTATAATTTATTAGGTTGTTTTTATCACCAACAATGTAAACATCAACTGTTGCAGTTATACAATAGAAGTAATACAGGTAAAGGTTTAAGGTTGTTTTTGAATAAAGAAATAGTGAACTGTTTAGCGTTGAAAAATTGTTGTTGTGTGTATTAATAATGTGAGAGTACATTATAAAGAAGCCTTAATCAACAGTTAACATCCAAAAAGCATCCATAGAAAAAGGCCATCTCAAATTTTTGAGATGGCCTTTTTCTATGGAAATAAAATTTATAATCAGATAGCTATTTTCTTTTTAAAGATCTTTTTCTTTGCGCCTGCTTTAACGGGCTGTTTTGTTTGTTTATTAAAGATAAATACAATTGGTTTTAGTTCTGATTGATCATTATTTTTATTGAGTTGCAAATAGTAAGTTACTTTCTCTGCACTGCCAGAATTCTCTTCTTCTACTTTTACAAAAATTGATTGTGTTGCCAACGTTTCATTATTTACAATACTAATTGGCGTATTATCTGTTTCAATAACCGGGTTTAGTAAATCTTTATTTACATATACTTTTGAATAGGTTTCAGTTGTTTTCTCTGGATTACTATTAAACTTTTTAACCTTGGTATTTTTAAAATATTGGGCAAATTCTTTCGTGATTTTTGGTTTTGCAGCATTCTTTTTTTCGCTCTTACCGGGTAGTTCATTTAAATATAAATATTGCGGAAAAAAAGTTTTTGCAGTGTGGGCATTTTGGTAAATTAAGGGCTTTTGCACCGTAACTTGTAACAGTAATAGCACTGCTACAATTAATATTCTGGCAACAATCAGTTTTTTTTGTTGATAAAAATTGAAATATGTAACCGGCTTAGTTGTAAATATTCGCTCAATTCTGTATAATAAGTTTTTTCTGCCATTAGTAGCTGCCAATGCCAGCGTTACCTGCTTGCTTCGGTTTTGCTCAACTACTACAGCAGCTGCATAGTCCTTTTTATTGTATTGATAATTAAGTACCCAATCATCGCAACATTTTTCCCTTTCCTGCTTTGCTGCTCTACTTAACAAATTGGCAAATGGATTAAAAAATAATATACTTTCGGCAATTATTTGAAATAGATTTATAAGATAGTCATCTCTTTTAATGTGTGCTATTTCGTGCAATAATATTGCCTCTGCCTGTGCTATACTTAATTGGTTGAGTAATGTAAAGGGGAATAATATAACAGGTTTAAAATAGCCTGAAACCGATGGTACATCTATATTTTTAGATAACCATAATGCCACATTTTTTTTGATGCCAATATGCAAAGCAGTTTGTTGTGTAAATAATTTTAATGCAACAGGGGCTTTTAATAAGTA
>Ga0105048_10008397_pt1 | contig 16518 bp, 10 predicted proteins | sample MAT05_FD_78382 | JGI IMG/M metagenome (GOLD analysis project Ga0105048, IMG submission 78382) | Freshwater microbial communities from Lake Fryxell liftoff mats and glacier meltwater in Antarctica - MAT-05 | ecosystem: Environmental > Aquatic > Freshwater > Ice > Liftoff microbial mat | place...
CGATCATCGCCGTGCTTTTCGCGGGCGTGGTGATGAGCATCGGCGCGGTCACCGGCGCAAAGGCCAAAGAGACGAGCACCCAGCTCGCCGGCACCATTCGCAACCTGTACGACACGGCCGCGCTCTCGGGCAAGACCTGCCGATTGGTGTTCGACCTGCCGGCCGAGCGAGACACCGAAGGCGCGGTGGCGTGGCGGGCTGAATGCGCGGCCGCCGGCGTCACTGCGGCTTCCAAGCGCGACGACGAGCTCAAGGCCGCGGGCGACAAGCGCGGCAAAGATCAGATCTCAGGCAGCGACAAACGCTTCTCGCGCCTCGATTCGAGTGGAGCCCCGTCGCTACAAGACCTGCAAGACCGCGAGAAGACCCGCGTCGAACAAGCGGCGAAGTACTCGGCGTTTCAAAACAAAGACGTTGGCGAGAAGCACCTCGACCCCAAAGTTCGCATCGAGGTGTGGACGTCGAAACAAAAAGAGAAAGTGAAGGTCGGCCCGGCCTACCTCTACTTCTTCCCCCAGGGGTTCACCGAGCGGGCGCAGATCTGGATCAAGCAGGGCAACAACACGTGGACGATCACGGTTTCTCCGCTCACGGGCAAGACGGTCATCTCGGGCGATGATCTCGAGGTACCCAGAACATGAGAGCGCGGCGCGGCTTCACGTTGCTGGAGGTGGTCGTCGCGCTGGCGATTCTGGGCATCTCGCTCGTCGCCATTCTGCAGGCGAACACGCAAGCGGTGATGTCGCACATCTATGTGAAGAAGCTCACGGTGGCGACGCTCCTGGCGCGCTCGAAGATGACCGACCTCGAGCAGGAACTCTACGACAAGCCGCTCTCACCCGATGACGAAGAAGATTCAGGCGACTTCTCAGACGAGGGGTTCTCGACCTTCAGGTGGCGCTCGAAGATCATCGTGCCAAAGACCAACGGCCTGACGCCCGAGCAACTCTTCGGCGCGCTGTTCAATCTGCCGCTGGGCATGGGCGGCGGCGGCAACGACGGCAACCCGATGGGCGGGCTGCTCGGGGGCTTGTTCGGGCTGGGGGGCGATGCTGCGAAAGGCGCTCCCGGTGCTGCGCCTGCTCAAGGTGGCGGAGCTGGAGCCGCGCTGGCCGGCGCGATGGGCCCGATGGCGGGCATGATGCAGCAACAGTTCACCCAGATGACCGACCAGCTGACCAAGTCAGTGCGCGAAGTGCATCTGACCGTGAGCTGGAAAGAGGGGAAGCTGACCGAGAGCATCGACCTGGTGACGCACATCGTGACGATGGGGCCTGGGTCTGATCGCAACGGCGGTGACCCGGCGGCAGCGGCTGCAGCGGCTGCAGCGGCGGCGGCTGGTGGAGGGCTTCCCGGGGTAATTGGCGGTCCGGGTGGCACGTTGCAGACCAATGGCATGGGCACCTTGCCACCGCGCGGGGGCCGAACCCAATGATCGCGCGGCGTCGCCAGGGGTTCACCTTGATTGAAGTGATGATCGCGGTGGCGATGACGGCCTTCATCGGCGTCACCATCGGCATCACCTTTCAAACGACGATTGCGAACAAAGAGGTTATCGAGTCGCAGGCCGAGCGCTACCACATGCTGCGCACCGCGATGAACCGCATGGTGCGAGAGATCGGCGCGGCCTACGTGAGCGACCGCTACGACCCCAAGCGTTACCGCGACGCGTTCGATCGCCCGACCAACTTCATCGGCACCCGCGACAAGTTGATCTTCAGCACCCTCTCGCACCAGCGCCTGTACTCCGACGCGAAAGAGTCAGATCAGATGATCGTCGAGTACTCGGTGAAGGCCGCGCCCGACTCGAAGGTCAGAAATCGACAAGATCTCGTTCGGCGGCAAAACGTGATTCTCGAAGAGCGCATGGAGCGCGGCGGTACTGAAGACTCGCTCTTCGAAGGCGCGCGAAAAATCGAGTTCCAGTACTGGAACACCGAGCGCAAGCAGTGGGAAGACGAGTGGGACACGCGCCGCAGCGATCGCAAGAGCCTGTTGCCCACGCGGGTGAAAATCACCCTCTCGACCCTCGACGAGAACAACAAAGAGGTTCGCTACACCACTCAGACGCGGGTGATGTTGAACACCGAGTTCGGGCGGTTTCAATGAAGCGACCATCGCGCCGACCGCAACAACGGGGCATCGCCATGCTGCTGGTGCTGGTCGGCATCGCCGTGCTCGCGCTGGTGGCGAACGAGACCCGCTACAACTCGCTCGTCGAGCTGCGGCTGGCCGCCAATCAGCGTGACGAGCTGCGAGCGCATTACCTGGCCAAGAGCGGCATCAACCTCTCGCGCCTGATGCTCCGTTTTCAGAAGCAGGTCGACTCGATTCAATTGCCGAACATCGGAGGGCTGCTCTCGAGCCTCACCGGCGCCGGTGGGCCCTTGGCGGCGCTGGGGGCCGCGGGAGGTGCTGGAGCGAACCCACTGGCGGCGATCACTGGCGCGCTGGGCGGCGCTGCGGGCGGCGGGGCCCCGTCGACGATGAGCATTCAGCTCTGGCGCATGGCCAAGGTCGACTGCCACATGCTGGCGGCGATGGTGCCTGAAGAAGACCCGAAGAAGTCGGGCCTCGCACCCTCGAAGCCAGACAAGAAGTTCAAGTTCGACGAAGAGATGCCTGAGCTGGGCGCCTCACAAGCCAAGCGCCGCTTCGGCACCTTCACCGGCTGCTTCGACACTGTGATTAGCGACGAGGAAGAGCGCATCAACCTGAACAAGCTCGACTCGCCGCAGCTGACCGCGCAGGTCTTGCTGGCCCAGCTGGTGACGACGCTCACCGACAAGAAGTACGAGTTTCTGTTCGAGAAAGAAGACTCGAATCGGGTGAAGGTGACGCCGACCGACCTGATCATCTCGATGCGTGATTGGGTCGACGAAGACGAGACCGGGTCGCAGCTCAACTTCAAAGGCCAGGGTGAGCCGTTCATGGCCGGGTTCAGCGACGAGAACAGCGACTATTCACGCTACGACGTTCGGTATCGCGCGAAGAACGGCCGCTTCGACAGCCTCGACGAGCTGTACATGATTCACGGCGTCAACGACCGGTTCATGGCGGCGTTCAGAGACAAGTTCACCGTCTACCCCGACATCAACTCGCGCCCGAACATCAACACCGACGACCCGATGTTGCTCGAGCTAGCGATTCGCAGCATCGCCGACCCGACCCGGGTCGACCCGCGCCTGACCGACCCGTTGTTCATCGACACCTTGATTCAGAAGATTCGTGCAGCCCGCGTGTTCGCGTTGTTCGGCATGAGCGCGCTCGACTTCGTCAACATCGTGGCCGCGGCGGGCGTGGCGGTGAACCCGGCCATCAGCAACAACGTGCAGAACCAGCGCTTCATCGGTGACAAGAGCACGACCTATCGGGTGTCGGTGACGGGCGAGGCGGGTGACGTGACCCGCACCATCACCGCGGTCATTCGGCTCGACGATGGTCTTGGTCGTCTCGTGTATTGGAGAGAGGAGTAACCCATGGCTCGAATTCTCGGCCTCGATTTAGGCAGTTATTCAGTGAAGGCCGTGGTGCTCGAAAGCACGATGCGCGGGTACACCGTCAAGGCCTGCCACGAGGTCATCGTGCTGACCGAGGGTGAGCGCAGTGACCGGCTCAAAGCGGCGCTGACGAAGCTCCATGCCACCGGAGTTGGGGCGGCTGATCAGATTGTGGTCGCTCTGCCCGGCCTCGCTTCGGCGACCCACACCCTGTCGATGCCTTTCTCCGACCCCAAGAAGATCGACGCCACCATTGGCTTCGAGGTCGAAGGGCAGCTGCCATTCGATTTGTCGGAGGCGGTGTTCGACTACCAGATCGCCAGCAGCGACGAGCGCGGAGCGAACCTGTTGGTGGGAGTGGTGAAGAAGGACGATCTCGCCACCGTGCTCACCGCGTTGCAGGAGTCGAAGCTCGACCCTCGCATTGTCACCCACCCTGCCCTCGCCTATCAGAATCTGCTGACCACGTTGCCCGAGGCGATGGGCCCCGATGCCACTGATGATGCGGTGGCCTTCGTCGACCTGGGCCACGAGCGGGTCACGCTCACCATCGGCCGCATGGGCAACCCGGTCGAAGCGGCCCGCGCCATCTCAGGTGGGGGCGCAGCGTTGACCCGCGCGCTCGCGCACGAATTTCAGATACCGATGGCCGAAGCCCAGTCGTGGAAAGAGCAGCACGGAGCCGTCGGGAGCGAGGCCGTCGGTGCCGATGCCGAGCGGGCCGCTGGAGCGTTCTTGCGGGCGTTTCAACCGGTGCTGCGTGAGCTTAAGACCACCATCAAGTCGTACACCGCGCGCAGCCGTCGGCAGGTCGGCCGGCTGATTCTGAGTGGTGGCACGGCCCGGTTGCGGGGCCTGGTCGAGCAGCTCGAGAGAGACCTCGGCATCCCCACCCGCATGCTCGAGCTGCCCTCTGAAGCGCAAGAGATCATCGGGGCCAAAGGCGCTGACATGGCGCTGGCCTACGCCCTCGCCGTGCGTGGCGCGAACGTCGGCGGCAAGGCCCGCTTCAACCTTCGAAAGGGCGAGCTCGCCTTCAAGAGCGACTTCGATTTCGCGCGTGAGAAGATCGCGCAGATCGGCGCCTTCGCCGCGATTCTCTTTGTCTTGCTGATCGCCAGCGGCATCGTTCGCAACACCGTGCTCGAGCAGCGTGAAAAGCAGGTCGTCGCGCAGCTGTGCGACACCACCCAGAAGGTTCTCGGCAAGTGCGAGAAGAACTTCGACCTCGCGCTGAACATGCTCCGGGGTCAGGAGAGCCCGGCGGCTGGCATGCCCAAGCGCACCGCCGCCACCCTGCTCGCCTCACTCACCTCACGGGTGCCGTCTGAGATCCCGATCACCATGAGCCGCATCACCATCGACCTCGACCGCATCACCTTGACCGGCGAGACCGACACCGCGAAGCACATCGAAGACATGATCGCGGCGCTCCAGGGCGACAAGTGCTTCAAAGAGATCAATCAGGGCAAGGCCGAGAGAAGCAAAGACGGCACCAAGGTGGTGTTCGGGCTCGACATTCGGGTCGAGTGCCCCGAAGACGTCGTGCGGAGCGAGGGTTAACCATGGCTGCCTTCGGTAATTTTCAGACGACGCTGCAGAGCTCGTTCTCGACGCTCTCATCGCGCGATCGCCGCCTGGCCGTCGGTGGCGGCCTGCTGCTCTCGGCGCTGATCGTCTTCTTCGTCAGCTACTCGTTCGGCAAAACCGCCAACGCCATTCGGCAGCGCACCACCCAGAGCCTGACCAAGCTCGACGAGGTGTTGGCGCTGACCGCGAACTACCGCGAGGCCAAAGCCGCGCAAGAGGCCGCCGAGCGACAGCTGAGCCAGTCGAACGTTCGGCTGAGCAGCTTCATCGAGGAGACCGCCAAGGCCAAAGGGCTCGAGGCGCCGTCGATCAACCCGAAAGCCGAAGTGCCCGTCAACGGCACGAAGATCATGGAGAACGCCGTCGAAATCGTGCTGATGGACGTGAAGCTCAACCGGCTGGTCGAGTTTCTTCAGGCGATCGAGAGCGGGCCAGGGGTGGTGAAGGTGAAGTACATTCGCCTTGAGCCTCGCCCGCAGACCGAGAGCATCACCGCCTGGCTGACCATCGCGACGTACCACTTGAAGAACTAGGCCATGGTCGAAAAACAAACCGCATTGTGGAAGCGCATTCTCGGGTACGCGGCCTTCGCGATCATCGCGTTGATCATCACCTTCTTCCTCACCTTTCCGTATGACGCGCTGAAAGACCGCATTCGCACCGAGGCCGAGGCGCAGGGCCTGGTGGTGAACATCGGCTCGCTCGGGCCGGGGTTCTTCGCGCTGCGAGCCAAGAACGTCGAGCTCTCGAAGAAGAGCTCGACCGAGGTGCCCAACGAAGCGCTGCTGATCGATTCGTTGTCGGTCGGGCCCACGCTCTTTCCCCCGGGTCTCGGGGTGCGCGCGAACGCCTTTGGCGGCAGCATCGCGGTGAAGGTGGCGGGGTTATCTGGCAATCACATCAAGGTCGACATCGATGATCTCGATATGAGCAAAGGCAATATCAAGGGCTACTCGGGTATCGACTTCTCGGGCACCATTGACGCACACGTCGACCTGACGATACCGACGTCAGCAGCTGTCGGTACCGGGCCGGCTGAGCCAGATCTGACGCAGGCCAACGGCAACCTCTCTCTCGAGACCCGAGGCCTCACCATCAACGGAGGCACCGCGACCCTCGCGATACCGCAGTTCGGGCCTGAGCCCACGCCGCTCGACCTGCCGAAGATCGTGATGGGCGACATCAACGGCAAGCTCAAGTTCGAAAAGGGTCTGGGTACGATCAGCGAGTTTTCAGGAAAGTCGCCAGACCTCGAGGTGCAGATCACCGGTACCCTGAAGCTGGCCGGGCGCCTGTTGGGTGGGCAGTTGCGAGGGGCCGAATACTCCGAGCCGAACATGGAGATTCGGTTCAAGCCCGACCCTGAATTTCAGAAGCGATTGGGTTTGATCGGCAGCGCCCTCTCGATGGTCGGCTCCGACCCCAAAGACCCGACCTGGCGAAAGGGCAACTTGACCGGGTATCTGGGCCGACCGAAGTTCCCTTAAACATTCTATTTCAAATAGGTTTCGACTCATCTCGACCACCGGCGGGACGACGCGAGGTCGCGGTGTCGTACGTGTGTCATGTCGAAATTCTTCGCGTGTTTGGTGATGATCGTGGCGCCTTCGGCATGTGAGTGCGGGCTCAACACGCTGCAGTACAAGACCGACGACGAAATGCAAGACGCCGGTCGCAGCAAAGTCGACGCAGGGGCGAGCGCATCGCCAGTCGATGCGGGGCATCGGTGCGTGACCAGCCCTGAGTGCGGCTTGGGCAAGATCTGCACTGAGGGCACCTGCGTGCCGGCGAGCTGCAGCGACGAACTCTCATGCTCGGCGTGGGTGAGCGAGCCCTGGGGTGTCTGCCACGGGGCCACCTGCACCGTCTCTGGCACTCGAAACCGCGCCGTGAAGTGTGTTGATCAAAACGGCGCGATCAGCACGGGCTGCTCCGCAGCGACCAAGCCGCCCGTCGCTGAGATCTGCAGCCACGACGTCTCCAGCTGCGACCATCGGTGGGTCACCACGCCCTACGAAAACTGCAAAGCCGCGTGCGGCGCGAGCACCAAGAGCCGAACCGCCAGCTGCGTGCGCGCTGACAACCAGACCGTCGACGCCTCGCGCTGCCCTCAACCGAAGCCCGACACCGTGCAGAGCTGTCAGAGCACCGAATCGTGTACCTACGGGTGGTCGGCAGGGCCCTTCGGTGCTTGCTCGAATACTTGCGGCCCGGGCATGCACGATCGAACCGTGACCTGCAGTCGAAGCGATGGCACCGAGGTGGCGTCGGGGCTGTGCGCCGATACGCAGCCGGCGGCAAGTGAAGCCTGCCGCGACTGCGACGGCTGCGGAGGTTGCTCGCCGATGATCAGTCTGCGAATCGCCAGGCGACCTCGTTCGATGAGCTCGCTCCGCTGATCAATTCACCCTTTCAAACCCTCGACTCCAGCGTGAGCGTCACCACCCTCGTCAATGGGCTTCGCGTGACCGACACGAAAGGGCGGAGCTTCTCGACCAGTGTCGCCGATGGCACCTGGGTCGAGGTCTACGTGACGAATGCAACCACCCAGTGGGCCGTCACCGTCAGACCATCGAAGAATCAGTGCCTGGCCTCTCCCTGAAGACGGGGAAGAACTCACGTGGGGCGCGCTTCTTACGCAGGCACCTGGTCTGCGCGCTCATGTAGCAAATCGAAAAGCCCAGCCGCCGCTGACCGGTGAGCGTCTTGCCCGATCGGTGCCACACCTGGTTGTGAATGAGAATGCACTCGCCAGCCTTGGCGGGGAGCGCGACCTTCCGCGCATCAGCTTGGACCGCGAGCACTCGCTGGGCTGGCACCACCCCACCGAGCGGTGTGGCCAGACCGTCACGGTGTGAATCGGGCAGCACTTCGATGCAGCCGCCATCGAGCGGCGCGTCGTCGATGGCGAGCCAGATCTGCAGCTCGGGGTCCTGGCTCAACCCCCACAGCTTGCCGCCATCTTGATGCCAGGGAATGTCGCTGCCACCGACCGCGGCCTTGTTGAAGAGGATCGCGCGGTAGATCACCGCGTCACCGGGTATTCGGGCCCGAACGATCTGCTCGAAGATCGGGTGCGAGAGCGCGGCGAGAAACCGCTCGTCTTTCTCGAGCTTCTCCAGCTTTCGATACTGCAGCGACGGCCCCTGCCACCCCATGCCAATCGGCGCGTCTTCGTATTTACCCGAGGCCGCATCGAGCTGAAAGAAGAGCCCCGGGTAAACGACCCGCCCCAACATCAGGTCGTCAGCCCGCTCGCGCAACCCGATCAGCGTCGGCTCGTCGAACACCGGCCCCAATCGGGCATACCCGTGTTGTTGATAGTGCTCGAGCGCGGCCGCCACATCGGTCATCGCGCGTAGCTCACTTCGCTGCCGGTGAATTGGCAGTAGGCAGCGTCGGCGGCCACGACTGCCTCTTCCGGCAGCGTCACGTGTATCGCGTCGAGCGCCGCTTCGAAGTGGGCCAACGAGGCGGGCCCCGTGAGCACTGAGCCGACTCCCGGGCGCTTGAGCAACCACGCATACGCCAGCGTCACCAGCGTCACGCCCACTGCGTCGGCCACCTGCTGCATCTTGCGCGTCAGCTCGTGCATGCCGCTCGACCAGTAGCGCTTTCGATAGAGCGGGTTCGCCTCGAAGCGAGAACCAGCAGGCACCAACGGCGTCACCGGCCGGGCCAACAACCCACCGGCGAGCGGGTTGAACACCGTGGTGTGAATCGGGTGCTGTCTCACGCACGGCAGATATTCGATTTCGATTTGCCGAATCAAGAGGTTGTAGAGCACTTGTGAATAGGCCGGCCGAGGCAGATTGCGTGCGTCGCACAGCGCGTTGATTTCGATCAGCTGCCAAGCCGCGTAGTTCGAAATGCCCCACGCGCGAATCTTGCCCTTGCTGAAGAGGTCGGAGATCGCCTCGAGCGACTCGGTGAATGGGGTCGAGTGATCGGGGGAGTGGAAGTAGTAGACGTCGACGTAGTCGGTCTTCAGCCGCTCCAGGCTTTCGTCGATGGCGGCGAGAATTCTCTGCTTCGAGAGGCCTTCTTTGCGCCACGCCCCGACCTTGGTGGCGATCTTCACTGCGCTTCGGCGATTGGCGACTGCGCGACCGAGAATCCGCTCCGAGTCACCGTCGCAGTACATGTTCGCGGTATCGAAGAACGTCGCCCCGCGCTCGATGGCGAGGTCGATGATCATTCGTGCTTCTTTTTCGGGCGTGCGCCGACCAAAGTTCATCGTGCCGACTGCGAGTGCATCGAGCTGAGCCATGCTGGGCACCCTACTTCGGCCACTCGGGGTGTTTTCTGATTTTCCGAACCGTGGTGTCCAAGGCCCAAATGTCCATCAAACGCGCGCTCCTCGTCGGTTGGCTCTGTGCATCGGCTTGCGATTCGCCGCCTGTTCAGACCGCAGACGCTGAAGTCGTTGACGCGGGAATCGCGAAGTTCGACGCGGGAAACGTGGCGGTCGACTCGGGAGTGGCGCCGTTTGACGCGGGTCTATTCGTCGAGGCATACGGGCCATGCAACGACGGGCTGTGGGCGGTGTCGGGGCCGTTTCTCGATGGAGGTTCGCCCAACGTGACCGTGCTCGGGTTGCTCGACCCGAACGAGCGGCGAGAGCTTCGCGGCGGTGAGCGAATCGACGGGAGGGTGTACCTGATCAACGGCGCACAGCTGGTGATCACCCCGGGTGACGGTGGGTTCGCCACAATCGCCGCCGACCTCACGCTCCTGGGTCACTCGCGGTTGATCGCCGACGGGGGCAAGCTGCGCGTGCCTCAGACCGCGAGTACCAGCTTCGTGCTCTACGCCGGTGATGAGGCCAGCGTCGTGCTCTCGAGAACCGCGTTGGTGTTGGGGTCGACCGACAACAACCTGTGGACGATGGCGATGTGCGGCCGCTCGAGCCTCGAGCTGCGCGGGCTCGACCTGCTCCGCGAGAAGAAGAGCACGCCGACTCCGTTCGCCTTCGACTCGGCGAAGGTTCAGATCATCGACCCCAATGACTTCGTCGAGCTCTCGATCAGCGCGCACGCGCAGGGCGTCATCCGAGAGGCGCGTTCGGCGACGGTGGGGGCGTATTTGATCGTCACCGACGCGGTGCCGCACGAGCTCCAGCTCACCAGCGGCTTCGTCGACGGAGGTCAGCTCAACACCCTGCGCACCGAAGACGGCGGCATTGGCGCCCGGCTCGAGGTCGTCAACTCGAACACGCTCTACGGGCTCTGGGTGCACCCACACACCGACCTGACACTGCGCGACTCATCGCTCGCGTTGTTCCTGAGGTTCGACCAGAGCACCACCATCGAAGGGCTGGTAGGAGACTTCATGCCGCGCACGAAGCGCTTCGCGTTCGGAGATCGCTCGATGCGGTTGATCAACTCCTCGGTGTACCCGATCAACGCGTATTACGAGCCCGCGCAACCCGGCACATTGCAGTTCACCGGCTCGACGATTGGTGAGATCACCTGCAACGGCCCGGTCGGCACTCGCTGCTCACTCGACGGAGGCGGCATTGATGGCACCGGAGGCTTCGCAACGGTCATCGGCAGCGCCACGCTCGACATGGCGAACGCTGACTTGAACACCTACCTGCTGACGCGCGACGACGCGGTGGCTCGCCTCCGACAGGTCGCGCACCGGCCCAACTCTCAGCTGCCTCCTTCGTTTCGTCGGCCGCTCTCGATTCAGGCGGTCGGTCGGAGCCTGGTCGTGCTCGAAAACCAGAATCCCTTCGTCAGCCGGCTCGAAGACGGTGGCGTCATTCCTCAGGTCGTTGCTGACGAGGCCGCGGTGGTCGACGCTGCGATGTATCTCGACCCCAACAGCGCAGCTGATACCGACTTCAGCGGGGCTGTGACGCGATCGGTGGTTGGTGCGGCAGCGGTGGTCACTGACGGCGGCACCCATCGGCTCCTGCGCTCGAGGCTCTCGGCGACGCGCGGAGCAACCACGGTCAGCTTCAGTGAGAACCTCACCTCACTCGCACCGCTGAGCGAAATCGGGGTGCTCGACACCTCGAAGCTCGACGCAGGTACGTGGACGTTGCACCTGACCGTTGAGCTGGCGTCAGGGCAGGCAGCTGACGTCACGCACACCCTGCGAGTGACCCCGTAAAGCACGCCATCTGGCGAGGGGAAAGAGGGTTTACATTCCCACTCTCCTCGGTTGTCGCGCTGGCAGGCGGCTGGTAGGGCTGCCCCGCCTTCTCGCACCGGGAGTACACGTGACCAGCCGCACCCTTCGTACCGCTTTGGGCTCATGGGTCTCGCAAGCAGGTGGCCGGCAGCCGAAGCATGGCGCTGCAGCGCTCAAGCAGGCCGTCGAGTCGCTGAACGAGCCGGTGGTGGTGGTGGCGAAAGACGGGCACTTCGCGGTCGCGCGTGGTGGCGAAGCGCGGTTGGGGCTCGCGCCGAAAGAGAACCCCGACGCGTGGCCGCTGGTCGCGCACGTGCCTGCGTTGTCACCGTCAAATCTGGGCGACGTCGCGTTTCGCGAGAGCCACCGCCTGTCGTACGCCTACGTCGCCGGCGAGATGGCCAATGGCATCGCGTCTGAGGCGCTGGTCGAAGCGATCGCGCGCGCCGGCATGTTGGGCATTTTCGGTGCTGCGGGGCTGGCTCTCGCTCGCATCGAGCAAGCGATGGAGCGACTCGAGCACGCGCTCCCCGGTCTACCCTGGGGCGTGAACCTCATTCACTCGCCTGACGACGCGGCGCTCGAAGCGGGCGCGGTTGAGCTCTTCTTGAAGCGCGAGCTGCGGCTGGTCAGCGCGTCGGCCTACCTCGACCTCACCTTGCCCATCGTCAAGTACCGGGTCAGCGGCATTCACCGCGATGCGAGCGGCCAGGTGGTCGTGCCGAACCGGGTGATGGCCAAAGTCTCGCGCGCCGAAGTGGCGCGAAAGTTTCTCGAGCCTGCGCCCGAGCGTTTTCTGAACGAGCTGGTCGCGTCGGGCTGCATCACCGCTGAGCAGGCGGTGCTCGCGCGCACGGTGCCGATGGCCGATGACCTCACGGCTGAAGCCGACTCCGGCGGGCATACCGACAACCGGCCGCTGGTGGTGCTGCTCCCGGCGCTGCAAGCCCTGCGTGACGAGGTGATGGCCTCGCGTCAATACGCCACCCTGCCCCGCATCGGAGCCGCTGGCGGCATCGCCACGCCCGCTTCGATCGCCTCGGCTTTTTCGATGGGCGCCGCGTACGTGGTCACCGGGTCGATCAACCAGGCGTGTCGCGAGGCCGGCACCAGCGACGCGGTTCGCGAGATGTTGGCGCAGGCTGCTTCGACCGATGTGGCGATGGCTCCCGCGGCCGACATGTTCGAGATGGGCGTGAAGGTGCAGGTGCTCAGCCGAGGCACGATGTTCGCGGTGCGCGCGCAGCGTTTGTACGAGCTGTACCGGAGCGTCGATTCGCTCGAAGCGTTGCCGACTGCCGCGCGCACTGAGCTGGAGCAGAAATTTTTTCGCTCGACCCTCGAAGAGGCCTGGGCCGGCTGCGAGCGGTACTTCGCCACTCGCGACCCGCGACAGCTCGAGCGCGCCGCGAAAGAACCGAGGCACCGTCTCGCGTTAATCTTTCGCTCGTACCTTGGCCAGGCGTCGCATTGGGCCAACGACGGCGTGGCCGATCGCCGGCTCGACTACCAGGTGTGGTGTGGCCCCGCGATGGGCGCCTTCAACGACTGGGCGAAGGGCAGCGTGCTCGAGCCGTGGGCCAACCGGCGCGCGGTGTTGATGGCGAAGAACCTGATGGTCGGCGCCGCGGTGTTGACCCGGGTCGCCGCGTTGCGTTCGCAGGGGCTCGACGTGCCCTCCTTGTCAGCGCAGTTCGCCCCGCTCGATGAGCGCTCGCTCGATGCCATCTTGACGGCGCCTTCGTCTGAAGCACCTGTCGCGCAGGCGGTTGCCGCGCCGCTCGACGAGCCGATCGCCATCGTCGGCATGGGCAGCATGTTCCCCAAAGCCGAGAACCTCGAAGCGTTCTGGCGACTGCTGCGAACCGGCGTCGACGCGGTGACCGACGTGCCCGCCTCCCATTGGGACGTGAGCGACTATTACGACGCCGACCCACACGCGCCCGACAAGACCTACGCCAAGCGCGGCGCTTTCTTGTCGCCGCACGGTTTCGACCCGACCGAGTTCGGCATTCCTCCCAACATTCTCGAGGCCACCGATACCTCGCAGCTGCTGAGCCTGGTCGTGGCGCGAATGGCGATGGATGACGCGGGCTACGGCGAGGGCGCGCGGTTCGATCGATCGCGCACCAGCGTGTTGCTCGGCGTCACCGGCACGCAGGAGCTGGTGATCACTCTCGGTTCGCGGCTGGGTCACCCGAAGTGGAAGAAGGCGCTTCGCGATGCGGGCGTCGACGAGGCCACCTCAAAAGACGTGGTCGAGCGAATCTCGCAGTCGTACGTGGGATGGCAGGAGAACTCGTTTCCCGGCTTGTTGGGCAACGTGATCGCGGGTCGCATCGCCAACCGCCTCGACTTCGGCGGCACGAACTGCGTCATCGACGCGGCGTGCGCGAGCTCGTTGGGCGCGGTGCATCTCGCGGTGCTCGAGCTGCGAAGCAAGCGCAGCGACATGGTGCTGACCGGCGGCGTCGACTGCATCAACGATATTTTCATGCACATGTGTTTCAGCAAAACGCCCGCGCTCTCTGCGTCTGGCGATGCGCGGCCGTTCTCTGATCAGGCCGATGGCACGCTGCTGGGCGAGGGCCTGGGCATGCTGGTGCTCAAGCGGCTCTCTGACGCCGAGCGTGATGGCGATCGCATCTATGCCACCATTCGCGGCGTGGGCACCTCGAGCGACGGCCGGGCGAAGAGCATCTACGCGCCGCTACCTTCGGGTCAGGCCCGCGCGCTGAAGTCGGCCTACGAGCAGGCCCGAGTGCGCCCGCGCGACATCACGCTGATCGAAGCGCACGGCACGGGCACCAGGGCCGGTGACGCCGCCGAGTTCGAAGCGTTGAACGCGGTGTATCGCGAAGACTCGCCTGATCTCGCCTGGTGTGCGCTGGGCTCGGTGAAGTCGCAGATAGGCCACACCAAAGCCGCGGCAGGCGCGGTGGGCATGATGAAGGCCGCGCTGTCGCTGCATCACAAGGTGTTCGCTCCGACGTTGAAGGTCGAGAAGTCCAACCCGGCGATGAAGCTCGAGACCAGCCCGTTCACGCTGTCGACCGAGAGTCGGCCCTGGCTGCCCGCGCCCCAGCGACCTCGCCTCGCCGCGGTGAGCTCGTTCGGTTTCGGCGGCAGCAACTTTCACCTCGTGCTCGAAGAGTACGGAGCCAAGCGCGCCGTTGCCGCGTGGGATGGCTCGGTCGAGCTGCTGGCGTTCTCGGCCGTCGACGTGGAGGCCCTGACTCGTCAAGCGAGCGCGGCTGCGGCGTTGTCGGGTGACGCGCTGGCGGAGCTCGCTGCGAGTGGTCGCAAAGCGTTTCGAAGTGCCCATGCGCATCGGCTCATCGCGGCGCTGCCTTTCGACGCGAACGTCGCGGCGGTGCTGGCTCCGGCGCTCGGCAAGCTGAAAGCCGCTCCACAGAGCTCGTTCTCGCTGCCTGAGGGCGTGCATTACGGCGTCGGTGCGGCGGCTGGCACGTTGGCCTTTCTGTTCCCCGGCCAGGGTGCGCAACACGTCAACATGCTGCGCGAGCTGACCTGCGTGTTCCCGGAGATGCTCGAGGCCGTTGAGGCCGCGGGCGAGCTGGCGAACGCGGTGTACCCGGCGGCGACGTTCGATGCCGACGAGCGGTCACGACGCGACGAGCGGCTGACCAAGACCGACTTCGCGCAACCCGCGATCGGCGCAGTGAGTCGTGGAGCGATGGCGGTGCTCGCGCGATTCGGGGTCGAGCCTGATGTGGTCGCGGGTCACAGCTACGGTGAGCTGGTCGCGTTGCATGCGGCGGGTGTTCTCGACGCTCGAGCGCTCGACTCGGTCTCGAAGCTGCGCGGCTCGCTGATGGCGGCCAATGGCGCTGACCGCGGCACGATGATGGCGGTGCTCGCCCCGCTCGCTCAGATCGAGCAGCTGATCACCGCTGAGAAGCTCGAAGTGGTGCTGGCGAATCGCAACGCTCCATCGCAAGGCGTGCTCTCTGGCACCCGAAGCGAAATCGCGCGAGCCGAAGAAGCGTGCAAGCGCCTGGGTCTGCGTACCAGTCGCCTGCAGGTCGGTGCCGCGTTTCACAGCCCGCTGGTCTCGGGCGCGGCGAAGGCTTTTCGCGAGGGCCTCGAGCCGGTCGATTTTCACCTGCCCAACATTCCCGTGATCTCGAACAGCACGGCGATGCGGTGGCCGGTGGCTCCCGCCGAGGCGAAAGATTTGCTCGGTCAGCAGCTGGCGCTGCCCGTTCGCTTCGATGGTGTCGTCGAGCGCCTGTACGAAGAGGGCGCGCGCACGTTCGTCGAAGTGGGCCCGCGCTCGGCCCTCACCGGTCTGGTGCGAGCGATTCTCGGAGCGCGCCCGCATCTGGCGATCGCCCTCGACGCGCACACCAACCGTGGCGGCATGTTCGAGCTGGCCTCGATTCTGGCGCGCGTCGCTGCCGCTGGGCACCCCGTGAAGCTCGAGGCGTGGCAACAGGTCGCCCTGCCTCCGCGCACGGTTGCGAAGCCCGCGCGGGTCAAAAAGATGAGCGTGAAGTTGTCAGGCGCGAATTACCGAGCGCCCTTCGTGCCGAAACCCCCTCGGAGCAGCCCGCGGCCCGCGCTCGTCGCTGCTCAGGTGGCTTCACAGCCGGTGCTCGAAGCGCTGCGTGCGAACCAGGAAAGTCTGCGCGCATTACAAGCGATGCAGGAGCAGACCGCGCGTATTCATCAGGCCTTTCTCGAGGGTCAGCTCGCGACGCAGCAGGCGTTTCACGCGCTCCTCGGTGGGAAAGAGGTCTCGGTTCCCCGCGTCGAGAGCCCGGTTCGCGCGCTGCCGCTGTTCGAGCACGCGCCGGTCGTGCGTGCCACGAGCCCGGTGCTCGCCACGCCAGTCGCAGCCGCAGTGCCCCAGGCCCAGCCCAGCTCGCGACAGGTGGTGCTCGACGTGGTCGCCGAGGCGACCGGATATCCAGTCGAGACCTTGTCGCTGTCGATGGATCTCGAGGCAGACCTCGGCATCGACTCGATCAAGCGCGTCGAGATTCTCTCGATGCTGAGCAAGCGAGTCGCCGGCGCGCCTTCGGTGAACCCCGAGAAGCTCGGCTCGCTCAAGACGCTGCAGCAGGTGCTCGACTTCGTCGGTTCACCCGCGGCCAGCTCGCCGGTTGCCGTCGTGGCCTCGAAGCCGCAGGTGCTCGACGCGAAACAGATCGTGCTCAGCGTGGTGGCTGAGGCCACCGGGTACCCCGTCGAGACGCTGTCGCTGTCGATGGATCTCGAGGCAGACCTCGGCATCGACTCGATCAAGCGCGTCGAGATTCTC
>Ga0105048_10008398_pt1 | contig 16517 bp, 9 predicted proteins | sample MAT05_FD_78382 | JGI IMG/M metagenome (GOLD analysis project Ga0105048, IMG submission 78382) | Freshwater microbial communities from Lake Fryxell liftoff mats and glacier meltwater in Antarctica - MAT-05 | ecosystem: Environmental > Aquatic > Freshwater > Ice > Liftoff microbial mat | place...
CCTTCCCCGCGGACGGCGGGCCGAGCGCATCGAGCCACCTCTTTTCCAACTCCTCGCGGCGGAAGAATGGAAAACGCGAGTGCAGCAATCCGACATCAGGATCGCCTTCGTTGCGTTCCGCTTTCAGCGAGCGCGCCGTCTCCTGGGCGGAGTTCACAGTATCGCAAATCCACAGCACGCACGCACCACTGCGCGCTGCCGTGATCGCATTCTTCATCGCCAACGCGCGCTCACGGAAGCCGGTGCGCACTTGCTTCGGCGGCGGCGGGGCGGCGGGCTCGCAAAGGATTTCCTCGGAATCATACGCACGCCCGACGATGCGGGGGAACTGATCGGGCAACGCCGCCTCCTGGTTCGGTGTGAGCTTCAGCAACTTCGTCACGCGCTGCCGTGTGAGTGTGGCGGAGAGGATGAGCACGGTGCTCCCGAGCGCTTCGAGATCGGCCACCAGCGCATCCAAAAGCGACCCGGTGTAGGGATCATAGGAATGAATTTCGTCGAGCACGACGACCTTCCCCGCCAGCGCGAAGAGCCTCACGAAGAAATGCTTCGCCGCGACGACGCTGAGCAACGCCTGGTCCACGGTGCCGACGCCGAATGGCTCCAGAATCGCCCGCTTCGCCCCACGAAACCATGCCGCTGCTTCGCGCGCTCTTCTTTCCTCATGGGGATTCTTGTCCCGCTGGGGATCGGAAACGCTCAATCGCAGCGTGGGAACGTAGAGATCTTCCTTGAGCCACGACGTGCCGTGAATGAGCCGCACGCCGCGCGTTCCGCCGGATATGAGTTTCACGAACGGGTCCATGCGCTCGTGGATGCGATTGCTCGTGGCCTGCGTGGGCAGGGCAAAGTAAAGGCCGGAAGCGCTGCCCTCCGCGAGCAGCCGGTAGGCAGCGGCAAGCGCCGCCTCCGTCTTGCCCATGCCCATCGGCGCTTCGAGGATGTACACACCAGGCTTTTTCACCACATCGAGCACCGCTTGCTGAAGCGAGTTCGGAGGAAATTTTCCTCCGAACAACGTCCCGAAATCCAGCCTCGGTTCGATCCGCCGGAAATCCATTCCCAGCAAGCTCACCGCCTTTTCCGCCTGAGTGCGGCTTTCCTCAATCGGCATGCCTTTGTCCGGCGGGAACCATTCCTCATCCGAGCCGATCCAATCAGCCACCGATACCAATCCGGCAATGGCCCACAACCGCGCATCGCTCGGCTCGAAATTGCGCGGAAGGAGTGGACCGAAGATACGCTCCAAATCCGACACAAGCGCCTTCCGATCGGCTTCCCATTCGTCGTCGTTCATCCCCGCCTTAGGCAGGAGTCCACGCTCCGACCATCCATGCGGAGTCCCGTGATGCGCGCCGATTGCGGTCGCCCACGCTTGGGCATGCCCGGCTTTCATCCCACGCCCGGCAAGCAGCCTGCCAATGGAAAATTGGCTCACCTTCGAGTGATCTGATTCGCAACTCGCCCACCTCTCCTTTTCCGCCCGCGCATACTGCCCGCGCTGCTGGATCCACGCCGGACATTTTTGTTGAAATCCCGGCGAAATCTTCCCGACATCATGCAGCGCAGCAAGCGTCACCGCGCCAGGCGGAATCAGCGCCTTCACAGCTTTCCCGGATGCCGCAAGCAGCGCCTCCGCGACGCAGCCGACATTGAGGCAATGGTCGCGCACGGAGAGGCCAGGCCGATCGCCATCGATCGTCTTGGCCCAGAAATCCGGATAGGATTCGCCACTCATCGCGCGAGGCGCAGATTTCTTTCCTGACCTGAGGGCCGGACCGCTGCGCCAGAGGGGCCTTTCTCTTCACTCATACCGCTTGGGAGGTTCGGTTTCGCGGCGATGGAAGGATGTTGCGCGAGCGGTGACAGGCCGGAGAACTCGGTGGGGACTCGCAGTCCCTGGGGCTTTCATGACCACAGTGGTTGCGCCGAATCGCACGCGTAGGGATCGCGTAGCCGATTCGTTTGCGGGAGGTGATACCATTTGGATGCCATAACCGATTCGGGTGCGAGGGGTCGGTGGCCGCGGGACGCTGCGACCGTTTCGGGTGTGAGAGGCTGAGGGCTATGGGCTACGGCAACCGATTCGGGTGCCGGGCTGTGGCGGCTATCGGGTGCGGCGGCCGTTTCGGTTGCGAGCAACCGGTGGGTGTGGGGAACCGCACCCATTTCGGGTGTGAGGGGCGCCACTGCGGCGGGATCTCTGCGATCGGTGTTTGGGCGGGCGCCGTCCGCGTCCCTCCGCCAGATTTGGACGTGGAGACAGATAGATGCTCAGGCGTGAACTCCTATCGCACGTCACATGCTTGTTGTATCGCCAGGCACAATACCTATTTGCCGGGCTGATAGCTGCGCACGAAATCGATGCACGCCTTCGCCTCGGCGAGGTTGTCCTCCTGCTTGTATTCGTACTCGACCGAGATCGGCCCCACGAAGCCTTGCGCCGCAAACTCGTCGAGGATGCCCTTCACGTCGCTGACGCCGGTGCCGAATGGCACATCGTGTCCGCTCGGCAGCGGCGCGTGCAGATCCTTCAGGTGGCTGCTCATGATGCGGCCCTTGAGAATGCGGATGGCGTCCACGGGCTTCAGTCCCGAGCGCACCCAGTGTCCCGTGTCCGCGCATGAGCCGATGCGGGGATCGCGGTCCTTGCACAACTCCAGGATGTAGTTCGGATCCCACATGCGATACTCCGGCTTCTCCGGACGCTTCGGATGATCGTGGAAGCCCACCTTGATGTCATACTCCTTCACCAGCGGCTCAAAGGTGTCGATGGTGTCCACGGACTCCGTGTTGAGGACGCGAATGCCAAAGGACTTCGCAAACTCGAAGATGCTGCGCGCCTCAGCGGGATCCTTCGGGATCCCCACGACGCCGTATGCCACGGGCGTGATGTCGTGCTGCTTCAGCTTCGCCTTCACCTTGTCCCAGACGGCCTTCGTCGCGGCGGCGTCGAGCTTCTCCGTGGGCTTTTTGCGATCCGTCCCCACCGCTGGAGCATGGCTGAAAAGGGTCGTCGGTTCCTCCGGCGACAGCTTCTGTCCGGGGAAAAATTCGATGGTCTTCCCGCCGGTCGCCGCAGTCTTCTCGATCGCCTCGAAGACCGTGAAGCGATTGAAAGTCCACGCCTGGCAGCCGATGACGAATTTGCCTTGTTTCAAGGAATCCGGAAACGGCTCGGCAGCGTGGAGGGACAGTGACGCGACGAAGAACGCAAGGGAGAGGATGAGTTTCATGAGGCTTCATTGGCGCGGACACGGCGTGCGAAGTCAAGCGCACGCGGGCGCAGGCAGTGGCTCAATTTGAAAGCTTCAGTTTTTGTCCTGCTCTTGCTCCTTCTCTCGTTGCATCGGGTTGCGAGAGCGAGACGGAGAATGAGCCACCGGTTCACCAGGATTGAGCCGCCGCCCAGGCGTGGTTCATCCGATCTATTCAGACTGAATGCCTGAGTGCAGGAGGCGGCGGTGAGTGCCGTGGCGCAGCTCGCCAGAGCTGCGCAACACGGGGCTTCACGCGCCGATCCACCCGCGCAGATCTGGAGAGCTACGCTACTTTCCAGTCTCGCGCCCCCATCTGGCAACAGGACTGGACCAACGGTATCATTTGCGGCCGGAGCAGGCGCGATGGAGCGCCATCTGCCGCCTTTCGTCTTGCACCCGAATCAAGTCTCAGGCGGAAATTTTTCCTTCACGACGGAGTTCGCCAACCGGTGCCGCTTGTGCGGTAATTCCGCTCCCCTTCGATCATGAACACGGCAACCTTCCGCATCATTCTTTGCCTCCTCCTGTGGCCTTTCGGCGGAAACGCCAGCGCTGCGACAACCGCCACCGATCTGGAGTCGGCGACGCGCCGGGCGCTCGCGCTCGTTTCGCGCGCCGGGACCAACTGGCTGAAAAACAAATCCTGCTTCTCCTGTCATCATCAGACGCTGCCGATGCTCAGCGCCACCGAAGCCGCGCGCGCCGGATTCCCGCTCGACGCCGCCTGGCTGAAGTCGCAGGCGGACAATGCGCACACGTACTTTGAAACGCGCATCGGCGACATGGACGAGGGCCAGCATGTCCCCGGCGGCGCGGCCACGGCGGGTTACGGCCTGTGGGCTCTCAGCCTCGCTCAGCGGCCACCGGATCAGACGACCACGGCGATCGTGAACTATCTGCTCCAGATCCAGGGCGTGCAGAAATCGACGGACCGCAAGCCGGACGCCGCGGCAAAGCCCGGGGACGGGCGCTGGATTGCATCCTGCCGTCGCGCGCCACTGCAAGGCTCGGAGATCGGCGACACCGTCCTCGTGCTCATCGGTCTCGAAAAATATGCGACACCGGAGCAGCGCCCGAAGGTCGCGACCGCGCGTGCCGCCGCCGAGAAGTGGCTGGCAGCGGTGCCGCTCAGAAACCAGCAGGATCGCCTCTGGCGTCTGTGGGGGCTGCACCGGCTGGGCGGCGACGCGAATGCAATCGCCGCCGCTCGTGCGTCCATTCTGAAAGCGCAACGCCCGGATGGCGGCTGGCCGCAGACGGACAACGACGAAAACGATGCCTATTCCACCGCGCAGACCCTCTTCATGCTGTGCCAGACGGGAACTGCGCCAGACGACCCGGTGGCACTGCGTGCGCGCGATTTTCTGCTGAAGACGCAACTCGCCGACGGCTCGTGGCTCGTCCCTTCGCGGGTGAAGCACAAGGCCCAGCCCTACTTCGAGAATGGCGATCCGCACGGCGAACATCAGTTCATTTCCACCGCCGCCACATCGTGGGCGGCGGCGGCGCTCGCCCAATTGCTGCCGCACAAATCCCCATGAACTCCACGCCTCGCAGTGCCTGTGATCGCACCGGTGGTCTCGTCTATTTCGCGCGCATGCTCGACAAGATCCGCCTGCACGCCGCGGGCAAACTTCGCGCGGATTTCCATGCGAATCTCGCTGATGGCTTCGACGCCCGTTGCTGCCGTCTGCTCGGAGTCGGGTATCCTGCGCTGCGCCAGCGCGTGCTCGCGGGCGGGACGGATGAAGAGCTGCTCGAATGGTGCTGCACGGAGGGTATGCGCCCCACGGGCGAGCAGATCCTCGTCTGGAACAAATTCATGGAAAAGCGCGGCTGGCGCGACGAGGACGACGGCTCCACGCAGGAACTCGAATCCTACAAGGCCGCCAGCGGCCTCGCGCATCGCACGGACCTGCTCACGTTCTTCGACTACTACGAGGTGGATGAAGGCCGCCGCACGTAAACGCCCGGACGCATCGCCGGGACCGACAGCCTTGAGCTATCGCGAGGTCGCGGGCTGTTCGGAACCGGGCAGCGGATAGTTAATCACACCGAACCCGACTTCCCGCGCGGCCAGTTCTTCGACGGAGAATCCGGCATTTTCGTCGCGCCATTTCCGGACCTGCGCGGGATTCGCAAATCCGAGTTCCTCGTCGGACATGGCGAGCATTTCCTGGATGCGACGATGCTTGGCCACCGCGTAGGCACGCTGCCCCGCGCCGCCGTCGTGGCATTGCGCGACCGAGAGGAGCAGTCCGTCGGTGCCGGGCGCGACGAAGAAGTTGCTCGCGTCGGCAAGCGCCCAGCGACCGTCCGCATGGAACTCCGCGACCGTGTGGTTCTGGCCGAAGAGATGAATGAGCCGCGCCGGAATCCCGCTGACCTGGCAGAGGCGGATGAATACGCGGGCCTGTTCGTTGCACCAGCCGCAACCCGTGGCGAGCAGCGCACCGTCCGCATCGTCGAGATTACGGTCGGCCCTCACCGGCGGGCCGCACGGCGGCATGGTCGGGTGGCGAAAAAACTGCGGCATCGCCCTGAGCAGGGCCAGTGCTTTCCCGCTGCCGGTCTTGAGTCCGGCTGTGTGTTTCGCGGCGATCTTTTCGTAGGCCGGCAGCGTGCCGGGCCGATAGTTGACGGCGAGCGGAGTATAGTCCGCGTAGAGAAATGCCGCTGTCTCGGGACGAAAATAGATGAACTGGTTGGCCTGATAGCGATCGATTCCCTTCACGCTGGAGCCGAGCATGGCGCGTGGCCGCCATTTCGCAGAGAGGCCGTTCTTGCCGACGAACGGCTTGATCCAGTCGGGCAGGTTCTGTTTTGCCCAGGCAGGGCAATCGGGCGGATCAAAATCGGGCCCGCTCAGATCGAAGGCCGCCGCGACTTCGTCCGACGCAGCGGAGCCCGCGGGCGCGGCTTGTCCCGCGGCAGGGTGCGCTGCAAGCGAAAGCCCGATCAGAATCAGAACGAGCGACACGCCTGACGCTCCGTGCGCGGTCTTTGGTGAAGTGCGGCGATCGAGTTGCGGAACCGGTGTGCCGGTCTGATGAACGGAGGTCAGCGAATCAGAAATCATTTCGACGGCGCAACCTCGGTCATCTTGCCGACCCAGTCCAGGTCGCTCTCATACTCGTACTGGTATTGACGAAATCCCGGACTGAACGTCAGCGGTGAGCGATCGGGGCCCGAGCGCGGGTCAATCCCCGCGGCGCGCTTCCGCTCGTAGATGACCGACCTTGCGGTGAGGCAGCGACCGTGGGCATCGCGCGTTTCGATCATCTGGCCACGCGCGTTGAACTCCGTCGCCAGACCGCCGTCATATCGGGTCCATCCGGTCGGCGTGCCGTCGGCCGCATGGTGAAACACATCGCGCCATGTCTTCGGAGTCGCGAGTCGGAAATCGACGACGTTGGGACGGAAATCGCAGCGGACCCCGGGAATTGCCGCCGCCAGAATTTCGCCGGTGCAGCGCGCCAGCGCGGCTTTCTGGAAGCGACTCAATCGCACGGTCCAAGGCTTGTCCCCCGGAAGCACGGGATTCACCTCGAGTTGGCCGCCGTCTGCCAGCGTTGCGATTCCGCAATCCGTCAATCGCTTGAGCGCAGCGGTGGTGACAGGAGACGCGGGACCGAGCTTCGCGCCTTGGGTGAAGCAAAATGCGGGATCGGCCAGCAGTTCGCGAAGACGGGATTCCACCCGCAACTTCAGCGGCGGATCGAAGCCGGGCTGCTTTTCCGAGACGAGCGCATCCCGGGCTTTCGTTGCGGCGTCCACAGCCTCCCTCACACTCTTCGCGGCGGCTTCGAGTTGCTTCTTCGCCTCGGGCGCCGCATTCCGCACCGCGACCTCCGCGTCCTTGCGTTCCTTGCCGAGCGTTTCCACTTTCGCGGCAGCCACCTTGTACGACTCCGCGATTGTCGCGGCGGCGGCAAAATCCTCGGGCTTCCATCCCTCGCTCAGCAGCCGGACGCCAGGCGCCAGCGGTTCGGCCTTCAGCGCATCGAATAGCGCCTGCCAGCCGGACACATCCACCGAGAAATCGCCCATCGAGTAGCTGACTTCAATCACCCGGCCCTGCGCATCATAGGTGCGCGCTTCGCCATCGAGCGTGAAGGACGTGAAGAACGCCGGCGGCGAATAGTGCGTCCCGTTGTGCACAAAGAGTCCGATGTCCACGCGGTTGGACTCCATCGGATCGCCCGGCGCGATCGGCGCGCGGCCGTGATACGGGATGAGGATCTCCGCGCTCGTCCCCGCCTCATCCCGCAGGTGAATTTTCACCCGCCCCGGATCGCCGCGCAGCAGCACCCAATGATACGTGAGCGGCAGCCGGTTCACGTCCGTGCTTCCCTCCGCGCTGAGCACGAACCGCCGGCTCGCAGCCATGGAACGATGCACGCGCGCAATCGCACACGGACTGTCGGCCAGCACCTCGGTGAGCAGTGGCTCGAAGTAATCGCGCCCGGCTTCCGCCGAATCCTCCTCGACGACGCGCAGAGTCGCGAGCGGCGGCAGATGCGCCAGGTCCATGTCGTGGGCCATCTGCACCATCTTCAGCGCGTCCACCTGATCACCACGAAACACCGGCGGGTGCGCCTTGCCGGTCAGGTAGTCCGCAGGCGTTGCGACCTGCCTGTTGCACATCCGGAAAATCATTTGGAGCGCCGGCATCAGCATCCCCTCGGCGACGAGGGCTGATTTCACCTCGGGACGGAACGCCGCGAGCGTGGATGCGACCGCTTTCATGAACGGCTGGTCGGTGCCGGACGAACCCTGCGAGGTGATGAAGTAAGGCGTGTTCGCCGGGAACAGGTCGCCGTAGAAAGATCCGGCTGCGAGGGGGAGCCCATTGTGCCCGGGGTGGTGGTCGTGGTGCGCCGGGTAGAGGTAGAGGTTGTTCTTCCGATACGCGGCGTAGAGAAATGGAATGCCGCCGGAGGCTGCGTACGCACTGCGCGGGTTGGACCCGCTCGTGGTCGGACCGGCGGAGGTGGAGGAATTGCCGAAGACGGTCACTGCCCGCACCGAGGTCTGGAGCGCCCAGTCGCGACTGGCCTTCCGCTCGGCCTCGGAATACTCGATCGTCTGGAGCTGCGGGTATGGCGCGCAATTGAGCCGTGAGTGACCGCGGTCGCGATTGTCATACCAGTCATCAATGTTCCCCGCAGCCGTTCCCTCATCGGCCCACTTGAGGAGCAACTCGCCTATCGGCCCCTTGTCCGCGGTGATCGGTTTCGCAGGCGCTGCCGCGCTGTCCGGCGCTGCAACGGATAGAGTGCGCAGCGCCAGGGAAATTGCCGGAATCAGAAACGCCTTCATTTCTCCAAGCATGGGCCAAGGGCGTGATTTGATTCAAGTCCAAGGCACCATGCGGCGGATGGCGGCAAAGCAAGGAGGGGCGGTATGATACCGCCCTCTGGCAGTGGTCGCTCCGCGCCGCTGCCAGCCCCGGCGTGACAACGCAAGAGGATCATCGGACTTCGCACGCTCTCCGTGATGGCCACCGTGATGGCCACCGTGATGGCCACCGTGATGGCCACCGTGCGGGCTCGCTGCGACGCGGGGCGGACGCAGCGAGAGGGCGGTATCATACCGCCCCTCCTTGGGTCCGCCCGCCTCGCTCTCGCTCCGCGAGGCGTTGCGGGCGGGCGCAATGCCGCGCTTGCCTGGACTCACTTTTAATCCATGCCCAATGAGGCCCTTGCAAAACCTCAGCAGTAACCGGGCGGGATGCCATCACTCCTCTGAGCGATGACGCCGCGCGTCGGTGCCCGTGTAGGTTTTGCAAGAGCCTCCAATGGCCAACGCGCCGGACGAAACGTGGAGCGGCATGGCGGGTCAGGACGCGGATGGGACTGCGATCCATGGAACGGTTCAGCGCGGGAGATCGTTGGTGCGCACGGCGGTGAGTTTGTCGGCTAGCCTGGTCTTCCATGCGGCTACGATGGGGGCGTGCTCCGGTGATGCAGCGAGGTTGGTGTACTGCTTCGGGTCTTTGTGCATGTCGAACAGCTCAATGCCACCTTTCGCGTCCTCGCCGTATTGGATGAAAACCCAGCGATCGTCGCGGAGCATGAGCCCCTTGCTGGTGCCGGCGACGCTGAATGCGGTGTCGCGGACCTGCTGCTTCGGATCGTCGAGAATGGGGCTGATGTCCCTCCCCTGCAGACGCGCGGGAACTTCAAGCCCGCAGAGCTTCGCGCTGGTGGGATACAGATCGAGGAGTTCGACGAAGGAATCGCTCACCGCGGATTTCTTGCCGGGCACGCTGAGGATGAGCGGCACGCGCGCCGATTCATCGTGCAGGCTCACCTTGGCCCAGAAATCGTGCTCACCGAGATGATAGCCGTGGTCGCTGGTGAAGACGACGATGGTGTTCTCGTTGAGACCCGCGCGTTCGAGTGCGTCGAGCACCTTGCCCACCTGCGCATCCATGAAAGTCACTGCGGCATAGTATCCGGCGGCGGCCTTCTTTTGCTTCCCGATGTCCATCTTCATGTTCCCGCTCGTCTTGTAGTTGATGCCTGGCTTCGGGATGTCGTCCCAGTCGCCGGGCACCTTCTCGGGCAGCGACATCTTCCCGGGCGGGAATGCCACGTGATACGACTTCGGCGAGACAAACGGCACATGCGGCCGCACGAAACCGACGGCGAGAAAGAACGGCTCGCCCTTGTGCTGCGCGATCAACTCGCAGGCTTTCGCCGCCGTCTTGCCGTCCGATTGCACCATGTCATCGCCATCCGCCGCGACGACGACGAAGGTGTTCCCGCCGACCACCGGTTTCTTGCCATCCGGATTTCCCTCAAGCGTCTCGCCGATGCCGGGTGACTTCCATTCCGGGCCCTGGCTGTTGAAACGCTCGGTCCACGACGCGGGATCATCCGCGCCGTCGCTGCCGTCCTCGATTCCTCCCGGCACGCCCATGTGGAAGATCTTGCTGACGCGCGCGGAGTAGTAACCCGCGTTCTTGAAATGCTGCGACCAAGTCGCGCGATCGCCGATCGCGGGGCGTGGATTCGTGTAGCCCTGCACCCCCGTGGCATGCGGATAGTAGCCCGACATGAAAGACGCGCGCGAAGGCCCGCAGTACGTGCCCTGGCAATAGGCACGGGTGAAAAGCGTCCCGCGCGCCGCGAGGCGATCGATGTTCGGAGTCTTGCAGACCTTGTTGCCGTAGCAGGACAGCGCGGTGGAGGTGAGGTCGTCGGCGATGATGAAAAGGACATTCGGTTTCGCAGTCACGGGTGAGATGCCGAGAACGGAGAGAAGAACGAATGCGACGAGTTTCATGGGAGGAATCGGAGGCAGGGATGGTCATAGGACACGACCTCTGGAATGTCGCGTCCTTTGCATGCGTCCGCGTCCGGTTCGCACGGACTCCGGGCATCCCTCGCCCGAGTTTGTTCGCGGTGTCAGTGCTAAGAAAACCCCCGCTGCCTCGCTCGCGTAGGACATGGACCCCAACCACGGACAGCGCCCACATTCTTCCCGCAATCGCATGGCGGCTCATTTCGCCGCGCCTGCACGGCCTCCGATGTCATTTTTCAATGCAACCGCGCGCGCGCTAATCGCGGGTGCCTTCGCGCTTATTCTCGCGTGCGCCGCGACCGCGCAGACCCCGGACGCGCCGTGGCTTTACACGAAGGCCCACGCCCTGCCGCTATATCTCACCAATCAGGGCAGCGGCTACTTTTCCATCGTCGAGGGAAAGAACGGCAGGCTCTACATCGGCACCGCGAAGTATGGAGTGAATGCCTGCCTCGTGGAATACGACCCGGTGACGCAGGAGATGCGCACCGTGGTGGACAGCATGCGCGAGATCGGCTCGACCGCGACCGGCTTTGCCGCGCAGTCGAAGATCCACACACGGAACAATGTCGGCGCCAGCGGCAAGATTTACTTTGGCACCAAGCAGGGATACCCGGATCCGAAGAAGGGCGAGAAATTCACCGACTATCCGGGAGGACATCCCATGGTGTTCGACCCGGAGACGAACACCACGCGCGTCTATCGCCCGCCCGTGCCACATCACGGAATCATCAGCGTGACGCCGGACGAATCGCGCAAGACCGCGTATGTCTCGACCTGCTCGGACGAGCGCCCCGTGACGAGTTCGCACTTTCTAAAGCTCGATCTCGAGACGGGCGAATATCGCGACCTCGGCGAGACGAACCACCTGTTTGCGTTCATCGTCGTCGATTTCCTCGGGCGCGCCTACCACCCGTTGCGCGGCGGCGACATCCTGCGGTACGACCCGAAGACCGATCAGGTCGAGCGGCTCAGGCAGACGATCGACGGCCAGCCGCCCACGCCGGAGTCGCATCTGGCGGACGAAAACAGTCACCCGATCAATTGGGAAATCTCGCCGAATCGCAGGACGCTCTACGCCGTCGCGATGAGCGGCAACCAGCTCTTTTCCTACGACCTCACGGGCAAGGGCTCCGTGCTCGAAGGCCGCAGCCTCGGGAAGCTGTGCGCGGTCGCGGAGAGCACCGACTGCCGGGCGCTGTGCGTGGCACCGAGCGGGATCGTGTGGGCGGCGATCACGGCGAAGTACGACGCGAAGCGCCGCTTTGCGCATCTCATCAGCTACAAACCAGGAGATGGGTCGCCGACGGACCTCGGGCCGCTCGCGGTGAAGAATCCCGACTACACGCCGTTCACCGACCGCAAGGGCGAGCCACTGCCGATGCACCACGGCTTCCGCCATTTTGGCGATGGAAACTTCATCCCCACCGCCGTGCTGCTCGGCGTCTGCGCGACGCGCGAGGCGCAATATGTCCTGGCACTCGTGCCGTTCACGCTGCTCGAAGCACACGCCCGCCCGAAGTTGCACGTGCCGGTCGCGCGCAAACCCGTGGCGGGGATAACCACGGTCTATCGCTACAATTCGCACGGCGATCTTCTGCTCAGCCGGATGACGCAGACCGAGACGCTCGATGGCCAGGGACGGGTGCCGACTTTGCGAATGGCATCGCTTTACACGGACCAGACGGCGAAGACCGACATCGGACGGCGCATCGCGACCGACCTCGCCATCCCAGTCTTCAAGTCGGTGCCGGAATCGCTGACACTTGGGCAGAACAGGATCGCAGTGGAGGGCGCGGTCGTCGTCGCCGAGCACGGCGAATATCCGCAATCTCCCACCGGCGCGATCGCGTATCCAAAGCGGAAGATCTTCGAGCAGATTTTCGCGACCGTGGACAAGCATGCGCATCGCGGCTTGCCGGTCTATTGCGACAAGCACCTGGCCGACACCTGGACCGATGCGAAATGGATCTACGACGAGGCGAAGAAACGCGGCATGCCGCTGATGGCCGGTTCATCGGTCCCGTCCGCATGGCGTTCCCCTCCCATCGACATGCCGCGCGGCGTGAAGCTGAAGGAAATCCACATCCTCTCTTACCATAAGATCGACATGTATGGATTCCACGCGCTCGAAGCGTTGCAGGCTCTCATCGAACGGCGGGCGGGTGGCGAGACCGGCGTCGCCGCCGTGCAGACCATCTCCGGCGACGACGTGTGGGCCGCCGCCGACCGCGGCGTGTACGATCGCAAGCTGCTCGATGCCGCGCTCGCCGCCACGCGCGACCGTCCGCTCCCTCCCGGCAAACGGGTCGAGGATCTCGCGAAGAAACCGCTCCTGTGCGTGATCGACTATCGCGACGGACTGCGCGCCTGCCTTTTCACGCTCAATGGAGCGGTGGAGGAATGGGCCACCGCCTGGAAGGACGCGGACGACCGCGTCACGAGCCTCACGTTCGTGCAGCAGCAGGAACGGCCCTATTCGCACTTCGCGATCCTGTTCAACGGCATCGAGCAGTTCATGCACACAGGAACGCCGCCCTGGCCTGTCGAGCGCACACTCCTGGCCAGCGGCCTGGTGGACGAATGCCTGCGCTCGCTGGCCGAAGGCGGAACACGTCGCGAAACGCCGCACCTGGACATCGCCTACAAATCCGAGTGGAACTGGCTCCAGCCCATCACGCCACCGCCCGAGCGCCCGCGCGGCGTGCAATAGGAACTGGGAAGCGCCGTCGCCGGATTCGCAGTCATTTCGCCAACGGCACGATCTGCAAATCTGCACGTAAGCCCTTCGCTTCACCGTCCCGGTGTCCAGTTCAATACCCGAGCCCGCCCGCCTCAGTGCCTGGGCGAGACGCAACAAGGGCCACCCCGGCGCAGGATCAGTGGGGAATGAATCCCGCTCACAGGAAGCCGCTTGCATCCAAATCAACCAGGCGCTTCTGACTATTTGTCCGTCACTCTGTCTTGCTCTGTCTTTCGAGCGAGTGTTCCAGCGCGGGCACGACGCGCTGCTGCGCCCGGCGGGGTTCACCGTGAAGCCCTCGCTGGCATCGGTGGAGACGGACGCCTCGGCGGCTTATCGCTATGAGCCCGAGGCCGGGCGTGTGGGTTCGGTGGGCGGGCTGGCGGGCGGGCAGGTGCGGGCATTTGCCTACACGCGGCATCCGGCGCGGCCCGGGCTGCCGGACACGACCACCGGCCCGGTGCATACGGTGAAGCACATTTGGGAGGAGAGCCGCGATGTGTTGCAGCAGCGGCGCAATCTGCAGGGAGACGGCTCGACAAACAGCGAGGGGTCGGCTTTCCTCTACACCGTGAACAACGTCCCGCAGCGCACAGCGGTGACGGCGACCGGCACGGCGGTGGCCGCGGGGACTGGGTGGACGTGGGGTTACGACGACCTCGGCCAGGTGACGAGCGCCGCGCACAGTCTGGATGGGGCGCGGAACCGCGCGTTCGTCTTCGACGACATCGGCAACCGGAAGCAAAGTGGCACAGCCTTCCAGCCTGTGAGCACGACTGGCTACACGCCGAACTTGCTGAACCAATACAGCGGCATCCAGCCCCCCGTGGGTGCGCCCATCGCACCGACGTATGACGCGGATGGCAATCAACTCACCGGCCACCGCCATCCGCTCACCGGCGTGGGGATGAACTTCGAATGGGATGGCGAGAACCGCCTGAAGGTGGTGCGCGACGGCAACGGCGTGGAGGTCGCCCGCTACCACTACGACCACATCGGACGGCGTGTAATGAAAAGTGTTGCCGGCACCGGCGCGCACACCGCCTGGGTGTACGACGGCTGGAACCCCGTGGCGGAATACACCCTCGCCACCGCGCCCGCCCTATTGGTGCGGCGCAACGTCTGGAGCCTGGACCTAAGCGGCTCGATGCAGGGAGCCGGAGGAGTCGGCGGCCTATTAGCTACCGAACGCACCGACACGGCAAGCCCCGGCGTGTGGTATCCCTGCTACGACGGCAACGGCAACATTACCGAATACCTCGACCTCGCCGGTGCCGCAGTGGCCAACTACGAATACGGCCCCTTCGGCGAAACGCTGTCCGCCACCAGCCCCGCCGCGAATGCGAACCCGTGGCGCTTCAGCACAAAGCCGCAGGATGAGGAGACGGGGCTGTATTACTATGGTTGCCGTTACTTCGACACTGGAAGCGGAAGGTGGCTCAACCGAGATCCGGTTGGTGAAGGTGAAGGCATTAACCTGTATAGCTTTTCATATAATGCATGTATTAATGAAATAGACATTTTAGGGTTGGATGTCGACAAATTTACGCCTAATTGTGTTGGCCCCATTTCTGGAAAAGGCTTCAAGCCAGCACCATCATTCGTCTGGAGTAAGGATCTATTCGGTAAAAAAGCATCCATTTCAGTGTTTGGGGGAGTTGGCGAAGAGAAACAATGTTGCACTAAGTGCGACGACGGAAATGGTGGAACCCTTAGTTGGACGCAAGACAGGGTTTCAGTTAAGGTGTCTGCATCATGGGAAGGTAAGTTTAATTTTGGAAGGAGCGACGGATTTTGGATCAAAATGCTTGCTGGCTGGAATTCCGAACTCAGCATAACAGGAGAAGGATCTGTTGGACAGATGCGAAGCAGTTGTAATAACGACGTCCACGAGAAATTCTGCGCCTCGATTACCGGAAATGTGAATCTTTCAGGTGGAATTTATGGAGAGGCTGGCTACAAGAGCAAGCGCCTACTTTCTGGAGGGCTGAAGGCAGTATTCGAAGGATCGGCTGGATACACTGGCTGCATGACACGAAAGAACGGTGGGGACTGGCATCTAAGCGGCGCAAAATACTGTGTGTCGGGAACGGCTAAAGCGGTCATAGGTGTCTTAATCGGAGATATTGAGTTAATAAGGCAATACCAAACATGCTGGGATCTCTTCTGAAACATCTTCGATTCGCAAAAATCAGAAAATTTAGGCAAAGCATCACTGAAGCAAATATTGGATTTGACGCGATTACACTACCATTACACTTCCGTTGGTTAAGAACTTCATCGTTGTCTTTCGGGGCGCAATTGATGACCTTGCATGTCAATGTTGGCGAAGCCGAATTATCTCTGCATTGTGTATCGAATTGCAGTGCAAAGCTGTCGGTTTGTAAAGGACATGGATTTCAAATATTTATTCGGCAGAAACGCAAGCATTGTCGAGTAATTGGCTATTTTAACGGAGTCACAATTAAGGCACTCGGAGAGCGTAGGCGAAATCGTCTGTTGCTACACTTTCCTGAAGGTGAGATCCTTGAAATTGGGCCAAAGTTTACAGGATTAACACTCACAGGCAGTAATGAAATGATATGCAGACTAAAGAATGCAACCGATGTCTTGAGTGGAAGCATTGTTTCTGATTTTTATCGCGGCCGGAGAAAAGACGGTATATTTTGTAATCATCGCCTATCAGGAGACGAATTCCAAATCGATAGTGAGGAATGGAACTCCACAATCTTGGGGAAGTTTGGCGGCAGGAGGATTCGCGCCATGATAATTGTTTGCATAGCAAATATTATCGGCGACACATTTTCCACTCTTTAGGTGACGAGCGCGGCACACAGCCTGGATGGGGCGCTGAACCGAGGTTACCTATTCGACGACATCGGCAACCGGAAGCAGAGTTGCATCGGCAGCCAGCCTGTGTAGGAACAAGTGGGACAAGGGACAGACTGATTGTTGGAAAACGTCGGGCGCGCGGGCAGCGTACATCAGCCGGGCAGTAAGCGCATAGGGACTAAGCCAACGGTGTCCAAGTTTCCACCTACAAAGTAGCGTATAAGTGGCGCAAGGCGGCGATGTCAGGTTCGTGGCGAGGTCGGGCGAAGAGCTGCACTCTTAGCCAGCGGATGAACTTGACCGAGCGCACGGTGAGGCGCTGGAAGCTGCGCACGAGCAGCGGCAGCACGGCATTGGTTTTGGCGAGGCGC
>Ga0105048_10008402_pt1 | contig 16513 bp, 10 predicted proteins | sample MAT05_FD_78382 | JGI IMG/M metagenome (GOLD analysis project Ga0105048, IMG submission 78382) | Freshwater microbial communities from Lake Fryxell liftoff mats and glacier meltwater in Antarctica - MAT-05 | ecosystem: Environmental > Aquatic > Freshwater > Ice > Liftoff microbial mat | place...
ACCGAATACGATGAAAAAGAATTGCTTGGCGATGGTTCGGTAAAAGGCTTTTTCAATTTAAAAATGGACGTGTTCAAAAGCGTTATTGAGGTAAACACCATGGGCACTGTAATCCCTTCTTTTGTATTTGGCCGCGGCATGGCCACACAGCGGCACGGTGTCATCATAAACATTGCCTCTATGAACAGCTATAAGCCATTGAGCAAAGTAGGGGCTTATGGTATTGCAAAAGCAGGCATTGCCAATTTTACCGAGTGGCTGGCAGCTTACCTGGCTCCGGCGGGCATCCGTGTAAACGCCATTGCCCCGGGGTTTTTCCTTAACGATCGCAGCCGTAAAATTATGTTTAACCAGGACGGCAGCAATACAGCCCGTGCCAATGCCGTGCTGGCCCACACACCCATGAAGCGTTTTGGCGAAGCCCCCGAACTAATAGGCTGTATGAACTGGCTCATCAGCGACGAGGCCGCCGGTTTTGTAACCGGAATAGTAGTGCCGGTAGATGGGGGGTTTTTAGCAACGTCAGGAGTGTAGGGCATGGGCAAATGAGGGATTGGGCAAATGTGCAAATGTGCAAATCTGGAAAATGCATTTAAGATGTATTAGTAAAGAAATCATAAATCGTAAATCATAATTCGTAAATCATAAATCGTAAATAGCCATGAGTGTAGAACTGTATAAAAAAGAAGTAGGCATGATGAACCTCGAAAGGCTCATCGAAACAAGAGAAGAAAAATCAACCGCCGTTTTTCCTATAGACGACAAAGAGTTGTTGTACCGTTTTGAGCAGCTTTACACTGGTGCCGTAAATGATGTGCTGCGGGAATTTTGCCTGCTCGACCAGGCACTGCCCGGCCATATTATTTCCCTGCGGGAATACCGTACCGTGGCAGGTTTCGCCTTTACCGTTAAGAGTGCCCCCAACGTACTCATCAGTGGCGAAATGGAATTTCGCACCCAAATGCTGGACGAACTCGGCGAAGACGCATTTGTAATGTGGGACACGACCAAAGACGAAAAAGCCACGCTGTGGGGCGGCGTAATGACGGCTACCGCCAAAGGCAAAAAAGTAAAAGCCGCCTGTATTGATGGCGGCATCCGCGATACGCACCAAATACTGGAGGCCGATTTTCCAGTGTTCTACAAATACCGCATTTCCAACGGCAGCCTGGGCCGCTGTCTTATTACCCACTACCAAATTCCCATACTCATTGGCAGCACCGTCATTAAACCCGGCGACATTATTCTCGGCGATATAGATGGTGTATTGGTAGTTCCAAGGGATATAGCTTACAACGTATTAGTTCGTGCAGAAGAAATAAAAGAAAACGAAAAGAAAATTTTCGGCTGGGTAAAAGAAGGCCAAACCGCCCAGGAGATTACTGAAAAAGGCGGGTATTTTTAGTTGATTAATAGGCACCTCTAAAAACCTGCTTTTCTTTGTTGTCCTCCCCTTTAAATCCCCTCCAGGGGAGGGGAAATAGAAGGTTTTTAGAGATGCCCTAATCATCAGTTTCTTAATTGACCAGTGTTCCTGAGATAGAATATATTGATTCTTTTAAAAGATTTACCAGTCAAGGGGTACGCCCCTCTCCGCAAACGCAATGGCATCCATTTCCCTTCTCCAGTTTGGAGAAGGCAACTGCAAAGGTTGGCAGCGCAGCTCGGAAAGGCGGAAGAGGCTGGGGTTGGGGTGAGGCTTCACTTGCCGGTGTGGAATTTTCTTCCGTGGTTGGTGTCCTCACAAACCACTAAAGCCAAAAATCACCAGCCACAGCTGGTTAACTAGATACCTTATTTTTTTATGTGGTAAAAAAATAAATAGCCTCAACAGCTTCTAACAAAATTCCCAACACCCAAATGAAACTAAGCTTCCTTTTTTTCGGCAACCAGCCCAACGAAAAATGGCAATTGGCCAGCCAAATGGGCATCACCCATGCTATAGCCAAACTGGCCCCCGAACTAACCGGCGAGTTGCCGCCCTGGGATTTTGAGACCTTTAAACGATCTAAAGAAAATTACGAAGCCAATGGCTTTACACTATACGGTCTGGAAGGCGACCAGTTTAATATGGATCGTATCAAGTTTGGCCTCCCCGGCCGCGATGCGGATATTGCACTCTACCAGCAAATGCTGCGCAACATGGGTCGCCTCGGCGTAAAACTGCTATGCTACAATTTTATGGCCGGCATCGGTTGGTACCGCACCGCCACCAATTTGCCCGAAAGAGCAGGTGCCCTCGTAAGTGGCTTCAATTACGAAGTTTCTGCTCAGCAGCCGCTAACACCATTTGGCGAGGTAAGCGAAGAAGCCATCTGGAGTAACTACCAATATTTTATACGAGAAGTAATGCCAGTGGCCGAGGCTGCAGGTGTGCAAATGGCTCTCCACCCAGACGATCCCCCTGTATCGCCTTTGCGTGGCATAGGCCGTATTTTTATAAATGCAAATGGTATTCGAAAGGCACTCGCTTTGAGCGATAGCCTTTCTCACGGCCTCACTTTTTGTCAGGGTACGTACACTACTATGGGCGAAAACGTGGAGGCATTAATTTATGAATTTGCCCACCGCATCCATTTTGTACACATACGCGACGTTACAGGAACACCAAGTAATTTCAGGGAAACATTTCACGATAACGGCCCTACAAATATGTTCCGTATGATGAAGGCTTATAAAAATATAGGCTTCAGCGGTCCGCTCCGCTCCGACCATGTACCCACTATGCATGGAGAAACGAACGACCACCCCGGTTACGAAATGAAAGGAAACCTTTTTGGCATCGGCTATATTAAAGGCCTGTTAAGTGCTTTGGAGGTATAACTGCCATTGCCAGGCCTGATTTTAAAGTTGATTAGATTTAAACGCAGTTCTTTTCCTTGAACGAATTTGTAATCGAAACTGTAATAAGTGTTGCTGGCATTAATCCGTACATAAAACTCAAATTACGGGCACCCATACTTTCTTTTGCAAATAAACATTGCTCTATCATTTTACCCTATTTTTGGTAAACCAATAATTGGTTTACCAATATTGTCGCCTCATCCTTCCATTACACTTTTTTCCCACTAAAAAATTTCCGAGCTAAGGGCTGCGCTAAAAAACGCACTCTACGTTACAGCGTCCAAACTTACTAACTGCCATAAAAACGATTTCGCTATGCAAAGAAGAACCCTCCTCAAGCAACTCGTATTCGCCACTGGTGCCGTGGTGCTAATACCTTCCTGTATGCAGGATACCAGCAAAGCATCCATCTTGCTCAAGCAAATTTCCATTGGCGGCAGCCAGGAAAAGCTCATGGCCGAACTCGCCGAAACCATTATCCCTGCTACCGATAAGCCCGGTGCCAAAGATATTTCTGCCCATCTTTTTGCATTGATGATGGTGGACGATTGCTACAAAAAACAAGACCAGGAAAAGTTTATTAAAGGCCTCAGGGCCTTCGAAAAAAAGACCGAAGCACAGTTTGGAAAATCGTTTGTAAAAATGTCCCCTGCCGAAAGGGAAACCCTCCTCACTGAAATTGAAGCTAAAAAAACCGCCGATGCCGACCTTGAATTTTTCTATGGCGCCACCAAGCGGCTCACTATCCAGGCCTATACTACCTCTAAATTTTACCTCACCAATGTACAGGTGTACAAGCTGGTACCCGGCCATTATAGTGGCTGTGTACCCGTAAAAAAAGCTTCTTAAAAAAGGTATTGGCCAGGCAGAAACCATTCCCCGATTGGGCGGCATTGGCGTACAGTTCCCCCGATTTTTTCAGGGCTCTGTTGATAGACACACTATTGTTACGCTTCCCTTCTCGGTAAGAGAAGGTGGTATAAGACCGGATAAGGCTGCTTTTATGAAACCATAATTGGGGTCAAATAAATCCGTTAGTACATAAACCCTGACAGGGCGAAATCCAGCCCTGTCAGGTGCAACAAATTGTAAAACCCGAAATCGTAAATCGTAAATTAATATGCCCGAAAATATTTTTGATGCCATCGTAATCGGCTCCGGCATAAGCGGCGGCTGGGCTGCTAAAGAGTTTACCGAAAAAGGATTAAAAACCCTGGTGCTAGAGCGTGGCCGCGATGTAAAGCACAACATAGACTACCCTACCACCAACATGATGCCCTGGGAGTTTGAGCACCGCAACCAGATACCAGCGGCTTTGCAGCAAGCCAACCCCGTCGTTAGCCGCTGCTATGCGTTTAAAGAAGATTCCCAGCATTTTTTTGTAAAAGATACCGAGCACCCCTACATACAGGATAAGCCTTTCGATTGGATTCGTGGCTATCAGGTAGGCGGCAAATCCCTTCTTTGGGCCAGAACTACACAACGGTGGAGCGATTACGACTTCGAAGGCCCGCAACGAGACAGCTATGCGGTTGACTGGCCCATTCGCTATAAAGACATTGCCCCATGGTACAGCCATGTAGAAAAATTTGTCGGCATCAGCGGCAATAAAGACGGTTTGGCCACCCTGCCCGATGGCGAATTTTTACCCCCAATCGGCAACAATTGCGTGGAAGATTATTTCAAACAATTCGTGAAGACAAAATACACCGACCGGCACGTAATTTATAGCCGTGCAGCCCACCTTAGCGAACCCCAACCCATCCATTTAGAGCAGGGCAGGGCCCAATGCCAAAACAGAAATCTTTGCCAGCGGGGCTGCCCCTTTGGTGGCTATTTCAGCAGCAATTCGTCCACGCTTCCTTGGGCCGCCAAAACCGGTAACCTTACCCTGCGGCCACATTCGGTTGTCCATTCCATTTTATACGACGAAATAACCGGAAAGGCATCCGGGGTGCAGGTAATAGATGCGGTAACCAAAGAAAAAATGATCTTCTACGCAAAAATAATTTTTGTAAATGCCTCGGCACTCAATACCAACCTTATCCTGCTAAACTCAGTGTCAGTTAGGTTTCCCAATGGCCTCGGTAACGATAACGGGTTGCTTGGCAAGTACATTGCCTTCCATAATTTTCGGGGTAAAATTTCGGGAAAATGTAATTCGTTTTCTGATTTAGTAGTACATGAAAGAGTGCCCAATAGTGGCACTTATATGCCCCGTTTCCGCAACATTTATAAGCATGAAAAGGAGTTCCTTCGTGGCTATGCAGCCCTTTTTATCGCTGGCAGGTATCCGGAAAAAAAAGCGACTGGTTTCGGTAAACAATTGAAGGATAGTTTAAACGAAACCACTTACGGGCCATGGACGGTTTACGGACAATTTATGGGCGAAACCATCCCCAAAAAAGAAAGCGAGGTTACGCTGGATGCCACCCAAAAAGATGATTGGGGTATCCCGTTGTTAAAAGTAAATGTGGGCTACGACGATAACGATGAAAAGATGCTGCTCGATTTTTTTTCAGAGTTCACAAGGATGTTTGAAGAAGCTGGCTTTACTGACATAAAAACCTCCGACAACAAACAGGCTCCAGGCCTGGATATTCACGAAATGGGCGGTGTGCGCATGGGCAACGACCCCGCCACTTCGCTGCTGAACGAGTGGAACCAACTGCACCTGTGCAAAAATGTGTTCGTAACCGACGGAGCCTGCATGACCTCCACATCTACACAAAACCCATCGCTCACCTACATGGCCCTCACCGCCAGGGCCGTAGATTTTGCAGTAAAAGAATGGCAGACCGGAAGAATGTAAATTGTTTTTTTTGACCACCGGCCATAGCCATCCCTGTGAGGGCAAACAAATCGTAAATCCCAAATCGTAAATTAAGATGCCTGAAAATACTTTTGATGCCATTGTAATCGGCTCCGGAATCAGCGGCGGCTGGGCTGCCAAAGAGTTTACCGAAAAAGGATTAAAAACGCTGGTGTTGGAACGCGGCCGGGATGTAAAGCACAACATAGACTATCCCACCACCAACATGATGCCCTGGGAGTTTGAGCACCGCAACCAGTTGACACAGCAAATAAAAGACGATAACCCCGTGATTAGTAAATGCTATGCTTTTAGAGAAGATGCCATGCACTTTTTTGTAAAAGATACTGAGCACCCTTACAAGCAGGAAAAGCCTTTCGACTGGATACGGGGTTATCAGGTAGGGGGCAAGTCGCTTATGTGGGCCCGCCAAACACAGCGTTGGAGCGACTTTGACTTTGAGGGCCCCCTGCGGGACGGCTTTGCAGTTGACTGGCCCATCCGCTATAAAGACCTGGCACCATGGTATAGTCATGTAGAAAAATTTGCAGGCATCAGTGGCGTAAAAGATGGGCTGCCAGAGCTGCCCGATGGTGAATTTCTTCCACCACGGGAACAGAGCTGCGTAGAAACTTATTTTACACAGGCCATCAAAAAAAATTACACCGACCGCCATGTTATTTATGCCAGGTGTGCCCACGTTACCGAGCCACAACCTATCCATTTAGAGCAAGGCCGGGTGCAGTGCCAAAACCGCAATCTCTGCCAGCGTGGCTGCCCTTTTGGTGGCTACTTTAGCAGCAATGCTTCCACATTGCCATGGGCACAAAAAACAGGTAAACTCACCATGAAAACCCATGCAGTGGTACACTCCATCATTTACGATGAAAAACTGCAAAAGGCAACCGGGGTAAGGGTGATAGACGCCATGACCAAACAGGCCACCGAGTATTTTGCCCCGGTTATTTTTGTAAATGCAGCGGCTGTAAATACCAATCTTATTTTGCTCAACAGTACTTCCGGCCGCTTTCCTAACGGGTTGGGAAACGATAGCGGATTACTGGGTAAATATTTTGCCTTTCACAATTACCGTGGCCGTGTAAGTGCCAAATTTGATGGAATGCTTGATAGCACCACCGACGGCCGTTCGCCTACGGGTTCGTACATACCCAGGTTTAGAAACTTACACAAGCAGGACACCGATTTTCTGCGTGGCTATGCGCTTACTTTTTCGGCCAACCGTTCTTCTAAAAGCAATACAGCCGGCTTTGGCAAAAAATTAAAAGAACAGCTTGCCGATAGTGAACTGAACGGCTGGAATGTAGGCTCACAGTTTATGGGCGAAACAATACCCAAAGAAACCAACCAGATAACCCTGGACAGGAATGCAAAAGACGCCTGGGGCATACCCACCTTAAAACTTAATATTGCCTACGACGATAACGATGAAAAAATGCTGAAAGATTTTTTTGAACAGGTAACCGATATGTTTTCCAAAGCTGGCTTTACCGATATTAAAACCAACGACAGCAAACAAGCCCCCGGCCTGGACATACACGAAATGGGCGGCGTACGCATGGGCCACGACCCAAAAACTTCGTTGCTGAACGAGTGGAACCAAATGCACCTTTGCAAAAATGTGTTCGTAACCGATGGTGCCTGCATGACCTCTACCGCTACCCAAAACCCATCGCTCACTTACATGGCCCTCACCGCCAGAGCCGTAGATTTTGCAGTAAAGGAATTAAAGAAAGGTGCCCTGTAGGAACACGCCCTGTAGGAACACGCCCTGTAGGAACACGCCCTGTAGGAACACGCCTCAAGGCGTGTTCTTACAAATGTTTTATACGTTTGATAAAAAACTAGATATAAAAATGATAAAACTCATTGCGGCCATCTTCGGCCTTGCCGCACTAACATGCGCCAGTGCCCAAAACAACCAGCTTGGCAAAAAAGAAATAAAGCAAGGCTGGCAATTATTATTCGATGGCAAAACCACTACCGGCTGGAAAGGTGCTTTTAAAGAAGGCTTTCCCGAAAAAGGCTGGAAAGTAGAAAATGGTATGTTGAGCGTGGAGTCATCCAACGGCGCAGAATCTACCAATGGTGGCGATATTGTAACGGTAAATGAATACTCCGATTTTGAACTGATGGTGGATTTTAAACTAACCGAAGGAGCCAATAGCGGCATTAAATATTTTGTTGCGGCGCAGCAGGCCGCACCTGCCAGTCCCCGCTCCGCCTTAGGCCTGGAGTTTCAGGTGTTGGACGATGAACGCCACCCAGATGCCAAAATGGGTAAAAATGGTAACCGCACCATTTCATCTTTGTACGACTTGATTACCGCCAGCAGCGACAAACCCTTACGGCCCATCGGCGAATGGAATACTGCAAGGGTTGTTTCAAAAGGCAGCCATGTGGAGCATTGGCTTAACGGCACCAAAGTGGTGGAGTACGAACGGGGCGGCAAAGTATTTAAAGACCTCGTGGCCGGTAGCAAATACAAAGACATTCCCAACTTCGGCCTCATTGCCAAAGGCCGCATTTTATTGCAAGACCATGGCAATACCGTTTACTTCAAAAACATTAAAATAAAAACGCCTGTGGTAAAAACCTATCCCGGTCGCTTTGGCAAACTTTTAAAAGAAACACCCGGCGTGGTATCGTACACCTTCCGCAACAGTTTTTCAAAAAACGTACCCGTTACATTGGATAGCATTAAAGCCCTCGGTGTTACCAACATTGAGTTCAGTAACCTGTTCGGAAAAACTGCCGCCGATCTAAGAAAACAGCTCGACGAACGGGGCATGAGGTGCACATCGTATGGTACCAATTACAACGATTTAATCACGAAAACAACAGAGATAGGCACCATCGCAAAAAACCTGGGGGCTTCGTTTGTAAGGGTTGCCTGGATACCGCATGAAAAGGTTCCGTTTACCGTTGAGATTGCTAAAAAAGCGGTGGACGATTTTAATGCCGCCGGCAAAATTTTAAAGGATGACTTTGGCCTCACCTTTTGCTACCACAACCACGGCTACGAGTTTCAGCCTTACGAAGGCGGTACCTATTTCGATTATATTGTTGCCAACACTAAACCCGAATATGTAAGTTTTGAACTGGACATTTTATGGGTGGCTCACCCCGGTGCCGACCCCGTGGAGGTATTGAAAAAACATGGCAGCCGCATAAAGCTGATGCACGTAAAAGATTTGAGGAAAGGCATTGTAGGCGACTACAGTGGCGGCACACCGGTGGATAACGACGTAGCACTCGGCAGTGGTCAGATAGATATTGCAGCCGTTATTAAGGCAGCAGTAAAAAAGTCGGCTATAGAACATTATTACATAGAAGATGAAAGTGGCAACGTGAATATCCAGGTACCACAAAGCCTCGCTTTTTTAAAGTCGTTATAAGAGAGGTTTTTTCTACTTCCCTCGTAAAAGCCCAGGTAAATTACTAACCCAAGAATTTAGTCTTGGGGGAATGCGAAGGAAAAATCAGCACTATGCAAAATGCCAGGTATATAAAAATATGGTTCTTTATTGCTACGTTTTTTCTTTTGCAAAAAGAGACCATAGGCCAATTGGAACAATGCCAGGCGGTATTAAAAAATGATACCCTGGTGCTGGAAAACGGGCTACTCAAAAGAACATTACTCTGGAACAACGGTGCATTGCAAAGTCTCGCCTTGCACAATAAAATATCGGGCAATACTATCAGCGGTATTCCGGTTGCGGTCAAAGGCGATGTATTTCTGCCTGGTATAAACAGTACTGGAAAAAACGCTTCTTTCCGTGTGTATGATGTGGCCGCTACCAAAGCCAGTTATGCATATAGAGCTGCCGAAGTGGTGGTGCAAATGGAAGGCATCGAATTAAAACGGGTGTTTAAATTGTTTGCCGATTGCCCCGGCATTGTGTGCGATTATTACCTGCGTGGCAAGCCCGGCGCCTGGAGCAATTTTGCCGCAGAAAGCGCAGCCTTTAAAAACATCGAGGACGAAAACACCAAAAAAGCAGCCGAAGGAAAAATATTGTTTACCGACAGGGTGCCACTTAGCGGCAACCATTGGAAATTGAAATCGGTAGAGTTCTACGATGCCTCCGACTATAACAATAACCTGGTGGAAGATTATTCAAGGTTGCTTTATGCCAGGGAAAACAAACTACGTGGCAACCTGCTATTGGCCACCGACCAAACCACTAAGTCAGGTTTTTTTATTTTAAAGGAAGCTCCGGTTTCCAACATCCAGCTCCAATACCAGGGTTTTGATTTTACCACCATTTTTGGCGAAGTAAATGTGGCCGGAATGGGTCTTGCACCCGCCAACATTAACGACAGTATTTGGGTAAAAGGATACAGCATAGTAGTTGGTGTAAACGAGGGCGAATCGGAACAGGGCTTGCTGTTTGCCTTGCGGAGTTACCAAAGCAAACAACGCATTTACAAAGAGCAAAGAGATGCTATGATTCTCTCCAATACCTGGGGCGACCGCAACCGTGATAGCCGCATAGACGAAACATTTATTCTGCAGGAAATAGAAGCCGCCGCAAAACTCGGCATCACCCATTTGCAGATAGACGATGGCTGGCAGGTAGGTGTAAGCAGTAACTCCGCCCTGGGTGGCAGCCTTGCCAATATTTGGGGCAACCCCGATTATTGGGAGGTGAACCCAAAAAAATTTGCGGGTGGTTTGGAGAAGGTGATAGCTGCCGCAAAAGCCAAAGGCATACAGGTAACGCTTTGGTTTAACCCCAGTACCGACAGCAGTTTTAAAAACTGGGAAAAAGATGCCGATGCCCTTATAAACCAGCATAAAAAATACGGCATCACGATGTGGAAAATAGATGGGGTGCAAATAGGCGATAAACAAGCCGACGTCAATTTCAGCAAGCTCCTCGACAAGGTAATGGCCGCCACCAGTAATGAAGCTGTTTTTAACCTGGATGTTACGGCTGGCAGGCGTTTTGGCTACAACTACATGCACACCTATGGCAATCTTTTTTTAGAAAACCGCTATACCGACTGGACAAATTATTATCCCCATTTCTCCTTACGCAACCTTTGGCAATTGAGTGCATATATTCCTGCGCAACGCCTGCAAATAGAGTTTTTGAACAAGTGGCGCAATGCCAATAAATATCCTGTTGGCGATGTGTTGGCTCCGGCCAATTATTCTTTCGACTACCTCTTTGCCATTACCATGGTGGCCCAGCCGCTGGCCTGGTTCGAAGTATCGTCGCTGCCTGCCGAAGCCTTCGAAACCGCAAAGCTGATAACAAAATACAAAACCATTGCAGCCGATTTGCACATGGGAAAAATATTCCCGATTGGCGATGAGCCAGGCGGTTTTAGCTGGACGGGTTTTCAATCGGTACAGCATAACAAAGGCTACCTGCTGGTGTTCCGCGAAAGCAACCGTAATACTAAAAAGCTGGTAAAAACTTTGTTGCCCGCAGGTAAAAAAGTTAGGCTGTCGTTTGTGGCCGGAAAAGGGAAAACTTTTGATACCACAACTGGGGAAGATGGGGCTATAACATTTCAGATACCCGACCAAAAGTCTTTTGCATTGTACAGCTATATCCTTTTGTAGGGGCTTTACCCCTCTCCGACAGGGGTTGGGCTGAGGCTTTAATTGGCCAGGCTTTCGGTTAACTATTTCATAGGAAAGTATGAAACCTTTTACAGACATAAAAAATTATTAATCTTAAATGCCCAGTAATCTCATCATCGGCGTGGATATAGGTGGCACCCGCACCAAGTACGGGCTGGTGAACATAGCCAACGGTGAGGTAATGGATACCATAGTTGCACCAACAGCAACTAAAGACGCGGCTGTATTTATAAAACAGGTCGGCGTAGCCATTATAAGGTTTCAGCAACAGGCCAGGTTAATTGAAGACACTGTATCCGGCATTGGCATTGGCGTTCCCGGTTTTGTAAACGAAGATGGCATAGTGGCCACCACTTACGGGTTTCTGGAGTTTATGGAAGCTTACCCGTTAAAAGCCATTATAGAAAACGGGTATGGGCTGCCATGCCTTTTAGACAATGATGCCCGTATTGTTTCGCTTGGCGAAGCATGCTACGGAAAAGGAAAAGGTTATAACAGGGTGCTTACATTGACACTTGGCACAGGCCTTGGTTTTGGCTTTGTCGTAAAAGAAAGTTTTGCGGAGCCATCGCCCCTGGCACACATGGGCGGCCACATAAAAATATCCGACGAAGGTGCTGTTTGTTACTGCGGAAAAACCGGTTGCCTCGAAGCGTTGGTTTCTTCGGTGGGCATTGTAAGGCTGGCAAAAGAAAGTGAATCGTTTGAAAGTGATGTATCGGCAGAAATAGTTTTTTTAGCTGCGGCACAAGGGAATTACATGGCAATCGAAATTGTAAATCAAATCATCGCTTACCTGCATACGGGTATTCACAATTACGTAAACCTTTTTGCACCGGATATGATTGTGTTGGGTGGTGGTATTGCCAAAGGCTTGTCGCCTTATCTCGAAAGGATAAAGGGCGTTTCTTACCTCTCACCTTATCCCGGTTACGATTTTAAACTGGCCGTTTCTGACCTGGAAGAACGGGCGGGAATGCTGGGCAGCGCCGCATTATTTCAAACAAAAAAACAATAGCTGCAAATGAACCTGAAAAAAAATATGTGGTTTGTGTATGCCGTGGCCGCAGGGCTTTTGTGGGGCGTGTTTAATGTGCTGGCTAAGTTCATCAGCCTGGATCCTTACGTTACACATGTACTTTTTTCGGCCGGTGTTTTATGCACCCTGCCATTTGTAATACGCAAATGCACACGTTCGTGTTTTAATGCCAAAGGCTTCTTGTGGGCTTGCCTCGCAGCGGTATTTGCTATTGCCGGAAACATTGCTTTGTTCTACGCCTTTGTAAAAGGCGGTCAGGCATCCATCGTAACGCCGGTCACTAATCTCTATCCGCTCATCACCATATTAATTGCTGTGGCCGTGTTTAAAGAAAGGCTCAACTGGATAAATGTTGTGGGCATTTTGCTGGCTGTTCCTGCCATACTCTTGTTGTCTGGCGAAACTTTGTTGTTCACCGACCCGGCAGGTTTTTTTAAAAGTATCGGCCTTAACGAATGGTTCTTGTTTTCGCTTGCGGCCATTGTGGGCTGGGGCGTGTTCAGTGCCTTGCAAAAATTAGCCACCAATTATATATCGGCCGAGTGGTCGTATGCGGCCTTCATTTTTACATCTTGCGTAATTGCCTTTGCCTTTTTAATAGCCGGCACGGTGCACTTTAATACCACCAATAAAACGCTGCTGCTTGGTACCATTGGCGGTATGATAAACGGCCTCGGCGTATTGGCCAGTTTTGCCGCTTACCGTGCCGAGGGCAAAGCCTCCGCAGTTACCACCATAGCCGGAGCACTTCAACCCGTGTTCACCATTGTACTGGCTGTGTTATTGTTGAAAGAAAACTTTACAACGGTACAGTTTTTGGGAATCCTGCTGGCCATTGGTGGCTCGTTGTTGCTTTCTTATGAAAAAAGGAGGAAACCGATAATGGCAACTTAATTTTATAACCAAGAAAATGATAAACCAGGAACCTGCACATTATTCTCATCAATTTTTTTAAGAGGTGGCGGCTATTGCCAAAAGCGCCCTGTTAAATTTAAACCGCCGGAAGAAACAGCAAACCCTGCCATAAAAAAATTGGTTGAGGAGGCATTACAAGAACAGGCTGCAAGAGCCAAAATGTAACCACATACTTTTACATAACCATCACTATGCTATCAGAAATAATGGACATGCCTGCAAAGGCAAAATATTTTTTGGACAATACAACATCGTATTCCTTACCGCTCGGTGTGCCTTATATCGGCATGGGTTCTTCTTATTTTGCCCCGCTGGCTTTTAAATATATGGGCGTGGATATACAGCCCGAGATAGCCTCAGAATTTTATAACTATCTCCGCGGCGATAAACAAATTCCAAACGGCGTACTGCTATCACAATCCGGCCGCAGCACCGAAGTATTGTGGTGTGCCGAACGCATGAAGAAATTTACCGCCATCACGAACGTAACTGATAGCAAGATTACCTCCTTTGAAACGGTGGAGGCCATTGTGCCATTACTGGCTGGTGAGGAAAAATATTCATCCTCCAAAACCTATATCAATACCCTGCTGGCCTTGTTCATTGGCTTTAGTATGGATATGCATCTCGCAATTGAACGGCTCCATAAAAACATGGCAGCCTACAATAGAAAAGGACAGGAAATGGCCAAAGCCATTTTCGAAATATTGCAACAAAAAAAGCTTACTGGCATATACATAACAGGTAGCGGGCCAAACATTGCCACCGCCATGCAGGCCGCACTCATCCTAAGCGAAAGCACAAAAATAAATTTCACAGGCCTGCCCATGGCGCAGTACGACCATGGCCCAAAAGAAACAGCAAAGGATAGTATCGTTATACAAATTTTAGCAAGGGGTAAGTCTTACGAACGCACTCTTAAATTATCAGAAACTATCAAGGCGGCCGGTGCCCATGTGTTCACCGTAGAGGAGGTGGATGCCACAGAAAATGAATCCATAATCCATAACATGATACCGTTTAATTTTTTGGCCTGGTACCTGTCGGAAAAGCTGGAGATAAAGGAAACCTTTTTGGTGGGAGGGAAGGTGACGGAGGTGGCCTAAAGGGTAAAGCACAGAAAACGGGTGGATTTAAAATTGTCGCACATAGGTGCCGCCCCATGTGGCATATTAGCTGAGCAACAATTTTATTGGACCTTATAATACCCGCTGTATGAAAACTAAGTTTTTAATCGTTATCGTGCTGCTGCTGGCTACCGTTGCCGGCTGGTTGGCATGTATGCGGGGCAATAGTGGTAAGGAAAATTTGCCCGATCAGGTTAGCTATAATTTTCACATCAGGCCTATAATGAGCGATAAATGTTTTAAATGCCACGGGCCGGATAAAAGCAAACAGGAAGCCGGTCTGCGGCTCGATTTGCCCGATTCAGCCTTTGCACCTTTAAAAGAAACCAAAGGCGCATTTGCATTGGTCGCTTTTAAACCAGAGGCGTCGGAATTGTATAAAAGAATTACCTCGGCCGATGCAGATTACCAGATGCCTACACCAGATTCGCATCTCGGTACTTTGACGCCACATGAAATTGCATTGTTCAAAAAATGGATTGAGCAGGGTGCTAAATATGAACCACACTGGTCGTTTGTAAAACCAGTAAAATCGCCGCTGCCAAAGCTGGCAGATAACGATTTTGTAAAAAATGAAATTGATTATTTCATTTTAAAAAAGCAGGAAGAAAAGGGCTTGACGCACAATGAAGAAGCAGATAAAGAAAGATTGCTGAAACGCCTGTCGCTTGATGTAACCGGATTGCCGCCATCAGAAAAAATGATGGACAAGTTCAGGAACAGCACAGAGGCCAATGCGTATGAGGCCGCCGCAGATGCACTGCTGGCCGCCCCATCTTTTGGTGAAAAAATGGCCGTGTATTGGATGGACATTGCACGGTACAGCGACAGTTACGGCTACCAGGATGATAACGTTCGTACTCAATGGGCCTGGAGGGATTGGGTCATCTATGCTTTCAACAAAAACCTGCCATACAACCAGTTTCTTACCTGGCAAATTGCGGGTGATATGCTGCCCAATGCCACCAGGGAACAGGTACTGGCTACCGCTTTTTTCCGCAACCACAAATACACCGAAGAAGGCGGGGTGATACCTGAAGAATACCGCATAGAATACATCATTGATAAAACAAAAACCTTTGGCAAGGGCATTCTGGCATTGACCATAGAGTGTGCCCAATGCCACGACCATAAATACGACCCCATCAGCCAGAAGGAATATTACCAAATGTTCGCTTTTTTTAATAATACCAAAGAAGTAGGCTATGAAGGGGACATCAACACGTCAAAGCCTGCAAAGATGCCGGTGCTGTATATCAGCGATTCCGAAAGGACAAACGTCCTGTCTTTCATTAATAAAAAAGACACTGATACAACGAGTATGATGGTATCGGTAATGGGCGAAAACGATACGCTACGCAAAACCTATTTGCTCAACCGGGGCGTGTACGACCAGCCCGGTATGCAGGTAATGCCCAATGCCATAAAAGCAATTATGCCTTTTGATACGGCCACCAACAACCGTAACCGCCTGGGCCTTGCACAGTGGACAACCAGTAACAATAATCCGCTTACCGCAAGGGTGTTCGTGAACCATATTTGGCAGGAAATTTTTGGCCGTGGGCTCGTAAAAACCTCCGGCGACTTTGGTATGCAGGGCGAACTACCCACCCACCCCGAACTGCTCGATTGGCTGGCAGTAGATTTTATGGAAAATGGGTGGAACATTAAACGGCTGGTAAAAAAAATAGTTATGAGCGGCACCTACCGCCAGTCGGCTAAAGTGGAAGCCTCCAATTTTAAAAAAGACCCCGAGAATATCTACCTGTCCCATGCCCCCAGGCTAAAAGTAAAGGCAGAGTTTGTACGGGATATTATCTTGTACAGCAGTGGCCTGCTGGTAAATACCATTGGCGGGCCAAGCGTAAAACCGTATCAGCCAAACGGGCTTTGGGAAATGGCAACTTCTGGCCGTGGAGAACTTGCTCAATACATACAGGACAAGGGCGATGCCCTTTACCGGCGTGGCATGTACACATTTATAAAACTCACCGTGCCGCCCCCAGGCATGGCGGTTTTTGATGCCAGCAACCGCGACCAGTGCGAAGTAAAACGGCTGCAAACAAATACACCGCTGCAAGCACTTATGATGATGAACGACCCTACCGTGCTTGAAGCCAGCCGTGTGCTGGCGCAAACGCTGATGGAAGACAACAGCA
>Ga0105048_10008404_pt1 | contig 16513 bp, 13 predicted proteins | sample MAT05_FD_78382 | JGI IMG/M metagenome (GOLD analysis project Ga0105048, IMG submission 78382) | Freshwater microbial communities from Lake Fryxell liftoff mats and glacier meltwater in Antarctica - MAT-05 | ecosystem: Environmental > Aquatic > Freshwater > Ice > Liftoff microbial mat | place...
ACGGTGCCGGTGCATCTGCTCGTTGGTACTAACGACCGCGCCGTAAAGCCGGGCGTGTCCGAAACTATGACGATGCCGTATCTTCCAGCCGCTACATTCGAGACTGTTGACGGGGCAGGACATCTGCTGCCGTGGGAGACGCCGGACGCCGTAGCGGACTTTATCCAGAAAAAAATAGCTTCCGATTTCGCCTAACCAAACCAAACGCTTTATCTTTGCCCGCTCAATCGGGGTGCTAAGGTTATTCCGACAAGATTTTAGAGAAATATGATTCAGTCAATCAACAACATGTGGTGGTGGCACTCTTCCTATCTCGGATGAGGGTTGCCGCTTTGTGTTCATAGCACTATAAAAGGCTCACCGTCGTCCCGGTGAGCCTTATTTTTTTGCCCGTTTCCAATAAAACCAATGACTAACGAAACTACCCAAACCTACCGCGTTGTTAGCCGCCACAAACGGATGCTGGCCGACATCATCACGCCGGTGAGCATCTACCTCCGCCTGCGCGACCGCTTTCTGAACAGCATTCTGCTCGAAAGTTCTGACTATCACGGCAACGACAATTCGTTCTCGTACCTCGCCTTCGACCCCGTAGCGCGGTTCAGCTACGAAAACCAACGCCTGACGGTGCAGCTACCCGACGCGCCCGAACAAACCCGCACCATACAGCCGCGCGGGATGCTGACAGCGTTACAGGAGTTTAAAGACTCGTTTCAGCACGAGAAGCCGCCGTTTCCATTCATTACGAACGGGCTGTTTGGCTACTTCGGCTACCCCGCCGTGCAGAGTTTCGAGGATATTGACCTGCACGCGCCCGTGCCGCCCGAAAACGAGATGCCGTCGGCGGTGTTTACGATCTATCGCTACGTCATCGCCATCAACCACTTTAAAGACGAGCTGCATCTGTTCGAGCATAGCTACCTGCAAAACGGTGATGCCGAACCCGACGACGATACCACAACGAGCCGGCTTAACGACATCAGCGATTTGATTACGGGCCGCAACTACCCCACGTACTCGTTCAGCGTGGCAGGGCCGGAAGCGTCCAACTTCACCGACGACGAATTCCGGGGCGTGATTCAACGGGGCAAAGACCATTGTCAGCGGGGCGACGTGTTTCAGATTGTACTGTCGCGGAGGTTCGAGATGCCGTTTTCGGGCGACGAGTTTAACGTGTATCGGGCGTTGCGGTCGCTGAACCCGTCGCCATACCTGTTTTACTTCGATTACGGCAACTACAAACTCTTCGGCTCTTCGCCCGAATCGCAGATCGTGGTCAAAGATCGGCAGGCCACCATCTACCCCATTGCCGGCACATTCCGGCGCACCGGCGATGACCTCCGCGACGCCGAACTCGCCCAGAAACTCTATGACGACCCCAAAGAATCGGCGGAACACGTGATGCTTGTCGATTTAGCCCGCAACGACCTTAGCCGCAACTGCAACGTGGTCAGCGTTGAGACGTTCAAAGAGGTGCAGTATTATTCGCACGTGATTCACCTCGTTTCCAAAGTGGTGGGTACCCTCACCGCCGACGCCGACCCGCTACAAATCGTGGCCGAAACGTTTCCCGCCGGTACGCTGTCGGGTGCGCCCAAGCACAACGCCATGCAGCTCATTGACCGCTACGAACCCCTGAGCCGATCGTTTTATTCGGGCAGCATCGGCTACATGGGTTTCGACGGTGAGTTCAACCACGCCATTATGATTCGCACGTTTATGAGCCGGAACAATACGCTGTACTACCAGGCTGGTGCGGGTGTCGTGGCCAAATCGGTCGTAGAAAGCGAACTCCAGGAAGTACACAACAAACTGGCCGCCCTGCGCATGGCCATCGAGCAGGCAAAAACCTTATGAAACTCCTTGTTTTAGACAACTACGATTCGTTCACGTACAATCTCGTGTATATCCTGCGCGAACTGGGCTACCGGCCCGACGTGATTCGGAACGATAAACTGACGGTCGAAGCGGCTGGTCAGTACGATAAAATCATGCTCTCGCCGGGGCCGGGGATTCCTTCCGAAGCGGGTATCATGCAGGATTTGGTCCGTGAACACGGGTCAACCAAAAGTATTCTGGGCATTTGCCTCGGTCATCAGGGCATCGGCGAAGTCTACGGGGCTACCCTTGAAAACCTCGGCGACGTGCTGCACGGCGTAGCGCACCGCGCCACCGTCACCGACCGCAGTGAACGGCTCTTCGCGGGCATCCCCAACGAACTGACCGTGGGTCGTTACCATTCCTGGACCGTTGTTCCTGCCAGCATTCCCGATGCTCTGCGCGTTACGGCAGTCGATGAAAACGGTCGTGTCATGGCCCTGTCGCACGTCCGCTACGACGTGCGCGGATTGCAATTCCACCCCGAATCGGTATTAACGGAGAACGGCGTGAAAATGATCGAGAATTGGTTGCGTTTGTAGAGACGCGACACCTCGCGTCTCACTCGCGTCAGCAAAAACCATCCGGCGGTGAGACGCAATTATGCGTCTCTACATCACATAAACAACACCCATGAAAGAAATCCTGAATCACCTTTTTGAATACAAATCGCTGACCAAAGACCAGGCGAAAGAGACGCTGATGGGCATCGCGCAAAATCAGTACAACTCCGCGCAGATTGCCTCGTTCCTGACGGTTTACATGATGCGCAGTCTGCGGGTGGAAGAACTCGAAGGTTTCCGCGATGCGATGCTCGAACTCTGCCTGCCTGTCGATTTGGCGGCCTACGACCCGATGGACCTGTGTGGTACCGGGGGCGATGGCAAAGACACGTTCAATATCTCGACCCTCTCGGCCTTTGTGGTGGCGGGTGCCGGGCAGCGCGTGGCCAAACACGGCAATCACGGCGTATCGTCGCTGGTGGGTTCTTCGACCGTAATGGAGCGGCTGGGCCATCGGTTCACAAACGACGTGGGCGAGCTGGAACGTAAAATCGAAACGGCGGGTATCTGCTTTTTGCACGCGCCGTTGTTTCACCCCGCCATGAAGAACGTGGGTCCGATTCGGAAAGAGCTGGGCGTGAAAACGTTTTTCAACGTGCTGGGGCCAATGGTAAACCCCGCGAAGCCCCAGAAACAGCTTGTGGGTGTCTATAGCCTTGAATTGGCCCGCCTTTATGCCTACCTTTATCAGCAGACAGACAAGCGGTTTACGATCCTGCACGCGCTGGATGGTTACGACGAAATTTCGCTGACGGGTCCGTTCAAAGCCATTAGTAATGATAGTGAGCAGGTGCTGGAACCGGGCAGTCTGGGTCTGAGTCAGCAAACCGCCGAATCGCTGGCTGGTGGCCGAACGCTGGACGAATCGGCGCGGTTGTTTCTCGATGTATTGGACAACCGGGGTACAACGGCGCAGAATCAGGCAGTACTGGCCAACTCAGCCATGGCCCTGCTCACGGCGGGCAAAGCCAATACCCGCGAAGACGCTGTGGGGATGGCGCGGGAATCGCTGGAAAGTGGCCGGGCGAAGAAGGCGTTTGAGACATTAGTAGCGTAGCGTTTTTGTAATTGGAGTTTGTCATTCCGAAGAATGAGGAATCTCGTTGCAATTGGTGGGTCTATTGCTACAACGAGATTCCCCATTCTTCGGAATGACAAAAACAAAAAAATAGAATGACCATTCTTGACGAAATAGTTGCCCAAAAACGGCTTGAAGTTGAACAGCGAAAAGCTGAAACGCCCACGGCGGTGCTGCAACAGATGCCGGATTTCAAACGACCCGTACTCTCCGCGCGGGATGCCGTGCAGGACTTCAACTCCACAGGAATCATTGCCGAATTCAAGCGCAAATCGCCCTCCAGAGGACTCATCAACGGCACCGCCGACGTGGCCGAAACTACGCGCGGCTACGTACAGGCCGGTGCCGCCGTGCTGAGCATCCTAACCGACGAGCCGTTTTTTGGCGGAACCCCCGCCGATTTACAGGCCGCCCGCCTGGCCAATCCCGGCACGCCCATTTTGCGTAAAGACTTTGTAATTGACCAGTACCAACTCCTCGAAGCCAAAGCCTGGGGTGCCGATTTGGTACTGCTGATTGCCGCCTGTCTCTCATCGGAAGAAATAAAGTTGTTGAGCGAACAGGCGCAGGATCTGGGCTTACAGGTGTTACTCGAAGTACACGATGCCGACGAGCTTGACCGCTCGCTGAATGCCTGCGTCGATTTGGTGGGTGTGAACAACCGTAACCTGCACACATTTGAGACCCGCATTGACACCTCGCTGGACCTCGTAGAACGTATTCCTGACTCGTTTGCTAAGATTACCGAAAGTGGTTTGCACGACGCAAAAACGATGCAGATGCTGTTTAGGGCCGGATTCGACGGGTTTCTGATTGGCGAAGCGTTTATGAAGACACAAGACCCGGCGGGGGCGTTAGCCACGCTGGTTACGCATTACAAACAACTGACTGCTGTACCCATCTAACTTGTTTTGGCCATGAAAATTAAAGTATGCGGTATGCGCGATGCCGATAACCTGCGGGATGTTGCCGCTCTCGGCCCCGACTTTATCGGGTTTATTTTCTACGACCAATCCCCCCGCTTCGTAGGCGATGTGCTGGATGAAGAGGTAGTAAAAGGGTTGCCGCGTTCGATTCAGAAAGTGGGCGTGTTTGTCAATGCCAGTCCGGATTATATTTTGCGGGCGGTGAAGAAGTACGATTTTCAGTACGTGCAGCTTCACGGCACCGAAACGCCCGATTTTTGCCGGAGTCTGCGCAACCGGGGTATCAGCCTGATCAAAGCGTTCCGGGTCGATGAGTCGTTCAATTTCTCGATGCTCAACAATTTTAAAGCCCACTGCGATTTTTTCCTGTTCGACGCCAAAGGCGACCAACCCGGCGGCAACGGCACCTCGTTCGACTGGGGCGTTATGCGGAACTACGACGATGAAAAGCCGTTTTTCATCAGTGGCGGTATTGGTCTGCATAATCTCGACCAACTGGAGCAGCTCAAAGAGATGAAACTCTACGGCGTGGATGTAAACAGTCAGGTCGAAACTTCACCGGGCGTAAAAGACGTTGAAAAACTAAAAGAACTGATTGCCCGGCTGCGGCCCGTTGAGGAAGAAGAGGAAGCGTAAGCGGCAACTATCCAGCATTTCGAATGCGTTAATCAGATAAAAAAAGGAGGAATATGGAAACGACAAAAACAGTTGAAGATGAGATTCCACCCATGAAAAAGGGGCAACTAAACGTCTATAAGCCAAGCGATATAAAACGTTGGGGCGTAGAGCGATTTCTGGAAACAACAGCCGTCACAGAGCCATTTTTACTTAAGTTCCCCGAGTTCACTGAGGAAGAAAATCGACGGATGGACGAGATCTTGGCAGAAGAGCAGGGTAACGCATGATTTACGACACAAATCTGCTGATTGGTCATATAAGAAAACAGCCCTTGCTACCCACAAAAGCCGTCATTCCAATCATTACTGTTGCCGAACTGGAAGCATTTTCGCTAAAAAATGATTAGGGGTTTCAGAAGATTCGTTTCATGCGATATCTGACGGACCGATACCCCATTGCTGACATTGAGCGAGATATTATTCCTATTTACGCCGAAGTTGATGCGTTTAGTCAGGGTAAATTTCAACCAGCACTTTTGAAAACGTCTGCCCGAAACATGGGTAAAAATGATATCTGGATAGCGGCTATTGCTTTGTATCTGGATATGGAACTCCACACCACCGATGGCGATTTTGACCATTTGCCCGCGTTGGGCCTTCGCTTAGTCAAGTACTAAATATCATGCAAACAATACTCGAACCACAAACATCTTTTTCGGTGAACGACGCCGGGTTTTACGGTCGCTTTGGTGGCGCGTTCATCCCCGAAATGCTTTACCCCAATGTCGAAGAACTTCGGCAGAGCTACCTCGGCATGATTGCTGACCCCAGCTTTCAGGCCGAGTTCTGGCACCTGCTCGAAGACTTCGCCGGGCGGCCAACACCCTTGTTTCTGGCCAAACGGTTGTCGGAGCAGGTGGGTGCTACGGTGTATCTGAAGCGTGAAGACCTCTGCCATACCGGGGCGCACAAAATCAACAACACCATCGGGCAGATTCTGGTGGCGCAGCGGCTCGGCAAAAAACGCATCGTAGCCGAAACCGGCGCGGGGCAGCATGGCGTGGCCACGGCAACAGTCTGCGCCCTGATGGGCCTGGAGTGCATTGTCTATATGGGTAGTGTCGATATAGAGCGGCAAAAACCCAATGTCGATAGGATGCGGATGCTTGGCGCGGAGGTACGGCCCGCCACGAGCGGCAGCCAAACGCTCAAAGACGCTACCAACGAGGCCATGCGCCACTGGATTAACAACCCCGTCGATACGCACTACATCATCGGCTCGGTGGTGGGTCCGCACCCGTACCCCGACATGGTGGCGCGGTTTCAGTCGGTCATTTCAGAAGAAATCAGGAAGCAGTTGTTCGCGAAAACTGGTCATGAAAATCCCGATTACGTGGTAGCCTGCGTAGGGGGCGGCAGCAACGCAGCCGGGGCGTTTTACCATTACCTGCACGAGCCATCGGTACGGCTGGTGGCCGTTGAAGCTGCTGGTCTGGGCGTAACGTCGGGGCATTCTGCCGCTACCACCGCCCTTGGCAAGCCGGGCGTGTTGCACGGGAGCCGCACGATTCTGATGCAGACCGAAGACGGACAGGTTACGGAACCCTACTCGATTTCGGCGGGGCTGGATTATCCGGGCATCGGGCCGCTACACGCGCACCTGTTCGAGTCAGGCCGGGGCGATTTTTACGCCATCACCGACGACGATGCCATTCAGGCCGGGTTCAACCTGAGCAAACTCGAAGGCATTATCCCCGCTATCGAAACTGCTCACGCGCTGGCCGCCCTGCCGCTGATGAACCTGCAACCCGACGATGTAGTCGTGGTCTGTTTATCGGGCCGGGGCGACAAGGATTTGAGTACGTATGCCAAATACCTCTGATGACTACCGAACTAACCCAAAACCGCATTACCGACCTGTTTGCCCAGAAAAGCGAACGGTTGCTGAACGTCTATTTTACGGCAGGATTCCCCAATCTCAATGATACCGTTACCGTGTTGCGCGGCTTGCAGCAGGCGGGCGTGGACATTGTTGAAATCGGGATGCCGTACTCCGACCCCATTGCTGACGGCGAGACTATTCAGCAGAGTAACAACCGGGCGTTGGGAAACGGGATGTCGCTCAAAACGCTGTTTGCGCAGTTGGCCGGGTGCCGCGCCGAAGGTCTTAAAGTACCGATTTTGCTGATGGGCTATGTCAATCCGGTGTTGCAGTTTGGCGTGGAAGCATTCTGTCAGAAATGCCGCGAAGTGGGCGTCGATGGCGTAATTCTGCCCGATTTACCACTCGATTTATTCCTCGCCGAATACGCCGACACCTTCCGCGAGTACGGCATTCTGAACGTAAATCTGATTACACCCCAAACCACTGAACAACGCATCCGTCACATCGACGCTGAATCGGACGGCTTTATTTATATGGTCTCGTCGGCGAGCATTACGGGGTCAACAACCGGCATCAGCGAGCCGATGCGGGCGTATTTCGAGCGGATTAGGGCCATGAACCTACGAAACCCGTGCCTGATTGGCTTTGGCATTAACAATCACGACACGTTTGATACGGCCTCCGAATACGCCAGTGGTGCCATCGTCGGCAGCGCGTTTATCCGGCATCTGGAGCAAAACGGTACGTCGTCCGAAGGCATCCATGACTTTGTAAAAACGATACGGGCCTGAGTTTTTGATGTATGATGGAAACAATCACCAAACCTGACCTTCGCGCGTCGCTGTTCTGGGACGTGAACTACGATACCATTCAGTGGGATAAGAATTTTCGCTTCGTTATCGAGCGGGTACTGGAACGCGGTACGCTGGAGGAGTGGCGGGAAATCAAGCGGTATTACGGGCTGGAAAAAATCAGGGAAGCCGCGTTGCAGGCACGGTGGCTGGACAATACGACCCTCTCGTTTTGTAGCACGATTTTCAACACGCCCAAAGAACAGTTTCGATGCTACACACTGAAGTCCTTGAACCCGGCACCCTGGATATTCTGAAAGCCGTTCTCGACTGTGATACGTTCGACTCGTTTAACTTAGTCGGTGGTACGGCATTAGCTCTTCAATTTGGTCATCGACTATCTATCGACCTTGACTTCTTTTCGGGCGAACCGTTCGACAAGGAACTGGCAAAAGCGGAGTTGGTGACCATAGGCGACTGGATAACCAACAGCGAAAATAAAATCGGGTTACGGGGAGAGTTGAACGGCATCAAGATGGATTTCGTAACGTACCCGTATCCTCTGCTCGAACCGACAACCGTAATCGAAGGAGTGCGAATGCTGTCACAGGCCGACATTTCGGCCATGAAACTGTCGGCAGTAACGAACCGGGGCGCAAAAAAAGACTTCTACGATATTCTCTTTCTGTTGAAACAACACAGTTTCGCCCAGCTTTGCGAATGGTACAAACAGAAGTTCAGGACCAATAACCTGTTCATGTTGCTGAAAAGCCTGACGTATTTTGACGATGCCGAACTTACCGAAACCCCCGTTCTGCTGGCTAAGAAGACCAATTGGGACATTGTCAAAAAAACGCTTCGTTCAGAAGTGGACCGGTACGTTTTTTAGCCCAGAACACTTGGAAATGCCGTTACTCCGCGTAATGGCATTCGTGTTTCCGGCTATACCTTTGCGGCAATGAACAGAGAACTCAATTTCGATAAATCGGCGGACGGGCTGCTGCCGGTGGTGGTGCAGGACAGCGAAACCGGTAAAGTCCTGATGCTGGGCTACATGAACCGCGAAGCCTACGATAAAACCAGTCGCGAAAACATCGTAACGTTCTACAGTCGCAGCAAACAGCGGCTCTGGACCAAAGGCGAAACCTCCAACAACTTTTTGCACGTCCGCGAAATGCTCGTTGACTGCGACGGCGATACGCTGCTTATTAAAGCCGCACCCGCCGGGCCGGTTTGTCATACCGGAGCCGATACGTGTTTCGAGGAGGTAAACACCGGGCGGGGCAGTTTCCTGAATTACCTGCAAGGCATCATTCACGAACGAAAAACGAACCCGACTCATGCATCATATACGGCGAGTCTGTTCAAGAAGGGCGTGAACAAGATTGCGCAGAAGGTGGGCGAAGAGGCTGTTGAACTGGTCATCGAAGCCAAAGACGACAACGACGACCTTTTTCGGGGTGAAGCCGCCGACTTGCTGTTCCACTTTCTGGTCCTGCTCGAACACAAAAACATGGATTTAGACGACATCATAGCCGTATTGCATGAACGCCATCAGAAACAATAGTTTCACTGGCGAGTTTGTCATTCCGACCGGGTAGCCGGTGCGGAAGGAAGCATCCCTATGAAATGCTCGTAATGGAGATTCCTCGTTCCTCGGAATGACAAATCAAACCTTAAAACTTAAAAAAACAGACATGGGTCTCCTCATTCGTATTCTGATTAGTGCTGTCGCGGTGTACGTTGCGGCTTATTTTATTCCCGGCGTTACGGTGTCAGGCGGACCGCTTACCTACATCATCGTGGCGGTGGTGTTGGGTTTGCTGAACGCCTTCATCAAGCCGATTCTAACGATATTGACCATACCGATTACCGTTATTACGCTGGGCCTGTTTTTGCTGGTCATCAACGTCCTGATGGTCTATCTGGCGGCTTACCTGGTTAGTGGCTTTGCGGTATCGGGCTTTATTGCCGCGTTGCTGTTCAGTATCGTCGTCTCCATCGTAACCTCGATCATCGACGCTATCGTTTAAGGTAAAACCGCTTCTTTGTATCCCGTTCGTCTCCGAATAAGAGCGAACGGGATTTTTTTATGGCTCATCGGTTTTGTGTAGGTTTCATGTCTGATTTCTGAACCAACCATGACCACCTCAAACACACATTACGCCATTATCATCGTTGGCGCGGGCTATGCCGGACTTTCAACTGCACCGGCGGATCGACAGAAGAAATAGAGATCTCGCAGAGAGAATAGAGGTGTCTTTACCGAGGTCAGGGCTACTTCACACGCACCCGCCCCCCCGCCGAATGGGCTGAAAATTCCGGCGCGTAAAAGCACTGCACCGTAGCTACGCCCGCCGAGAAATCGCCGGTTTGGGCCACGCGTAATTCGTACTCGAACACGTGCGTCCCGACGGGCAGGTAGTTCATAAAAAAGTCGGTGCTGGCGTCGCGGGGCGATTCATAGTAGCCGAGTCCGTTCTGGTATTTATAGCCCGACAGGGCCGCTACCGGCTCAAAGCCCGATGCGCGGCTGTCTTTCAGATGGACGTACTCCATCAGCCGGTCGGTTTTGAGAATCAGGCGAACCTTAATCAAATCGCCGGGTTTGAGGGGCGTTTCCTCTGTTACGGGCGTAATGACGGGACCACCGGGCGAATCGCGCTGTACGTAGAGCGTTTTCTGGACGGACAGGCCCGCGCTTCCGGGCATCACTTTGTCAAGCGGCTCGAAATGCTGCCAGTACAGCGCACCCCAGGCCGGGCCGGTGGCTTTTTTCGTGATGGTAATATTGCCCATGTCCGGCTTGATTTCCGATGCCGCGTAGGTCACTTTCTCATAGCCCGTAATGGCATCGGCCTTCGTAACGCGGGGTTCGATGGGTTGGCCGCCCAGATTCACCTGCGTGTTTACGCCCGTTCCGAGCCAGTCGCTACCCCGGAGTAGCAGGGCGTACACGGCTTCGGTGGTGGCTTTTGTCGATGACCACGATTGGGTTTGCTTTTGCCGCAGGAGCCAGCGCTTCATCTCGTCAACAATGAAATCCGGGCCAATTTCCCGCCGTGCCTGCTCGCCCATCCATGAGAAAGAGTCGAGTGCTTTTATCTTGGTATCCACTTCGCCGAAGGCTTCAATCAAATACGCCTGGGTTTCAATAGGGGCCTGATACCACTGCAACCCGCTCACATTATCGGGCCAGTACATACCTAACTCCTCCGACGACCGGGCACGTTCTATCAGCGAATTCATGATGCCAACGGCAGTTTTGGTATCGCCGAAGCGGTTCAGGGCCATTGCTGAGAGGGCCTGCCCCTGCAAACTTTGGCTCGTCCAGTCGGCCACAACCTGGGCTTTCAGATACGCCAGTACGGATTTGTCCACGGGTTTGTCCATGTAGAAACTGCGGGCGTAGAGGTATTGCGTGGCCGAAAAATACCAGGGACCAATGGGTTTGCCTTTCTTCCCGGCATCGGCTTTTTTCCGTTCCTCAATCCGGCGTTTCATTTCGGCATCCACGTACCGAATGGCGTTGGCCTGCATATCCGTGATTTGGGGGCGCAAATCGTCCGGGAATTTTACACCGATTTTAGTCAGATGGCCGAAGCCACTCAACATGTGCAGGGTCATGGACAAATCCGGGTTCATACCGCCAAACCACCGGAACCCACCGTCCGAAGTCTGTAACTGCTCCAGTTTGGCAAACGCCCGTCGCTGCTCGTTTTCCATGCGGTTGTCATCCAGAAGCTGGCCTAATTTGGCCTGTCGTTCGGTTTCGGAGCGGGCGTTGACCAGCCAGGGTGAGTTTTCGAGGGCAACGGCTTTCAGTTCTTCGTTGGTTTCCAGGGGCGACTTGGGCGGGTTTTTCTGCCACTCGTCAATTACCTGCTGGAACGCCGGTTTGCTGTTGACGATATGCATGGCCAGGCTGTTGGCATATAGGCGGCTGAACAGCTGCTCGGAATTTTCGTAACGCTGTTCCATCAGATACGGCAGCGATTGCAGGGCGTACCAACTGGGGTTACTCGTTACTTCTACCGTCAGGCGTTCGTGCTGCGCGGGCTGTTTGGGGTTCAGGCTGGTCAGTTCCGTGAGTTTAAACGTCTTCGTTGCCGGGCCGTTCACCCAAAACGGTTTCGTGTCTGTTACCAGCATCCGGTTGGGCAGGATGGGCACGGTGAACTCTTCGCCATCGGTAAAACTGCCCGCCTGCGCCGTAAACCGGCAGGTTACGGCGTCCAGCCCCGACGGAATCACGAGCGTCCAGCCCACGGCCTGACCTTGTCCGGCGGCTACCGTTGCCTTTGTTTGCAGACTGGAGTTTATCAGCGACTGGCCGACCGGCTGGCTGGTGAGGGCGTTTGTCAGCGTCAGGGTTGCCGTTACGTCCAGTGGTTTCTCGCTCAGGTTATTGACGCGGGCCTGAATGCGGATGGTATCGCCTTCGCGGAGGAAGCGAGGGGCATTGGCCGTTAGCATCAATTCTTTCTGGGTGATGATTTCGCGTTCCAGCGTACCGGTTTTCAGGTCTTTCGTATGCGCAAAGGCCAGCAGCCGCCAGCGGGTCAGGGCTTCGGGCATTGTGAACTTCAGCACGACCCGGCCCTGCTCATCGGTTTTGAGCTGGGGCAGAAAAAACGCTGTTTCGTTGAAATTCCGGCGCGGATTTACGGGTGGAGCATCGGCAGGTTTAGGGGCGGGCGAGGCTCCACCACTGCCGGGAGCAGCTTCTTCAGGAGCTTCCTCATCCGCTTTTACCTGCATAGGAGCCGCCATTTTGGCCATACCCATTTTTACAACAGCCCCGGTTAGGTCACGTCTTTGTCGAGTGGCATAACCTGTAACAACAACCTCACTTAGTGCGTTTGCGTCGGGGAAAAGGCGAAATGACTTCGATTTTTGGGCAATGGGAACCTCTTTTGTAACGTAACCGACATAGCTGAAAACCAGCGTGACTTCAGCAGATTTTGAATCGACTGACAACGTAAACTGGCCATCAGCGTTGGTTAACGTCTCTTTCTTCGCTCCTTTCTGGCTGACGTTGATGCCGGGGGCACCCGTGCCGTTATCATCTTTTATAGTCCCCGAAATTACCTTTCCGGTTCGTTTAACCGTCACCCGCAGTTGATTATCAATGGTACCAAACGGACCAATCGGATCATGGCGAAACAGCGGGCTGCCATACGGACTGAAGCGATACCCCAGCCAGCCCAACTGGTCATACTGCCGCTCTGGAACTGCCAGTTCGGGACGGTAGCGATAGAAGATGGCCTGGCTCGACTGCACATCGAAACAACCGGAACGCCAGCCGTAAAAAGCAGTCGAGTAGGTGCCATAAACCGACGTGGGCCAGTTGAGCGGCACGAACGTATCCAGCGACGCATCATAAAGCGTAGCGACTAACTCAGCGGGTGTTTTGTCCAGGCCTTTTACCCGCAGCGTCCATTCTTCGCGCGCGCCGGGCTTGAGTTTATTCCGAAACGTTTCGGTTTCAATAGTGAGTTGTTTGTTCGTGAACGGCACTGTTATCGTCTGCGATTTCTGGTACAGTCGCCCGTTTTGAACCATCGTGAAATGCACGGCAAAACCGCCCCGCTGTTTTTCGGTCACGGGCAAGGTCACGCGCCGGGGTTTTCCGTCGGTTTTCAACCACTCCTGCCGCACTACGTCCCGATTTTCTTCAACGGTCATTAGCACCCATCCGGGTTGGCTATTACCTACCCACAAAACGGCTTCTTCGCCCGGTTGAGCGGTGGCTTTGCGGACCTGTACCCAGTTATCGGGCCGGGGTGATGCGGTGGGTTGGTTCTCGTTGACAGCGGCAAAAAACGCCCGTTCGGTGATGGTTTCGCTGGTGGTTTCGGTGATGGTGAACTCGGCCACGTACTCGCCGGGGGTAAATTTGCTCAGGTTTAGTTTGATGAGCGAATCGGCGGGCGAGGTGATGGGTTGCTGCTGTACAAGGTCGCCTTTGGACCAGGTGCGCGGGTCGTTTTCGCTGGCATACACATCGTTTGGGAACAACTTCTCAAACTCGGCACGGGTCAGAAGCTGCCGGTCGGGGCGGGGCCACAGGCGTTCGCGCAGGGGACGGGCAGGGGGCTGAAGCCGATAAACTTTCAATTGCCCTTTTGCCGCTACTTTCTGGCCCGACTGATTCGTTATGCGCACCGGGAACGTGGCCGGGCCGCCGGTTTCTACCTGGGGCGGAATACCGAGACTTATTTGCAGGGCCGAATACCCAATGGGGAGCGTTTGCGTGGCCGACCGGGTTTCGCCCGCGCGGTCGGTTACGTCGATGGTCAGTTCGAAATTGAAAATGGGGTTCGTCGTGCGGGCTTTCGTCAGGTCGGGCGTGGCGACAAAGGGTACGCTGATGTTGCCCTGCGCGTCGGTTTGGGCTGTGCCGCTGGTGATTTCGGTTTCGTCCGAACCGCGCGACGGTCCACCACCCCGGTAGCTGTCGTATTCGTACCACCCATACCAGCGCGGCTGGAATTTACGTACCACCCGGTAGCGTACCTCCGCCCCATCCACAACTGCCCCGGAAAACGTTTTGACCGTTGCCGACACCGTCACGCTGTCGCCCAGCGTAAACGACTGCTTTATGGGCTGCGTTTTCACCTCGAACGTAGGGCGTTTGTACTCTTCCACCCGAATGGCGGTGCTGCCGTAGGGCGTTTGCAGGGTCATCTGGCCGGTAAGCCGCCCCACGGGAGCCGTAAACGTAGCGGCAAACGTACCAAACTCGTTGGTTTTCAGGGTTTGTTTGCCAATTCGCTCCCCGTTCTGGTCCAGCAGTTCAATGGCTACTTCTTTGTCGGGCAGCACCGAAAATTTGTTGGTCTTGCCTTCATAAATCAACCCTTTTACATAAATCAACTGACCGGGCCGGTAGATGGCCCGGTCGGTGAAAAGGTGGACGTGGGTTTGGATTTGCTCCTGATACTCGTTGCCCCCGTAGCGATAATTGTACTGGCGGTCAGAAAGCAGCGTATCGGCTCCCAGCTTAATCAGATACTGAAAACTTGTCTGCTCAGGAAACTCATACGTCAGAATTTTAACCAATCCGTTTGCATCGGTTTTATAGGATTTTTTAGTCAGCAAAGCCTTAACGGAGTTGGCGCTGACCACCGCAACCGTCGCGTTTTTAATGGGTTCGCCCGTGAGCCGGTTGGCAACAAGCATGGTCTGGATTTGGTTATTCCGGTCGGCAGTCAGGAGATAGCTTAGCTCCGAAATGGTGAAATTGGCGAACTGAACCGTTTCCGTTTTGGCCTGAAATGTCTCGTCCGATGTAGCCAGCAGCAGATAATGACCGGTAGGCAACCCCAGCACCGGTACTTCGACGCTATGCTGATTCAAATCACCATCGTCAGGCAGCGAAACCGTTTTTTCTACGACGACCGGACGCTTCAGCCAGTCGCTGTACCGTTTTCTTTGCTGTTCATCATCGCCATAGCCATCCTGCAACGCCTGTTTCTCCGTTGCCGACAAGTTGACGATTCGATATGTTATCCGGCTAACATTCTGATAACTGACCAACGCCCGAAACGGTTGTTTGGGCGCGTTCACGTCCTCAACCTGCACCGTCAGCGTGGGTCGCAGCAACTGGTCGAGCAATTGAGCGGCTTGTTTCCCGGCGAGGGTTTTCGGGAAGCGTCTGGCCAAATCCCGGCAAATGTCGGCGGCCTGTTTCCGATGCCAGCGGGCGGGGTCAGGCTTGGGGTTTGGGTCGTCGGTATCGTCGAGCGGGCGGACAGTGTTGCCGGAGTTGGCCAGAAACTGCGCCAGCTGGAACGCGTAAACCGCTTCGACGGGGGTGTTTTTATACCGTGTAATCTGACTGTCAAGCGTTTCTCGGTACAGTAAATCTCTGTTGGGCAGGACACTGCTGCGGTGGGTAAATCCCAGCCGGAGCCTGTCTGCATCGGCCAGTGCATCGGGGTTTTTGCCATTCAGGTGAAACGTCAGTAGTTGCTGGTACAGCCGCAGTGCCTGATAGGGCCCGGACAGGGAGTCGGGGCTTTGGATGGTGAAATTGGTAAACACCTCTGGCGCGGCTAAGTAAGCGGGCTGATTCTGTTCAAACCGGAAAACAGGCTTGAGTAGGCCGGGTTCGGTATTCTGGAAGAACGCAATGGCCCGGTGCGCCAGCAAATCGTAGAGCGTAGGCCGGAGCAGCCGTGCGTCCGGGTCTCCCTTGTCCAACAGGGCATCATATTCCGCAATGGGCGTTTCTTGCAGCAGATTTTTATCCTGAACCGAAGCGAGATACGCCTGCGTGATGGCATCGACCAGATGGCGGGCATCCCAGGTCGTAAAATCGGCGGCAGAATCGGCTGGTGTAGTCGCCGGGTTAGCATCTGGCATTGCCGAAGCCCGGCCTGTCGTGGCCCGGCCTGTCGTGGCCCGGCCTGTCGTGGCCCGGCCTGTCGTGGCCCGGCCGTAGAATTTGTACCGATTCTGCTGGAAATATTGCCAGTACAGGTCGGCCAGCACCGATTGCAGCACCGATTTGGCGGGTTCGGGTGTGTCGGCCATATCGGCCCGGAGCGAACGGACCAGTTCTTTGTAGGCATCCTCATCTGAATAACTCCGAAAAATCATTCGCGCCATGGCCGCTTTGGCCACCTGCGGATAATTCTGTTGTGTTCTGGCTTCGGTATAAATCTGGTCGGCAATTTTCTGCGCGGATTTTGGCAACCCCTTAGCCGCCAGCGAATCGGCGCGTTTCCAGTCGCGGGCGTATTCAGGCATGGGTTTGGTTTGGGCCGA
>Ga0105048_10008405_pt1 | contig 16511 bp, 10 predicted proteins | sample MAT05_FD_78382 | JGI IMG/M metagenome (GOLD analysis project Ga0105048, IMG submission 78382) | Freshwater microbial communities from Lake Fryxell liftoff mats and glacier meltwater in Antarctica - MAT-05 | ecosystem: Environmental > Aquatic > Freshwater > Ice > Liftoff microbial mat | place...
GCGTATGCCTGTGCTGCCGGTGACGGGTAGGGCTTGGGTGGTCATGGGTTTCTCCTTGTGTGGCATGGGCCACAAATGTACTTGTGTGGCATGGGCCACAAACACAACAGGATCGCAGATGTAAATGATAATTCTGAAAATTGAGAAGGCATAGAAGTTACGGATTTGCCGGAAGTGATGATGGCATCACGAGGCGGTTGGGCGTATATAAATTGACATCCACATTTATCGCCGTCACGCGTTGTGTGTGGAGATTCAGCGCAAAAACGCTTACCGGAACGGTCTCGATTTGCTCTTGATGCGTGTTTGTTGGGCCATTTGGATCGAACCGGCCCGCGGCAAGCGCGGCAATCCAATCCTGAAGATTTGGAATCTGACTGAATACCAGCACGTCCTTATCCGCTAGCGCAACCATGCGGCCGATGCTAAAGGCATCTTCGCCCCCTTGATAGATCCGCATATCGTCGCCAGATGCCAGATTGAAGCGATGGATGCCCACCGCAAAGAGAGGGAAACCGCCAATGGGATCATCTGTGGCGCTCGGTGACGCTCCAAGCAGCGCGGTCTGCCAGTCGCGCAATGCCGCCCGTTCGTCAGCAGTCATGGGAATCATGGTGTCCAGCATCTGGTGAACGCTGTAGAAGAGTGACGCGCCGTCTGCTGACCACGTGACCTGATCAGGAACGCCCACCGTCGCATAGGTCTGTACCTCCAGGGTCATCAAATCGACCGTCGCCAACTGTGCCGATATGCCGCTCGTGCGATTCCAAATGCGCCCCGCCAGGGTTGTCCCATCAGGAGACAGAGTCGCAATGGCAAAATTCTCTCCCAACTCAACGTCCCTTCCGGTTTCCAAATCCAGCAGACCTGTATGCTCGCCCACGCAATCCAGGCTATGCACGATGCCCTGGTCAGTCATTTGCAATACGAGCGATTGCCCACCCAAGCCGACTTCTGCCCAGTGTTGCCAATCCGTCGGTAAAGATGAACCCCCACCACAGCCCATCCCCATCTCGTCATTTCTGAAACTGCCAATAAGCGTTGGCACAGCACCGATTTCCGGCGCAATCGTAAACAGATCAACGACATAGGTACTTTCCGACCGGGAAGTATTCGGATTCGCCATTGCATAGAGCAACTGCCCATCCGGCGTGAAGTTGACTGGATACAAAGTATCCAGAGCGTTCACCAGCAAGAATGGGGGTTGCATATCCACGCTGATCCACAGGCTGCCGACATAGTTCTCGTCAAACAACATGTACGCAAGGGAATTACCGCGCCATACAAGATTGCTGATTTTTCCCCGTTCGTCGATTGTAAGATTCAGCGTGTCGTGCGGCCCATACACGTACAGGTTATTCTCCCATACCCCGGCCGCTTGTAGCGGAACATCCTCGAGGGGCACGGAATTGGAAGCCGGCTTAGGCAGGCACCCTGTCAGGTTCAGAGCAATTACTAGAAATAGAAGCAGTTTTTTTAACATCAGATTCGTCCCCTTGACTTATGGATCAAGTACAGAGCTTATAGAGATACATGTGTCACACAAGTTACAATCAGTCCCCGCCCGATTAGAAAGACCAGAAAACCTTTCAGCAAGGGCTACGCCGCGCGCGTTGCGGTCACGGCACCAGGACAGGCTGTGGAGATGAGCGCAGCAAAAGAAAGGTTCGTATCGCCCAAATGACAGCCCAAACCAACGCAATGATCCCGCCGATGATCATGGTATAGCCCAAATCTGGGATATAGAGCGCAATGACAGCCAGCGTTCGCTCAAAAATGACTGGAAGCCCTACCAGAAAAAGCAGCCCAACCATCAGATTGAGGAAAAGCGGCACACCAATCTGCCAAATCCTGCCTGCCCAGTAGCGGTGCGACAAACCAAAAGCGATGCCCCGTTGCCAAGCCCTGGGCCATCGCCTCTGTTTCTGAAGTGAAGGCGTTTGTCATTTCCAGCGGCAAGAAGATGTGCTCCTGGATGTAGGAACCATAGGTCTGACCGGAAACGGTCTGCACGATCAGGCCCAGAATGTCGTAATTGGCGTTGCTGTACTCAAAAACCTCACCGGCAGGGTGGTTCAGGCGCGCGGTACTGAAGCCACGCACCTGGGCTTCCAGCGCGCCGTCGCTGATATCCTGACTCGTGGCGTTGCTCAGACCGGCAGCTTCGGCGATTCCGCTGGTCTGGTTCAACAGATGGCGTACTGTGATGGCGGCAGACGCGGCCTCGTCCGCCACATGAAACCAAGGCAGATACCGCTGAACAGGCGCATCCAACTCGATTTTCCCAGCATCCACAAGTTGCATTACGGCCATGCCCGTAAACGATTTGCTGACCGAGCCAAGAATGAAAGGCGTTTCCCAGGTGACTGCCTCGCCCTGTGGATTGGCAATGCCAAACCCGTGGAGATGGACAATCCGGTCGCCCTGGACAATCGCCAGCGCCAGGCCCGGAATCTGTCGGGATTTCATTTCCGCTTCGATAAAGGTGGCGATTCGGGCAAAGTCGGAATCTGTTAACTTAGAATCTGTTAACTCGGAATAGGTAAGTGGTGCATTGGCCAAAGCAACCGGTGCCAGAGAAGCCAGACTGTAGACCAGAACCAGCGCGGTAACGAGCAAACTCTGGACCAAAAAAAACAGTGCCTTATTCATTGTGTTCTCCATATTCTCTGGTGTGAACCACGGACTTATAATTTGTCGTCATAATGTTTCTTGTCTCAGCTCAGCCATTGCAAAAGGGTGCAAGCGGAGTTTGGCACTGTACTCAACGAATGAGAATCAGATGTCATGGTCTTTATCCGGCGGCAAAATATCACTCCGCACATCCAGTACCACCAGATTGAGACTAAAGAGCTTGTTGAGCAGACCATTCAATTCAGCCTGGTCACGCACCGGACCAGTTATGACTGTTTCCCCGTTTTGGTACGGCTGCACGGTGAAGCCGGCGAACCAATCCGACCAGTTGGTGCTTAGGTGACCGGCGATGCGAATCCGATAGTGTAATGGCATGTGTATAGCATTTCCCATCGAAATTGGCGGTATGAACTCTTTTTATCCACGCTGGTTTCGAAATTTAAGCGTGAATCGTAGCTCAAATGAATCGCCCCATAATTCAGTTGGTCACAGCATAGCCCTATGCCGGGCAGTTTTGGGTATACGAAAGGTGTATTGACAGGGAGTATCTTTGGAGAGGAAGGGTTCACGATTTACAACGGAGTCAATTCATCAAAGCGAATTGACGGATCAACAATCAGAGGAGGCCCAACTGGCGTGCCTGCGCGACAGCCTGGGTGCGGCTGGCAACATGCAGCTTGCTAAGTAGATTGCTGACATGCTTTTTGACGGTGGGTAAGGCTACGACTAACGTATCAGCGATGGTCTGATTGGAGGCCCCCTGCGCCATCAGGCGCAACACATCCAACTCGCGCGCGCTGATAGATTCGATCTGGGCAAACGGGATGAGACCCGCCAGTTCTGTGGCCGAAAACACATCCAGTAACCGGCCTGCATAGTCGGACTGCGGCTGGGCATGGCGCAGCAATAGGGCCATGGATGGGCCCTCGTTCAGGAAGATGCGTACATACCCCTCCGGCTCGGCCAAGCCCAACGCCCGCTGCAGGACAATCAGCGCGCCAGGCGTATTTTGTTGGGCCTGCAACGCCAACGCCTGAATAACCAGAATCTCAATCACACTGTTGCCACGGTTGGCGGCTTCGGCGGCAAGCAGCCAACGCGCCAACAACCGCTCTGCTTCCGGGGCGCGTCCCCCGGCGAGCAAAACCCGAGCCAGGACCAGGGTCTCTGTTTCACGCAAATAGGCAGTCTCGACATGCTTCCGGTCGGGATGTAGCTCACGCGCACGGGCCCAGCTTTGAGCAACCGCCAGGTTGCCTTGCGTTAAACGCAGGTGGGCCTGAACAGCTTCTCCGCGCAGGATTAGATGGGGGGCAAACCCCCTTTGCCGGGCCAGGTCCAGCAAATCAAGCAGTGTGGCATTGGCAACATCCGGCGCACCCTGTGCTTGCTGGAGCCACGCCAGGGCGGTATAGCCCAGCGTAATGAACTCGGCTTCAACCGTGATTTCACTTGTGCTTTGGGCAAACCCATGCGCCAGATAGCGTTCCGCGCCTTCTAGATCGTTCTGCTCGCGTAGGAGATCGCCCAGACCAAAATAATAGTAACTGTTGCCAAACAAGAACTCGATCTCTTGGGATTTCGATACCAATCGCAGGGCTTGTTCATAGGTGCGCCGAGCCTGGCGAAGCCGTCCCTGAAGCGTTTGGAGATAAGCCAGATTGGTGACACTATTTAGCCCAGCGAACGTGTTGCCTGTGGCGGCAACACGTTCGATCATCGCGGCGGCCAACGCCTCGTCGGCAGGCGTGACAGTTCCGGTCAGACGATAGGCACGGGCATTGTCCAGCATGGCTACGGGCCGCAATTTGAGCGGCGCGGTTTCCACTTCCGGCAGATATGCCAATGCTTGTTGCGCAAACGCGATACAGGACGCCATATCGCCGATGATGCGGCTCAGGTCGGCGCGAATTGTCGCTACCTGGCCGCGCACAATTTGTGCCTGTTCCGCGGAGACACCGGCCACGATGGCTCGTTCAGCATCCTGTAAACGCTTTTCCGCAGCCACTGTCCGATTCATGAACATGAGTACTGCTGCGTGGTAAACATAGAGTACCGGGCTGGTACGCATCAGCTCTTCGGGCAGTCTTTCCAACCAGGCAAGCACCGTTTGTATCTGCCCACCGAAGGCAATCGCGGGGCCATGTTGTTCTATCAGCCGAACGACCTGCGCCATGTCGCCTGCACGCCAGGCCTCATTGATGGCTTCGGGAAGAAATTCATGTTCTTCATACCAGACACTTGCACGGCGATGCCATTCCGACAATTGCGCCGGATAAATCTGTTGTACCCGGCTACGAAGCACATCAGCAAACAGGTGATGATAGCGATACCAGCGGCGTTCATCATCCAGGGGCACTAAGAACAGATTCGACCGCTCCAACTGCTCCAGCATGGCCTGTCCATTGTTCTGCTCGGTAACCGCGTCGCACAGAGAACCGCACATGCGGTCCAGAAGGGCAGTTTGCAAAAGAAATTCCCGGGTAATCTGGGGCAGCTGTTCCAATACCTCATCGACCAGATAGTCTGTGATGTAATGATTGCTGCCTGCAAACGACGCAACAAAATCTGAGCTGTCGTTGCGTCCTTGCAAAGACAGGGCTGCCAGCTGCAATCCGGCAATCCATCCTTCTGTACGCTCCTCCAGGGCCGCCAAATCTGGGGCCGCCAGATTCAGATCCATGGCGGTATTCAAAAAGAAAGCTGCTTCTTCAGCTGTAAATCGCAAATCTGCGGTGCGCAATTCGACCATTTCGCGTCGAGCACGCCAGCGCGCCAGCGGCAACAGGGGATCGGCACGGCTGGTAATTACCAGGTGAAGCGTGGACGGCATGTGATCGACAAGGAACATTACCGCGGTATGAATTGCGGGCGTGGTGATGACATGGTAGTCATCAAGCACAAGAATGATGGCATGGGGAATGTCCGTTAGCTCATTGATGATAATGGTCAGTACCGCTTCCGGCGTAGAGGGCGGGAGGGATTGCAGCAGCGCCACCGCAGCGGCACCCAACTGTGGAAGTACGGTTTGCAGCGCCGCAATCACATACGAGAAAAAACGCACTGGATCGTTATCGCCTTCGTCCAGAGAAAGCCAGCAGAATTGCGCATTGACCGTTGGGAAAGGATCGCTGTAAACCCAATCGGCGACGAGGGTGGTTTTCCCGAATCCAGGGGGAGCGGAGACGAGGGTCAGTCGCGCGTGAAGGCCGGTACGCAGCCGGCTGATCAGGTGCGGGCGAGGAATCCGCGGTGGCTGTTGGCGACGGGCAGTCGTGCGCTGTGGGCTGTACAGCTTTGTGGTCAACAACATGGTTGACACGCGCTCGAGGTACGGTCGTAAAGCGTGTATCGAAATTTTCGGTTGATGTGCATGTGTCACTTCCTGTGAGAACCAATTTCTTAGGTCCATTATAGGAGGAAGCCTAAGCTCGACTTTATCCATTACAGATTTCATAGCGAAACCCGTTGGGCAGGCTGCACCGGCGGTGGCCTACTCTAGGCCTACGCTATCGACATACTTTTCAAACATGGTCGTTTCAGATCGACATACAAAAAGTATGCATGGCAGATTGACCAACGGCTTACCTCTCGATCAGGTATAAATTGCACTGCCAGCATTTTGTACAAAGTCGAGCTAAGACAAAAACAGCCGAGCTAGCGTGCGCTAGCTCGGCTGTTTATTAAGCAACTGCTACCAATCCTAGTCGCTCAGATTGATTTCGCTCTTGGGATCAAAGATGTGGGCGTTGGCCATGTTTACAGCCAAATCGACACTATCACCACGGCGGGATTCGACGCGGGGATCGACGCGGGCGATAAAGGATTTATCATCCGAGGTCATCATATACAGGTAAATTTCGTTACCCATCAACTCGACCACATCGACCTTGGCCTTCATGTCAGATTCCAAGATGCCCGGCGCAACGAAAGGTTTGGCGTGCATATCTTCTGGGCGAATGCCGAAGATCACTTCGCGACCCTTGAATTGGCGCCATTCGGTCGCCTTGGGTTCTGGCACTTCCATGCGGAAACCGCCGGTGTTGATCTCCAAGCGGCCGTCGTTTTCGACGACGGTGGCATCAAAGAAGTTCATGCTGGGGCTACCGATGAAACCGGCAACGAAGACGTTGTGTGGGTGATTGTAAAGTTGATGTGGTGTATCGATCTGCTGGAGCACACCATCGCGCATCACCGCAATGCGGCTGGCCATGGTCATCGCTTCGACCTGATCATGCGTCACATAGATAAAGGTGGTTTGCAGACGTTGGTGTAGGCGGGTCAACTGGGCACGGGTCTGGACACGAAGCTTGGCATCCAAGTTGGAGAGTGGCTCGTCGAAGAGGAAGACGGCCGGTTCACGCACAATGGCGCGCCCTACAGCCACACGTTGGCGCTGACCACCCGAGAGCTGCTTGGGCTTGCGGTCGAGCAAGTGACCGATGTCCAAGATGTCCGCAGCTTCTTTGACACGGCGGTCAATGTCGGCCTTGGGTGTCTTGCGCAACTTGAGACCAAAGGCCATGTTGTCATAGACACTCATGTGCGGGTAGAGCGCATAGCTTTGGAACACCATGGCAATGTCACGGTCTTTGGGTGGCACGTCGTTGACAACGCGGTCACCGATCAGAATGTTGCCATCACTGATTTCTTCTAGGCCTGCCAAAAGGCGCAAGCTGGTGGTCTTGCCACAGCCAGATGGACCGACGAAAACCAGGAACTCTTTGTCCTCAACACTAATTGTCAAGTCATTGACCGCAATTACATCGCCAAAGCGCTTGTAGATGTGGTCGAAGGTTACACTAGCCATTTTTGTTTTTACTCCTTCATTGAAACAATGGGAATGGGGAGATTTCAAAAATTTACCCGATGGGTAAATTCCACTACGAAGTATAACACGCTCTTAAAAGCTTTGCAACTCGCAAAAATCTGTTGAATCCGCATAGAAACTACGCCACCCAGCAATGAGTACCTTTCTTTCCTGGGCCTGTTTTCCTGGGCATTTAGGCAGTTTTTCGCGGCTTTACTTCCATATCTGACTAGGCAAAAACGAAACAAACCGACGATTCCCCTTTTGTTTTCTTCAAGTACTCTTATGGTGTGCCTCAAAGTGATTGTACACAGTTGGGCGCAAGGTTCGTCTGTCGATCGTTTTTGAGTCTAGGAAGAAAATTGCCCATGTCGAGCAGTCTATCGAAAAAAGTCGGTTCCTTTGTCGTGGTCCTGATCCAGCTACTTGGGCTATGGAGTGGGGGTTTTTTCTTTGCGCGCCCTGTTGTTGCCGCACCCGCCGCCGACCCTGCCCTCGTCGAGCAGACCGTGCTCATTCAATTTGCCGCAACTGCTAGCGTGGCCGATCGCGATGCCATGATTGCGCAAATCAATGGACAATTGCTGCGCTGGCTGCCGCAGATCCATGTTGCCGAAGTCCGTTTGACAGCGACTGATACCTCAGACCAAGCTCTGATCAAAGGCGATGCGGCCGCGCTCGCCCAACGCCGCTGGCAAAGTTTAGGCCGCAATGCGTTGATTACGCATATTGAAAATGATGTTGTGGTAGAAGGGACCTACCTGCCGAATGATCCTGATGTGGCGAATCAGCCGCGCACCTATACCTTGCAGGCCATTCATGCGCTGGAAGCGTGGGACTATACGCGCGGTGATCCCAGTGTGATCATTGCCGTGTTGGATTCGGGCATTAACGCTGCGCACCCGGAGTTTCAAGATAGAGTCTTGGCTGGGTATGATTTTATAAATGATGACGATACGCCTGGCGATGATCACGGCCATGGCACCCATACGGCGGGTATTATTGCCGCAGGTATTGACAACGGGTTAGGCATGGTGGGGATTTGTCCGGAATGTACGCTGTTACCTGTAAAGGTGCTCAACCAGAACAATGCGGGGACTTGGGTGGGCGTGGCCGCGGGCATCCTCTATGCAACGGATCAAGGCGCACGCGTGATCAATCTGAGCCTGGGCGCTTCGGTTTCCTCCAAGACTCTGGAATCCGCCGTAGCGTATGCGATTGCGCATGATGTATTGATTGTGGCTGCTGCTGGCAATATGGGGGTTGATCGCAAATTTTACCCGGCTGCTTTGGATGGTGTGATGGCCGTCAGCGCGACTGATGAGAATAATCAACGCTGGAGTTTGAGCAATATGGGGGACTATATTGATGTGGCCGCACCCGGCCATGCCGTGTATAGTACCTATAATGACCTGGGGAATTATTACGGCGGGTATAATTACATGAGTGGCACCAGTATGGCCGCGCCGCATGTGGCCGGACTTGCCGGTTTATTGCTGAGCCAAAAACTCGACCGTAACGCGGCAGAAGTCTATCATATTATTGTTTCGACTACGGACAAGCCGACCAATCCGAATGAGGTTGTCTATTTTGGATATGGTCGCATCAACGTTGCGCGCGCTGTGGCTGTTGTACAAGATAATCAATGGATCCCTGCGCCGCTTGTCGATAAAGCTGATGGCGCTAGCGATCAACTACTGCAACACGCGTATCTGCCCCTTGTGACAAATCCGTAAGTGTCGTCGCCTGCTCGTTTGTCCAGCCGATCAAAAAAGTCCACCCCATTGCGGTGGACTTTTTTGATCGGGTACGGTGAAGGCTATCTTTGAACAATTGGCAGATAGATAGCGTTCTGTGCATTGGGAATCGTGCCGCCGGGTACGGTTGTCGGGGTGGCCGTCGGCATGGGTGTATGATAGTTTGGTGCTAAGTCTGCCCCTTGGACAATGCCCATGGGCTGATAGTCGGTATAGCCAGGGAAGATCGCGCCTAGATTGGGATTAGCCAAGCGACGAATCAGAATCTCGCTTAGGAGTCGTCGATAGTCGGTGGTGATGGCCAGATCGCGCCGGTCATAGAGTTGATCGGTGTTTAACCCTGGCCATGTACCATGCACGCCGCCATTCACCTGACCACCCAACACAAACATGACATTGCCGTGGCCATGATCGGTACCGCGGCTGGCGTTCTGTTTGAAGGTGCGGCCAAATTCGCTCATCACAACCACGGTCAACCGCTGGGTGTGGTCGGTGCCGTTGTCATTGCCAAGGTCGGTCATCAAGGCGGCCATGCCACTGGCCAAGCTGCCAAATTGATTGGCAAAATAACCTGTGCCGCCATCACCTTGATATTCATGGGTGTCCCACCCGCCCAGATCGATGGTCGCGACGCGCATACCCAGTTGCAACTTGATCATTTGGGCAATCGTTTTGAGATTTTGCCCAAAACTATTGTTGGGATAGACCGCGCCATTGCCTGGCGTATAGGTGCCTGGATTACCATATTCCACTACATCGATGGCGTCGAGTGTTTGTCGCCCGGCTTCCTGTAACCAATTCGATCCGCTATAGATTTGGCGCAAGGCCGCACGTTGCGGATCTCCATAGCGCCAATGACCGCCAAAGGAGAAGCTGCCCGGGCTGGTCATGCCAATCGCTTCGGTGCTGCCGGCCAACGAGGTTGGTTGGAGATTGCCCGCGGATAGGGCCGGCATGATAACCTCGCTGGGAATGTTGCTCGCCGATTGCAGATGGCGCGTGAGCCAGCCATTGGTGGCACTCTTGCTACCTGGCGTGCCGAGCTCCATATATTTCATGGCGTCAAAGTGGCTGCGTGTGTCGCTGGTTAACCCTGCTGCCGGAATAATCGCTAATTTTTGATCTTGGTAGAGTCCATACAAGGGGGCCGCGGCCGGATGCATCCCCAGAAAATCGGTGAGGGGCAAGGCTGCGTTCAGCCCAGTGGTTGGAATGGCAATGTTTTCGCGGCTGGTCTGGTAATGGCCGCGATCATCGCCGGCAATCGGAAAGACCGCGCTGAGCCCATCCATGCCGCCGCGTAGAAAGATCACCACTAGAATATCTTGATTTGGCTCCTGCGCTTGGCTGCCAAAGGCTACGTAGCCCAAGCGTCCGCCGGCCATTGCAGCAATCGCGGCTGAACAACCCACCATAAAGCCGCGCCGTGAGACTTGAAACATCTTGATTACTCCTTTACCGCCACTGGAACGAGGGTGCCATAAAGATCAGCCCGATCATATAGCGTAGCCGCTCTGTGATGTCTGTAGCTGGCAGATCAAAATTTGGATTGCGCCCACCGGATATGAAATCCACAATGGGCTGGCGTTCATTGTCGGGTAGCTGCACGCCTACCAATCTGTCTGACCAGTAGTCAACGAGGGCATAGGGTGTCTTTACCCCCGCCGGATTGATCAGGGGCAGCCGTTTCTCATCTTTATTTGGGCCTTCGCCGCCATAGTGCCATTCGATCAAGTTGTTGCACATGCGCCAGCGTTGCAACATAGGCATAGTGCTGCTCCAGGTTGCCTTATCATCGGGAAAGCCATTGGGGGGCGACCACGCAAAGAGCGGTTGGCCCATGGCCTCATAACTCCAGAAGAAACTATTCTCGGGCGTAAAGTCGGCCTCGGCCGCGCGCATCAGGCTGGCGACATATTCAAAGGGACGCTTGATCTTCTCGCCCCACGTTGTGCGGAATTCGGGCGAGAGCAAAATGGCGCGCGTCACCTGGCGAAGTTGATCGGGCGCATCCAGATTTGCCATAAAGACATCGGCCGCGGCTTGTACCACGCTTTCGGGTGGCTCATCGCTGATCAAGCGGCGACAGAGACGCCGACAGATGTACCGTGCTGAGCTTGGGTGACGGGCCAGCATATCCAACACATCATGCCCATCTTTGATACCCTGTGATGCTGGAATAAGTTGGCCCAGCACAACTTTTTGATAAGGAAAGTGGGCATTGGCATCGAATTTAAAGAGGCCCGTATTGTTATCCGTGCGCCATCCGGTGAAGCAAGTTGTCGCGCCATAGACATCATCATCGACATAGAGTAAGGGTTTGCCATCTGGCCCTTTGGGCGCAGGATGTTCAAACGACCCATTGTTAATAATGAGTGGCACAACGCCCATATAATTTTCGGCACCCATGCCATGCAACTCAAAGAGTTCCCGCGCATAGTTCTCATTGGGATTGCCGCCAGAATTCGATTGATTATCCAAATAATAGAGCATGGCAGGACTTTGGGCGACGGCTTCCAACAATTGGCGAAAATTACCCAACATGTTGGCGCGGATCACATCGCGGTCATAGTGGACAAAGACAGGCGCGGCCCAGCTACTATCCCAGCCGTAGATATTGAAGTGATTGTGCCAATGATCGGCCAGGGTTTCGACCAGTTGGCGTTTACTGTGGAGCGCCCGCAGAAAAGTGGCCTTACGCGTCTCCTCGATAGGCAGAAGGCGTTCGCCATAGGTAACGCCTTCCTTCTTGATATGATCGGCCCATAGCTGTGGCAACGATTTTCCCAGTGTGGTAAAGCCATAGGAATCGATCAGCGCGTTGCAGGCACTGTCGTCAATGGTTTCGGGGTGTAATTGCTGTTCTACATAGGCTGCCAAACTGGCTTCCGGCGTGGCGGCCAGTGCATTAAACGCGGCAAGCTCCCCAGGGCGTGGCCCAAAGCCCATGCGATTCAGCGCAATGATGGCTAAGGCCGGTAGCGCCAGCTCTGCTGCTTGGTGCGCACTGTGGACTGGCCCAACGCGCATGTGCGGCGTTGCATCTGGCTCTGTTTGGGCTTGTGCCGGCGCGGCTGCCGGCGCTGAAAGCATACTTGTCAGTGCGGCGGTGGCGGCAATGCCACTGCTCATCACCAGCGAACGGCGAGTTAATGAATATTCGGTTACTTTTTGCTGATCAGGCGGAATAGGATCGGCGCTTGCTGGGGGCGTGGTTGGTGCAGAATGGAGTGCGATGAGAGGTGCGGTAGAAGAGCTTGCCATTCGATCCGATTGGATTTCTGGCATTCAAACCTCCTTAATTCTATGCTAAAGCATCCGGTAGGGCACCGTGTTGGCGCTGGGTAGATGCCTTTTGTAGTAAGCCACTAGTATAGGTCTGTGATATAGGGCTGTCAATTGTACAAAAGGCTGAACTTATACGCTTTTCTGGTTTATGCTACGTATCCCCTACATGATCCCTGCTTTTCTGTACAAATTCGTGACTCTTTTCTAACGATTGGGTTTGCTTTTATTGGATAACTGTCCTACAATATGCCTATGCATGGTTAATCTAAACTTTGCAGCTTTACCACTGTTATCGTGAACCTGCGTCAAAAAATATCAGAAAAACAAAACAACACCTTGTGCTTTGGTAAGGTATTGTTTTGTGTAAGTACCGTCTACACATCGTTTTGTGGATACATAAAGGGTATTATGGCGTTGAGTACTTTTTACAATCGATAAGTTCATGCTATAATTCCTTTAGTTCTACCTTGTTCTCATAAAGCTTTCACGGCATCATCAAACATTGAGGAGAATCATTGCGATGAAAATTCCTTTGCCCATTCATTTTACATTGCTTATCACGATCGCATTGTTGCTAACATTGATGTTGGCACCAGGGTGGAGTGCAGTTCAGGTTGCTTCTGCACAACAAGTACCAGCCGCCGAGACGACTGTTACCGAGCAAGCTACGGCAACGTTCACGGCTGTACCACCCACGGCGACCGTTACAAATACACCCGTCCCTGGTTCTACCGCAACCAATACGCCTGAGGGGCCAACCAACACACCCACCCAGATCGCAACCTTACCACCCGATCAGACCGCCACCCCAATCCCAACACCTGTATCGGGACCTGTGCCGATTCCTGAGCCAGTGACCGTGATTCTGTTTGGCACCGGCTTGGCCGCTCTTTCTGCCGCGGTAGCTTCACGCCGCAAGAAAGACGAATAGCCTCGCCTGATCAGCCAGCGCGGTAAGGGGAGCGATATAGGCTAAGGGTTACCTGCCATTATCGCTCGGCTACCCATCAACATTCGTTGATGGTAAAACAAAATACCGAACAACAAGGGAGCTTCCATCGCAATTTATGGAATGCTCCTTTGTTTTTTTATCTTGCCGAGAATGCTGTTCAGGTAGGTGACGCATCTACTTTGCCAAGCAATTGTGCGCAGTCAGCTCACTGGGCAGTCACTTTTTGGTAATCGAATCGTCAGAATGATAGATAGCTGGATTACATAAGATCGTTGCCCGTCGGCCAAGAATAAAGGATCCGACTGTGTTGAATAGATCGAAGGAGAAAAAGGCATGACAAAAATTCGTCTGCCAGTGATTAGACCTTTTGCGCTGCTTACCATCTTGTGGCTGGTGGTATCGACCACGGTTCTGCCTGCCGTGGCACAGGCAAGCGATAATGCCCAAGCTGCGATGACATCTACTGCCCTCGTTGCGACTACCGGCAATGATTTGACAATAACGTGGCCCAATCCAGCATTGGTCAGTGCATCGGCGGCTGATTTATTGCAACAGCTACCAACCGTGCGCTATCAAGGCTACGAGCTGCCTATGCAGTTGATCACCGTAGAGATCGATGCGGATCAGCCCCTTAATTTGCAATTCGGCGATTTGCGCGCCCAACCTTGGCAACAACCCATACCGCCCGCCGCTGCATTGGCCCCGAACGCAATTGAATGGGAAACGCTTGCGGATCCCACCCAGCCAGCCGAAACGGTTGCCCTGCCAACTGCCCCACTCTTTGTCCTACGCCAAGGTGTTTTGCACGGTAAAATGATCGCGGTTATTGCGCTCAGTCCCCTCTATGCCGAAGCCGGCGTGACCCAGGTGGCGACAGCCTTCTCGGCACGCGTGGCCGGTGCCCGCACCGCCAATACCCAATCGCTGACACAATCATTCGGGACGGAAGCAGAAACTTTGGCCAATCTGCGCGCCGCACGCGCCAACACCGCGCTCGATCCGGTGAACGCCGATGCCGTGCGCAAAGCCCTCAAAGTGTTGGTAAGCGAAAGTGGCATGCAGCAGATGACTGGCCAAATGCTGGCCAGCGCGGGCTTTGATCTCAACGTGCTGGATCCTGCCCGGCTACAATTGCGGCAGCAAGGGGAAGAGATCGCCCTGCAAATTGATGGCGTGACCAATGGCCGGTTGACCGCGACATCTACCCTGCGCTTTTACACGCCCCAGGTCGGTGATCGCTGGAACCTGCAAGAAATTTATTGGCTCACCGAACGTGAATCTGCTGGCCTGCGTATGACAACCCGCGCGGTTCCCCCCGGCGCAGCCCAAAGCCGCTCGACTGTGGTGGAGACAGGTGTATGGGAAGATTACAAGCTCTATGATTCGCGCTATGCGGGGGCCGATAACGATCATTGGTTCCATCAGGCCTTATCTGTGGGGCAAGCCAGTGCCGTCACTGCCGCTGCCACTGTAGCGGCCACTGTTACGCCACACCTACCGCGGATTGCTGATACGGCAATTTACACACTGTCGGTAACCACCAACATTCGTGGACAGCATACACTGCGCGTCAAAAGTGGCAATCAAGAACAGGATGTTGCTTGGCACAGTGTCGCCACCAATGTGCTGGTGCGCGACTGGCAACATGTGGTCTCTGGCACAGACCCGAGCAATTCACTCACGATTGGGCTGCTGGGAACGACACCGCCGCCGACCAGTGAATCGATTGTGTTACTGGATAAGATCGCGTGGCAAGTGCCTGTCGTGCTTAATTTTGTGGGTGGCGGTGCCGAGTTTCATGGCCTTGACGGCACATGGCGCTATCAGTGGTCGAATATCCCCGCTGGCTATGCCTTTTATGATGTAACCGAAAGCAAAACGCCCATCCTTTTGACGGGTGCAGATGCCAGCGGTTTTCAAGATGGCCCCACTGTCCGCACCTATCTGGTGACGGGGCTCGCCACGCTACATACGCCCACGGTTGTTGCCCATTTCTCCTTGGCCTTGCCCCCAACCAGTGGCGCAGATGCGATCTACATTGGCCCAGCGCCATTTCTGAGCGAACTAGAACCACTGTTACGGTTGCGGCGCGAACAAGGCTATCTGGTAACGACAGTTGATGTCCAGGCAATCTATGATGCGTGGAGTTATGGCGCGGTATCGGCAGAGGCGATTCGTACCTTTCTGCGCTATGCCGCGGCCACCTGGCAGAGAACACCGCAAGCTGTGACCTTGGTGGGCGACGGTACGGTGGACCCGCATAACTATGAAGGAAAAAATAACCTCAATTTTGTGCCGCCCTATCTGGCCAATGTTGATCCCTGGCTGATCGAGGCAGCCTGTGAACCTTGTTATGTGCAATTGGATGGCGATAATCCAGTGACGGGTGACGATCCAGCCGGGCATTTCTTTGCGGCGGATCTGTGGTTGGGGCGGTTGCCGGTCAAGAACAGTGGCGAACTAGCGGCACTCATCACCAAAATTGTGAGTTATGAGCGCGCCACAAGCATCGAGGCGTGGCAGAATGTCAGTGTTTTTATTGCAGATAATCATATTAAAAGTCTTGATAGCAATGGCCTACCCGTAAAGGATTTGGCTGGCGATTTTTCTAAAATCGCCGATGGGTTGGCGGCTCTTACCCCAGCGGGCATCCGCAACCAACGCATCTATTATGATCCCTATCCGCAATTCAGCGATCCTAGCGGCACCGAGACCTGGCGGATTGCCGACGCAGCACAGGCCCATAGGGCTGTTCTGGCCCAGTTGAGCGCGGGTGCGGGCATTATCAGCTATAACGGTCATAGCCATCATTGGCAATGGGCAATCACAGATGAAAGTCCCAATGCGACTGCCAACACATTGCTGGGTCTCTATGATACCGATCTGTTGACCAACAAAAATCGTTCTTTTATCGGCCTCTCGATGACTTGTCTCACGTCGCAGTTTCAAAAGCCAGCCGCTTCGGGGACCGTGCTCGATGAACGTATGCTGCTCAACCCCAATGGCGGTGCAACTGCAATCTGGGGTCCAGCCGGGCTAAGTGTGGCCTATGGTCATGATCTGTTGGAGC
>Ga0105048_10008407_pt1 | contig 16510 bp, 12 predicted proteins | sample MAT05_FD_78382 | JGI IMG/M metagenome (GOLD analysis project Ga0105048, IMG submission 78382) | Freshwater microbial communities from Lake Fryxell liftoff mats and glacier meltwater in Antarctica - MAT-05 | ecosystem: Environmental > Aquatic > Freshwater > Ice > Liftoff microbial mat | place...
CACGTGGGGATTGGAGATCTCGAGATCTTCGACCCGCACCTGCAGGTCGAAATCCCCGGTTCGAACAGAGCCGGCAAAGGCCAACTGATCAGCCCCGGCCACACTCCCCCGCCCTCGGCCGGTCACATTGTAATCGGCCGTCCCCACCTTGATGACGGAGCCGGCATCGCCGCCGATCAGGAAGGTCTCCAGGTCCTGGGCCTGGCTGATTCCTGCGAAGAGACAGAGCAGAAGCGCAAGACGGACAACAGGTCCAACCCGCCCGTGAGTATTGGGTGACAGATGCATGGAGAACAGGCGTCAACCCAAGCAGATCCCGCGCCGTCTGGGAACCGGCTTCTGGGGACGGACGCCCCCGGGGCGCATGTGGACACTGCCCCCGTGGCGTCAAGCGATGCGGGAGGGCCGATCACACTTTATAAAGTGTGATCGCGATCAGGACGTTGTTGAGCGCGGGAATGGACGGACCGCACGCTCTCCACCTTGGGCTTGCGGTTCGGGGCGGTGCCCCCAGGCCGCTCTACGCCGGGGGCGTTTCAGCGATGAGCCCGGGGTTCGCGAATCGATACCCTGGGCTCGTCGCTCCCATCCCTCCGGGATGAAGACCCTCGTCCCGGCAAGGGCCGCGAATCCACTGTGCGCATGGGGGCAGTGTCCACATGCGCCGCCGCAGCCCGTGAAGGTGGTGCGCTCGTGGGTGCCTGTCCGCCCGCAAGGCGCGGAGGGAGTCGGTCCCGCAGTCCGCGGCGTTCGTAGTTCCATCGACCTCAGTCAACTGGACCTCTGGGCGTTAAACCCGGAGACGCGAAGTTGGCTGAAGTCGGTGAAATGGGACGCCGCTGTTTCGCAAGCGTCGATGCGGAGGGAAGGAGCGGGAGATGGCTGGCGAGAGATCACAACCCGACCAACGCTCCGGCACTTCCCAGAGACGCTGTATCGCAAAGCCAAGGCCGAACTGGGTTACCGGTTCTGGAGCCTGTAGGGAGAACTGACACGAACTGCTGGAGCACGCGCTCCCGGTGGGCGCGCGCAACGGCGGTGACAACCACGGGCTTCAGCCTCCCACCCGCCCCCACTCGCCTCCTCCCCCCGTCCCGTCGTCCGGAGTTCGTCCCAAGGAAGGATTGAGAGTTGTCGTCGGGCAGTCGGATCGGTAGGGGTGGATTCCGGAATCATGAGGGACGCCGCCACCAACGCTCCACCCAAGCCTGCTCAACGGATCGCCCTCTTTCGCGTCTTTCTCTGGCTCGGGCTGACGTCCTTCGGAGGGCCGATCGCCCACATCAGTCACTTTCGACGCGAGTTTGTCGAACGTCGGCGCTGGTTCACGGAGGAGGAGTACGCTGGATGGGTCGGTCTCTGCCAGTTCCTGCCCGGGCCTGCCAGCAGTCAGTTGGGCTTTTGCCTGGGGATGGTGCGCGGGGGCGTGCCTGGGGCGATCGCGGCATTTCTGGGATTCACGCTCCCGTCGGCGCTTTTCATGGGAGTCCTGGGGGGAACCATGCAGTTCTGGACTCCCGAGTCGGGCCGTCCTCTCGTGCACGGGTTGAAGTTGGTCGCCGTCGCGGTGGTCGCCCACGGGGTCGTCACCCTCGGGCGACGTTTGTGCCCGGACCCGGTCCGCGGGTTGCTGGCCGTGGTCGTGACGGGACTCGCTCTCGGGCTGGACCGTCCATGGATCCAACCCCTCCTGATCGCCGGTGCTGCGGGCGTGGGAGCGTGGGCGTGTCGCGGCGCGACCGCGATGACCGTGGAGGTGGGTAAACTTCCTTACGGCCGACGGGGTGGAATCGGGTGCCTGATCGCCTTCGGGTTCCTCGTCGCCGTCCTGCCTCTCCTCGCCATGGGACGTCCCGGCCTTCTCTCGGTTGCCGCCGGGTTTTCCCGGGCCGGTGCACTGGTCTTTGGGGGCGGACACGTCGTGCTACCGCTGCTGGAAGACGCCGTGGTCCGGCCGGGTTGGGTGTCTCAGGACGATTTTCTGGCGGGGTACGGTGCCGCCCAGGCCGTGCCGGGTCCCATGTTCACGCTCGCGGCTTTCCTGGGTGCCCGGCTCTCGGGGTCCGCAGGTGGCTGGGTGGGTGCGAGCATCGGGGTCCTGTCAATCTTCCTCCCGGGACTCCTTCTCGTCGCCGGGGTCTTGCCCTTCTGGCATGGCCTGACGCGATCGACGTCCACGGCCCGGATGATGGCCGGGGTCAACGCGGGCGTGGTGGGGTTGCTGGCGGCCGCCTTGTATGACCCGGTCTGGACCGGTGCGGTGCGGTCGTGGACCGATGGAGTGATCGCGGTAGCCGGCTTCGCAGCCCTGATGACCGGACGGGTGCCGGTGTTGTTGGTGGTGCTCGGGTGCGTCGTGGCGGGGGCGAGCTTCGTGAGTCCGTGATTCTCCACCGGGCGAGGAGCGTCCAACGAATGACCCCAAAGGTCGGAGTTCTAGGGCGAGGCGATCTCGACGAAGTTCCGGAGCAATTGGAGGCCGTTGCCCTGACTTTTTTCCGGATGGAACTGGGTGGCGTACACGTTGTCGCGCCAGACGGACGAAGCAAAGGATTGGCCGTAGCGGGTCCGGGTCGCGACCACCGATTCATCGGCGGGCTGCGGATAGAAGCTGTGGACGAAGTAAAAGTAGGCCCCCTCGGGGATGCCGCGGAACAGGGGACATTCCGGTTTCTGGATTTCCACCTGGTTCCATCCGATCTGCGGGACCTTGAGGCGGGGTTCCTCGGCGGTGGGTTGGAAGCGAACGACGGGTCCCTGGAAGACCCCGAGTCCCAGGGCGCAGGAATTGAATTCCTCGCTCCGATCGAACAGCGCCTGGTACCCGACGCAGATGCCAAGGAACGGCCGGCCGTCGTCGATCCAGCGTCGGATGGCTTCAAGCAGTTCACGGCGTCGCAGGGCGTTCACGCAGTCGTCGAACGCGCCGACACCGGGGAGGACCATGCCCGAGGCCTGGTCCAGGCCCGAGGCCGAGTCGACACGCCGGACATCGGCGCCGACCGCCCGGAGTGCTTTCTCGACGCTGCGGATGTTGCCGGCGCCGTAATCGAGGAGCGCTAACACAGGGGAAAGGGGGTGGGTGCGGTGGAGGTTCAGGTTACTGGGCAGCCAGCTCGCGCTCGGTCCGCAGCCGGAGTTGGCCGCAGGCCGCGTCGATGTCGTGCCCCTTTTCGATGCGCAGGGTGGTGACGACCTCGGTTGCCTCGAGGGCCATTGAAAAGGCCCGACACCGTTCTTCCGAGGGGCGTTTCCATTCCAATCCCTCGACCTTGTTGTAGGGAATGAGGTTCACCTTGGCGTTCAATCGGCGGGCCAATTGCGACAGGGGCTGGACTTGGTCCCGGGCGTCGTTGACCCCGTCGATGAGGATGTATTCGAGGGTGATCATCCGGCCCTTGCGCTTCACGTACTCGTCACAGGCGGCGGTCAATTCGGCCAGCGGGTACTTGCGGTTGATGGGCATGATCCGGTTGCGCACCTCGTCGGTGGCACCGTGAAGCGATATCGCCAACTGGAACTGCTCCGGTTCGACAGCGAGTTGGCGGATGCGCGGGACGATGCCGGAGGTGGAAATGGTGATCTTGCGGGCTCCAATGTGGGCCCCCCACGGGGCGTTGAGCGAGCGGAGGGCGGTCAGGAGATGGTCGTAATTGGCCAGCGGTTCGCCCATGCCCATGATCACGAGATTGTTGATCAGACGCTGCGATGCAGTGGACGCCGTGGGACGGACCGGTGTGGTGCCGGCCGCAGCGGGGGTGGGCGTGGCCGGAATCCCTCCGGCAGGGGTCTCCTCCGGCGGGGCGATGGCGGCCGCCGTGGCACTCGTCGGTTGCGTCAGATTCCAACGTTCGATGCCGAGGATCTGCCCGGCGATCTCCCACGGGGCGAGGTTGCGTTTCCAGCCGTCGAGACCCGAGGCGCAAAAGCGGCAGCCGTAGGCGCAGCCAACCTGGGTCGAGACACAGAGCGTGTGACGGTCGGCGCGGTCGCCGTACAGGGCAGGATTGGCCGGGATCAGCACGCTTTCGACGAAGGCCCCGTCGTGCAGGCGCCAGAGGAACTTCTGGGTGGTGTCGCTGGAGCCCTGTTTCCGGGCCAGTTCGAGGGAACCGATCGAATAGGTCTCCGCCAGGCGTGCCCGCAGGGTCTTGGGCATGTTGGTCATCTCCTGCCAGGACGCGGCGCGACGGGGCCACAGCCATTGGAGGAGTTGGTCGACCCGATACAACGGTTCACCCCAGTTCTCAAACAGGGCGATCAACGTTGCGCGGGACTCGTGTCGGACATCAGGCAGCACGCGACCACTCTAGCGAGAAGCAGCGGCGGGCCAAGGCGGATGAAGGGTCCCGGGGGCGCGGGGGCGCATCTTGACACTGCCCCGATCAGTTGGGCGGCGACACAAACCTGGGTAGCTGCCGAGGTGAGGAGGCGGATGTTCCGGTGGTTTGCCTCGTCTGGGATCCGCCTCGTTCCCCCGGCAGCTACCCAGGCCGCTCGAAGCAACGAGTTACAAGGGACGAGTTCTACGAGTCCCCGCCGCGGAGTTTCGGACTCGCGGAGCTGGTCCCGGGAGTCCCTCCAGACGGTCCTCAGTCCTGGATGAAGTAGGAAAGGTTCTCTAGTTCGATGGCCAGGTTGACGTTGTTGACCATGACGTTTTCCGGAACGTGGGGGACGATGGGGGCGAAGTTGAGGATGCCCACCACACCGTTCTCCACCAGTTCGTTGATCACTTCCTGTCCGCCGACCGCGGGCACGGCGACGATGGCCATGCGCACATGGTTTTCCCTGACAAAATCGCCGAGCTTGTCCATCCCGAGCAGGGTGACCTTGGGCGACTTTTCGCGGGCGCGGACCGGATCGAGATCGAAGGCAGCCACGATCTCGAATCCTTCCTGTTCAAACCCCCGGTATTGCAGGAGGGCGGCACCCAGATTGCCGACGCCGACGAGGATGACGGGTTGCAGGCGACTGGTACCCAGGAGGTCGCCGATCATGCGGGCGAGCTGCTCCACGTCGTATCCCAGGCCGCGGGTCCCGAACTGACCGAAGTAGGTGAGATCCTTGCGCAGTTGGGTGGGTTTGACGCCCGCCGCCCGGGCCAGGGCCTCGCTGCTGACCGTCTGGAGCTCGTTCTGCTTCAGACGCTGCAGGCATCGGAGGTAGATGCTCAGGCGGTAAATGGTCTTCCGCGGAATCTCTGGGCGACTCGACTTCTTCAAGGCGATTCAGGCTAGGGAACGGAACTCGCAATCGCAAAGGCGGAAACTTCAAACCCGGGAACGGGGTGCCTCCCCGTAGGCGTCGACGTCAGGAGGCTCAGCCTCACGTCCCGGCGAATCCTTGAAGGCGGACCTATTTCGCGGTGCTGCGGAAGAACCAGTTTTCGTTGACGCGCTCCGTCACGAACTGGGTCAGGTTGGATTCCGGGATCGGTTGCCACGCTTTGAGATCCGGCGATGACAGGACGTTGACGAGTGCGGCGGGATGTCGCTCCGCATGGAGCGAGGGGCTGCCGTCGCCCCGGGTAGCCCGGAGAAGTCCGTGGAGGGACGGTGGCATCCAAATGGCCAGGGTGCGGGCTGGAATTCCATCCGCAGAGATCTTCACGAAACGGACGCCTGAGGAAATCGATCCCGATTCAAACGACCGTTCCCGCAGGACCTCTGGTTCGGTACATGCGGTTGGGGTGCATCCGAGTCGGGAGATGAGCTGGAGTTCGTCCGCCGCATCGGTCTTGATCCACAGTCGATCAACGCAGTCCTCGCATGCAGATTCCCGCGAGCGCCAGACCACGGTGGATGTTTCGGGAATCCCAGCGTGGACCAGTTCGGCGTCGGCAATGGATGCAGCGAGTGAGAGCAATGGCAGGGATTCGTCGGCTCCTATATCCGGGTAGGTTCCGAGCCAAGCGCCTTCGCCGTCGATGTCGCGAGCGAAGGCCTCGGGGCCGGCCGAGCGGGCGGCATCGATGGCAGGTGAGCCGGGGAGTAACCGGAAGTCGCCGGGGGCCAAGAGTGGATTGGTGTCGAGATTGAACGCTGGATTGAGGGGGAACTCCGGAGCGATACCACCATTTGAATGGACGAGGTTGTCGCGGGCGTTGGCGGCGTCGGCGGAGTTTAACCGGATGACGCCTTGGTTGAAGGCGATCAGGTTTCCTTGAAGACGGATGGAGTGGTTTGGAGAGAAACGTGCGATCACCGCGCCGGATTGGCGGGAGCTGTCGGTGACGGCATTGCCGATCAGCGTGTTGTGTTGCAGCAGCAGCGGCCAACGGTCAGTGGAGACCGAAATGGTTGTCAGAAGGGCGGAATCCACACCCGAGACGGAGTTGTTCCTCCAGAGGTTGTGGCTCACGAAGGCTGCGACACCGAAACCTGCGATGGCGATACCCTTGGCTGACGCGGCAGCGGTTACGCGGTTTTCCTCGATCCGATTGCGCCTGAACACGGCCACCGGACCGAGGTCCGCGAGGCGGATCAAGCGGCTGTTGGCCCACGGAATTGCGGATTCGAAGCCGATGAAGGAGCAGTCCTCAATGATGCCGCCATCCAGGTGGATTGCGGCGAAGCCGATGGAGTTTGTTGTGCCAAGGAACGTGCAGTGATGAATCCAGGGCCAGGAACCCAGCCCCAGGCAGCCGGAGATCTGGATGGACGGGAGGGTCGTGGGTCCGGCGACATCCAACAGAAGACGATCAAACTCATTCCATGGACCGTTCCCGGACACCGGTAGAATACTCTGCCGGTGAATTCGGCTCAGGCGAGTGACGACGTTGGTCGAGGTAGGACGTTCGGAGGGAGACTGTTCATTACCGAAAAAGCCTCCACGGATCGTGAGGTTGGGCGGGATCAAGTTGGATCCCACCAATGATGCGTAGGTGCCAGCGGCCAACCACAGTTCGGTCGGTTGCGAGAGATCGGCTCTGGCCACGGCGGCCTCCAGCGTCTTCATCGCTGTCCCCCATGACTCGCCGGAGGCTGCATCGTCGCCTTCCGGGCGCAGGTGGAGGACACGAGGCAGCACCGGTGCAGGGTCCCGGGCGTAGGCGAACGCACCGACATCCACTGTGCCGTCCGGATTCGGAACCGGCAGGCCTGCGGCATCGGTTGATCCGGGTGTCACCCCGGTGGGATCCCCGAATCCACGGCTCAGGGCGTGGGGCGTGAGGCGAAAGGAGAAGCCGCGAATGCCACCGACGATCTCGCGTTCGGCGAACTCGTCCACGGATCCAAGGGCGCGGAGCTCACGGTGGCTTGGGGAGTCAATGTCGATCAGCAGGTTGCGGGATGCCTTGGGCCACGAAGCGCAGGTTCGTCCGCCAGCGTGACCGATGAACAGGTTGTTGATGAGGGTGACGGCCTCGGGAGAAACGGCGGCGACGGGCCCGTTGCGAGGGTTGGATTGCAGGGGGGATTCGACATTGCCAACGAAGGTGTTGTTTGCGACTCGCACCACCGCGGTTCCCGCGACGGACACCGCGCCTGAGGGCAACAACAGGCTATTCCCGGTCGTCAGTCCACCCACGAACAGATTGAACTCGATCCGGTTGGTGATGCCTGGCAGACGGTCGAAGACAAAGATCCCGGAACCGTAGCCAACGCGGTTGAAGAGGAAACGGTTCCTGAGTACCACGACGCCGCATCGATATAGCTCCACGGAGCCCGGTACGGCCAAAGTGGAAGCCTGGTTTCCCACAAACCGGTTGTCCGTCACTTCACCGACGCATTGCGATAGGGCGAGGCAGGTTGCAGATCCGCCCGAATTCCCAAGGAAAACGTTCGAACGAATCCGGATCGGATCGACGGACATGGCCCCGATCGCGGCACCGTAGCCCTCCGGTTGGAAGCTGGAGTTCTTGATGAAAGCGCAGTCTTCGACCGTGAGTGCCCCATGGCTTACCGAGAGCGCCGACCCGGTCACAACCGGGGTGTTCGCCACGCGAAATCGCTCCAATCGGCAATGTCTCAGGGTTAATGCCGCATTCGTCGCCGTCACTCCGCGCCCTGTTGCTGCCGCACCGGACCACGGATTCAGCGTGAAACCCGAGATCAACGTCGCCGCGGTGTCCCCTTGGCCGTTGATCGAGATCACGGGATTCGTGGTGGTCGCCATCAGGACTGTTCCGGAGGGGTCCAACCCGCGGCCTTCCGCCGCATCCTCTGTTCCGAGAAACCCGCCGATGAGCCGCACGCCGGGAGACAATTGGGTGACGTCGCCGGAGTAGTGCCCCTGGGCCACCCAGATGTCGTCGCCCGCCCCTGCGAGCGCCGCTGCCTCGGCTGGATGCGCGAACGCTCCCGCCCACGAACGCCCGTCCGGTTGCGGAGAACCGTCCGGGCGGACAAACCAGGTCGCGGCGTTGCCGGAAGACCATGGAATCGCCCATGCGATCAAAATGGATCGGAAGAGGGCAGAGACGGTGGCGAGGCGTCTCTGGGTGATGGGAAGCATGGCTCGGATCTATCGGGAATGGCGCACCCGGGCAAGCACAAGGGCAACAGGACAAGGGCAACGGGGAGAGACTCTGACTTCCCCGGGTCACGGACTCGCGGTGCCTCGTCACCTCGTCGCCTGCGGGATGCTCCTTCCCTGGCTTCGCCTGCGTTGACGATCCCGGGCGGGCATCCGTAGGTTCGGCGGAGATGAACGTGTTGCTTGATTCCCTGCTGGAGCTGATCCGGCGGACCTCGGCGGAGATCCCGGACGATGTGCACCGGGCCATCCTGACTTCGCTCGAAAATGAGAAGAAGGGGACGATCGCCGAAAGCGCCATGAAGATCATCGAGCGCAACATCGAGTTGGCGAAGAACAAGTCCCAGCCGATCTGCCAGGACACCGGCAGTATCCTGTTCTACGTCGATTGCCCGGTGGGCTTCGACCAGATCGCCTTCGCCGAGACGTGTCGGGAGGCGGTGACCCTGGCCACGAAGAAAGGATACCTGCGTCAGAACTCGGTGGATTCCATCACGGGCGTCAACGACGGCACCAACGTTGGTCCCGGTTCGCCCAACATCCATTTTCACCAGCATCGTTCGGACGCCTTGGAGGTTCGGTTGGTGCTCAAGGGGGGCGGATGCGAGAACGTCGGGGCGCAGTACTCGCTGCCTCTGGAGAAACTGAAGGCCAGCCGTGACCTGGATGGGTGTCGGAAGGCCATCCTGGACGCCGTGCTGCAGGCTCAAGGAAAGGGGTGCGGACCCGGGATCCTCGGTGTGTGCATCGGCGGGGATCGATCGCTGGGCTACGAGTTTTCCAAGATCCAGTTCCTGCGAATGCTGGACGATCGCAATCCGGATGAGCGGTTGGACGCCCTCGAGCAGGATATCCTGAAGACCGCCAATGAACTGGGGATTGGCCCCATGGGTTTCGGCGGTAAGACCACCTTGTTGGGGGTCAAGATCGGGGTCGCCAACCGGTTGCCCGCGTCGTTCTTTGTGAGCGTGAGCTACATGTGCTGGGCCTACCGGCGCCAGGGGGTTGAGTTGACCCCTGATCTCGCCATTTCCCGCTGGCTGTATTGAGTCGGTCATTCCCTGTTTTCCATGAAAATTCTCCAAGCTCCCTTCACCGAGGAAATGATGCGGTCGCTCCGCGTCGGCGATGAAGTCGCCATCAGTGGCGTGGTCTATACCGGGCGTGACGCCGTCCACAAGTACCTCCACGAAGGCGGTGAATTGCCACCCGGCGTCAACCTGCGCGACGGCATCATCTATCACTGCGGACCCGTCGTGATGAAGGATGCGGCCGGCGAGTGGCGGGTCACCGCGGCCGGTCCGACCACGTCGATTCGCGAAGAGCCTTACCAAGGACAGATCATTCGCGATTTCGGCGTTCGCGGCGTGATTGGGAAGGGGGGCATGGGCGATCGGACACTGGCGGCCTGTGCGGCCCAGGGATGCGTCTATCTCCACGCCATCGGCGGAGCGGCCCAAGTGCTGGCTGAATGCGTGAAGCGGGTTCGCAACGTGTACTTCCTAGAGAAGTTCGGCTCGCCGGAAGCCATCTGGGAGCTGGAGGTCGAGGGTTTCCCGGCGGTGGTCACCATGGATTCCCACGGGGGCAGCCTGCATCAGGAAGTCTTCCGCCTGAGCGAGGCTGCTCTGTCTGAGAGGGTGTGAACCAGGCGAGGGCGTTAATCCGCAGATGGCGCAGACTGATTCCCAAAAAACGGCGGCTGAAAGATCCACAAATTTCACCGATTTCACAGATTGTGAGGGAGATGGAACTTGATCCGTCCTCGGCCCGGGAGTGATCGCCCCGGCCTTGGTTTCATCCCCACCAACTCCCGGCTTATCTGTGTAATCGGTGTAATCGGTGGACGTCTTGCTTGCCAGTACGGGGATCACTGATCCGGGCCAAAGGGACGACGTCCGCCCGGACCGCCGCCGCCCGCCGGCCCCATCCGCATCTGGGGGCGCTGAGGCCGGAGGGTGCCTTCCAGCTCGGCCTTCACGCGTGCTTGGCGGATTTGGACCCAGTCGGAAACCGCGAGGTTGTCGAAGGAACGACCCATTCCGCCAGGACCACCCATCTGGGGACCGCCCATGCGTGGGCCGTTGGCGGGTTCGGAGGCCAGCGCACTCTTGAGAGTCGACTGGAGCTGTTGGTAATCCCGCTGCAGCAGGTTCGTCGAGCAGGCACCCGTCTGGAGTTCTCCAACGATGGCCTTGTAGCGGGCCGCCCATTCGGGTTGGGCGAAGACACGATCCAGAAAGCGGTTGGGAGTGGTGTAAGGCTGAAGGATGGAGAATTCCGCCTGTGCCTGGGAACCGCCCGCTCCCGGATGCCGTCCGAAGGCCTCGTTGAGGTCCCAAGGGATGAAGCGAAGGCGCCCGTCGTCTGAACCGAGGAACAGATAGTAATTATGGCCTGTTCCGAGCAGGGAATCGTAGTTGGCCAGCCAGGCGGTCACCGCGACGAACTTCAGCAGCGAATCGATCTCGAGGGACTTTGAGACCGCGGCCTTGAAGGTTGCGTCATCCCCTTGGTTGAACTCGCGCAGGATCGAAACAAAGCGATCGGTGTCGGCCGCACGCACCTTGGATCTGGGCTCGTACCGGTTGGTGTACGCAAACCAATCCGTCCCGAGGTACTCCAGTCCGCGGACCCGTTCGGGCTTTACCAGGAGCCCCTTTTTCGTGCCCAGACGTTGCTTGAGAAAATCGCCTTCGACGGGCTCGACGACCGTATAGAGGCCGACGTACTCACGCTCGGTCTCGCCGGCCAAGGTGAGCCAGAGCCGTGCGTAGGTGGTGTGAGGCGCGGGAATGCCAGCCCGATTGAACGCGGCGTAAGCCATCGTCTCGCGCAGTTGGGACGGATCGTTGGCGTTGTTGTTGAGGAAGATCTCCTCCAGTCCGGCCAGTGTCCGGCCCGGCACATGCCGGTCGAAGTCGAGTTTGAACGGGCGTTTCCGGGACTGTCGCGAACCGTTGAAGGAACTGTTGCCCTTGAAACGGACACCCACGTTGGTGAACACGGTTCCGTTGACCTCCACCAGGCCACTCACCCACGGGAAATCGAATCCGCCTTGGGGCATCATCCCCATCCCCGGCCCCATGCCCCCGGGCGGGCGATCATTTGGATTGAATCCCTGTGGACCATTGGGTCGCCCCTGCTGTGGGGGCGCCTGTTCACGCCCTCCGGTCCTCGGCGGGTTCTGGGCGGGTTCCATGGACTTCCAGTCCGCGGGCGTCAGATGGAGATGGATCTCCCAGATCCGGTTGGACTGGAGGAAATCCTCGCGTCGGGCGGGAAGCTCCTGAGCGGCCTGGGGCGAGGCCCACGCCAGGGCCAGTCCGAGCAAGGCGACCCGCAGGCGTGAGTGGGTTCCGTGCAGGCTGCGAAGGACGGGTCCTGGCGGCGCCACAGGCAAGCCCGCCATTGTGACTGCGCAGCGAGGAGTGGCGTCAGGGAGACGTTTCGTGGTCGTCATGTGGGCAGGATGCATCATTGAACCTGAAGCGATCATGAAGAAGCTGGGCCCGTCGGGCGGGGAACGTGCGTGGGCCTGGGTACGTTCCAATGGAAGTCAGAGTCTCCTGACGTCGTCTCCTACGGGTAGGTGCCGAGGTATAACGAGGCGCACATTCTGGTCGGGCGGGAGCCCTGTCAGGATGCGCACCCGTTGAACGGCGCTCCCAAAGGTTTCGCTTGGGTCGCCGGGGCGGGGTGCGACATGCTGTTGGGAATTCCATGAGCATGGCGAATCACGCGACGGACGGGGCGGGGTTTCAGTGGTGGCGATTGCTGAATCGCTACCAATGGTTCGTCCTCACGGTGGCGGCCCTTGGTTGGTTGCTGGACTGCATGGACCAGCAGTTGTTCGTGCTGGCGCGGGCTCCGGCGATGAAGGAGTTGCTGGCGGTCGGTTTCGGGCGTGCGGCGACCCCTGGCGAGATTGGCGAGTATGGCGGGTACGCCACCGCGATCTTCATGCTGGGCTGGGCGACGGGCGGACTGATCTTCGGCGTTCTGGGAGATCGATGGGGCCGGGCCAAGACCATGCTCCTGACGATTGTCCTCTACTCGGGTTGTACGGGGCTGAGTGCCTTCGCCACCCAGTTCTGGGATTTCGCCCTCTACCGGTTCCTGACCGGGCTGGGGGTAGGCGGCGAATTCGCCGTCGGCGTGGCGCTGGTCGCCGAGGTGATGCCCGAGCGGGCGCGTCCCTATGCGCTGGGTCTTCTCCAGGCGCTCTCGACGGTCGGCAACATGACCGCGGCCTTCATCGGGATTTCCCTCAGCGTGCTGGAACAGGGGAACCAGTTGGCCGGTTGGGCACCCTGGCGCTGGAAGTTCATCGCCGGCGCATTGCCCGCCCTGATCGTCATCTTCGTCCGCCGCGGATTGAAGGAGCCGGAGCCCTGGCTGGCGGCGCGGCAGAATCCGGCGTTGGCCAAGAAGATGGGGGACTACGGCGAACTGTTCGGGAACCCGAATTGGAAACTGCCGGCGACTCTGGCCGGCGTGACGTTGTTCACGGGGGTCCTGCTGGCCTTTCTGGGTCCGGACGCCTGGTCGAAGAACATGGTTCTCCCCGGGTTCTCCCAATTGAAGCTGACAGTGGTGGCCATCGGGTTTGTTGCCCTGGGGTTTGGCATCTGGTGCATCTACGGCGGGGGCGGGGACACCCGATACCGGGGGCGTGCCGTCACCGGTCTCCTGCTGGCGCTCAGCGGGGTGATCGGGGTCTGGGGGATCGCGTTTTTCAGTGCGGACCTCGTCCGCGGCGTGCTCGAGAAGAAGCTGACGGCCGAAGCCCTGGGGATCTCCACGGTCGAACTCCAGCAGATCGTCTCGCAGGGAACCCTCAAGGCCAGGATGCTGGCCAAGGGCGTGGACCCGATGTTCATTCCGTCCCAGTTGACCCGCTGGACCGGCATCAGTTCGATGGTCCAGAACTTCAGTGCCTTCTTTGGGATTTATGGCTTCGGCCTGTTGTCTCAGCGCATTGGGAGAAAGCCGGCGTTCGGAATCAGTCTGGTCTCGGCGATGTTGGCGACGGCGGCGACCTTCTGGTTCCTGCGGGATTTCAAGGACATCTTCATCTTTGTCCCGATCATGGGCTTCGCCACGCTCTCGCTCTTTGGCGGCTACGCCATCTATTTCCCCGAACTGTTCCCCACCCGGTTGCGCAGCACGGGCACCAGCTTCTGTTACAACGTGGGACGCTTTGTTGCCGCCGCCGGTCCGGCGGCGCTCGGGGTGTTGTCCGGCGTGGTTTACAAGGACACCGCCGAACCCCTCCGGTTCGCCGGCATCACCATGTGCGCGATTTACTTTGTGGGATTGATCGCCTTGCCCTTTGCGCCCGAGACCAAAGGCCAACCGCTGCCCGAATCCGAACGCGGCTTTACGCACTGAGCTGCTCAGGGGTGGGTCCTCCTTTTGTTGGCAGGGATCGATTCTTTCCACCGGCCCCTCCATCCGTTAAAGCAATCGGCTCATGTCGCCTACCGCGGTTGAAATCCTCGCGACGGTGCTCTTCGCCCTCGCGGTGCTGCACACGTTTCTGGTGAAGCGGTTTGCCCATTGGGCACACCAGTATCCGGAAGGTTCCATCCCTGAAAACGTGCTGCATTTCATGGCGGAGACCGAGGTGGTGTTCGGCGTTTGGGCAGCGGCCCTGTTTGCCGGCATCATGGTGTTGACGGGGTCGATGCACGCGGCGGTGGAGTACATCGAGGGACTCGACTACAAGGAACCCAAGTTCGTCCTGGTGATCATGGTGGTGGCGGCGACGCGCCCGGTCGTGCGCCTCGCGGAAGGGTTGATCGGGCGGGTGGCCGCGGTGCTCCCGCTCCCTCCTGCGATGGCATTCTTCGCGGCGGCGTTGTCCGTCGGGCCCTTGCTGGGAAGTTTCATCACCGAACCAGCGGCCATGACGTTGTTGGCGATGGTGCTGAAGCGGCGCTATTTCAACTCGGGCATTACGCTCAAACTTGCCTATGCCACGCTCGGACTGCTGTTCGTCAACGTCTCGATCGGGGGCGTGCTCACCCATTTCGCGGCACCGCCGGTGTTGATGGTGGCAGCGAAGTGGAACTGGGGAGTCGCCCACATGTTCCAGCACTACGGGTGGCGCGCGATCATCGCCTGCATCGTCAGTACGGCAGCGGTGGTTTTCTGGTTCCGGAAAGAGCTCGCGACGCTTCCGGTCATGACCGCAGACCCACGCCCGATTCCAGCCTGGCTTACCGGGTTGCATCTCGTGTCGCTGGCGTTGGTCGTCGTGTTTGCCCACTACCCGGACGTCTGCTTCGGCATCTTCATGATGTTCCTTGGGATGGTGAAGGCCACCCATGAGTACCAGGATTCCCTCAAGCTAAAGGAAGGTTTGCTGGTCGGTTTCTTCCTCTCGGGATTGGTGACCCTAGGGTCGCTCCAGGAATACTGGCTGAAACCCTTGATCCAGTCTCTGGGGGGCGACGCTCTCTTCTTCGGTGCCATTGGCCTGACGGCGATCACCGACAACGCCGCCCTTACCTACCTCGGTTCCCTCGTCGAAGGAATCAGCGATCCTCTCAAGTACGCCTTGGTTGCAGGTGCCGTGACCGGCGGCGGTCTGACCGTCATCGCCAACGCCCCGAACCCGGCTGGCGCGGGAATCCTCCACGATTCAAGAGTGTTCGAGGGCGAAGGGATCAGCCCGCTCCGCCTGTTCCTCGGCGCGCTCTGGCCGACCGCGGTGGCCATCGTGGTCTTCTGGTTCCTGCCTGGACCTCGGTGACGGGGTGCAGCGAAGATTGATCGCCCGGTTGCAGACGCCTAGCCTCCGTCTCAGGTGGATGAAAAAAGCTCCCCAAGAAAGCCTCGCCCGCTGCCGGAAAGGGCCGCCCTGATGCTGGGCCGATTGCGGGAACTGCCCGGGATGGACGACGGCGAAAAGTCCCTCCACGCGCTCGGGTTGGCGGCAAGTCCCGACGAACGATGGGCGTTGTGGGCCCGCCAGATGCGTTCAAACGGCTTTTGGAAGCCCTCGAAGCCGACGGAATCCGGTGCATGATGATCGGCATGTCGGCCGCGATCGCTCAGGGAGTCATGGGAGCGACGATCGACGTCGAAGTCTGGGTCGATCTACCGCCCCGCCATTACATGCGGGTTCAGAACATCGCTCAATCCGCGGGCGCGGTGATCGCGGCCAATACCGTCGTGTATCTGGAGGACGGAACCCCGGTCAATTTCGTCTATCAGGTCACCGGGTTGCATTCGTTCGATCCGAACTCAAGCATGCCCATCGCCTGCGATTGCGTGGGTGGGAAGGACCTGTGCTGGACCTCACGCGCATCCAGGCCAGTAAACAGGCCATCGGCCGGGACAAGGATCTACTCCACATCCGACTGATCTCGGATTTCATTCGGTGCCGCGGGAACCTGGGTCCGGAGAGCAGAGCCCGATCGACGTGGTGAAACAACGGGGGTGCCGGCATCCCCGCCAGGACCTGCGCCTTCAGCCTCACCTTCGCCCCAACGCCGCCTTGGTCTCGGCAAGCAGGGTGTCGACGTCCGGTTTGACGTCGGCGCGGATGGCACTGTCCATCCGGTCGATGAACAGGATGCCGTTGAGGTGATCGACCTCATGCTGGACGGCGCGGGCGGGCAGACCCCCCGCCTTGAAGCGGTATTCCTCCCCGCGTTCGTTCCAGGCGGACACCTCGACTTCCCCCTGCCGCTCAATCTCGCCGTAAATCTCCGGGAAACTCAGGCAGCCTTCGGGTCCACGAACACGACTGCCCGTCGGCGTCACCACGGGGTTGATCAGGACCAATGGCATGAACGCGTCCACGCTCGCCGGGTGTCCGTCGATCCAGAGTTGTGAAGGGCGGTCGGTGACCCCCCGGACATCAATGACCGCAAGTTGAAGGGCTTGGGCGACCTGCTGGGCCGCAAGCCCTACACCATGGGCGTGGCGCATGGTCTCGAACATGTCGGTGACCAGTTGCTGAACGTCTGGGGTGATCGACGGAATGCGCACGCCCTTGTGTCGGAGGGCGGGATGA
>Ga0105048_10008410_pt1 | contig 16506 bp, 16 predicted proteins | sample MAT05_FD_78382 | JGI IMG/M metagenome (GOLD analysis project Ga0105048, IMG submission 78382) | Freshwater microbial communities from Lake Fryxell liftoff mats and glacier meltwater in Antarctica - MAT-05 | ecosystem: Environmental > Aquatic > Freshwater > Ice > Liftoff microbial mat | place...
CCCTCGGATACGTGGGTGCCTCCCCCAGCCTGGGGGGGCCCAACCCGGCGCGGGCGGTCAGCCGCGCTGGGAGACGATAGTCACGCGGCGGTTCTCGGTCGCGTCCGGCCGCTTGTCGTCAAACAGCTCGTTCGCACCGCGGCCCACGGGCACCAGCCGGTCGGGCAGGATGCCGTGCTTGGCGACCAGGAAGTTGACCACCGACTCGGCACGCGCTTGCGACAGGCGCTGGTTGTGCTCAGCGCCGCCGCGCGGGTCGGCGTGACCCTCGACCTTGAAAGAAAAGCCCGCCAGCCGGTCGGACTGCAGCGCCGCAGCCACCGTGGACAGGGCGGCCTGGCTCTCCGAGGTGAGCTCGGCGCTGTCGGTGCGGAAGGTGATCATCAGCGGCGCCTTGCCGCTGCCCTGGCGCGCCGCGGCGCGCTCGGCCGGCCGCGCCGAAGGGCGAAAGCCACGGGTCTTGGCATCGGGATCGGCCTGGGGGCCACCGATGTTCAGCGCGTCGACCAGCGCCGACTCGGTGATCTCGGCGCCACGCAGCACCGGCGTCTGCTGAGCCTGGACGCTGCCCGCGCCGAACAGCGCGACGATGACGAGCGAAGGAAGTGCGAAACGGATGAAGCGGGTCATGTGTGTCCTCCTGGAAGGTCGTGGGATGACCGGAACGAAGTACAACGCGAAGCCGAAGTTTGCGCCATCCCGCAAAGGAAGGATTCTGCGGCACACGGGAATCGGCGCCGCCTTAGGATGCATACCGTGCGCCCGACGCGCTCCACCCAAAGGAATCGCCCCACATGAGTGCCCAATCGATGCTCGAGCAGTTGCTTCGCTCCGGTCTGTCTTCTCTCGACGGCGCCGCCCGCGGCCTGACCACGCAACAGCCCGGCGGCATCAGCCCCTTCGGCAAAGGCGCGCTGACCGGCGGTGCACTCGGTCTGCTGCTGGGCAACCGGCGCGGGCGCAAGGTCGGCGGCAGTGCGCTGAAGATGGGTGGCGTGGCGGCGCTGGGCCTGCTGGCCTACAAGGCATTTACCCAGTGGCAGAGCCAACAGCAGGCAGCGCAGCCGACAGGCGCCGCGCCTGCCGCCTTTCCGACTTTGCCGCAGACGGTCAACCTGCTGCCGCCACCGCTGGCGGAGATCCACGCGCAGGCGATGCTCAAGGCGATGATCGCTGCCGCGAAGTGCGACGGCCACATGGACGATCGCGAGCGCTCGCTGGTGCAGGCCGAGTTGCAGCGGCTGGACGCCGACCCGGCGCTGCAGCGCTGGACCGAGACCGAATTGCAGCGCCCGCTCGACCCGGCCGAGGTGGCGCAGGCCGCGACCACACCGGAGATCGCCGCCGAGATGTACCTGGCCAGCCTGCTGGTGGCAGACGAGACGACGACGATGGAGCGGCTTTACCTGGACGAGCTGGCGCGCCAGCTCAAGCTGCCCGACGGCCTCAAGCGTGAGCTCGAGCGGCAGGCGCTGGCCGCCGGCTGACGCGTCGCCGGCATGAGGTCGTGTCTGGGGCGCTCAGACCCCTGACTTCAGCAGTTCGCGCGCGATGATCAGTTGCTGGACTTCGCTCGCGCCCTCGTAGATGCGCAGCGCGCGGATCTCGCGGTACAGCCGCTCCACCGGCTGCCCGCTGACCACGCCCAGGCCGCCCCACAGTTGCAGCGCGGCGTCGATCACCTGCTGCGCGCCTTCGGTGGCCACCAGCTTGGCCATTGCCGCCTCGCGCGTGACGCTGCGGCCCTGGTCGCGCTGCCAGGCGGCGCGGTAGGTCAGCAGCGCGGCGCTGTCGATGGTGGTGGCCATCTGCGCCAGCTTGGCCTGCGTCAGCTGAAAGTCGGCCAGCGCCTGGCCGAACATGCGCCGGCCGCGTGCGCGGGCCAGCCCTTCGTCCAGTGCGCGGCGGGCAAAGCCCAGCGCGGCGGCGGCCACCGAGGTGCGGAACACGTCCAGCGTGCGCATCGCCACCTTGAAACCTTCCCCGCCTGCGCCAATGCGGTGGGTCAGCGGCACCCGACAGCCCACAAAGCGCAGCCGGGCCAGCGGGTGCGGCGCGATGACCTGGATGCGCTCGGCGATCTCCAGGCCTGGCGTGCCCGCCTCGACGATGAAGGCCGAGATGCCGCGCGAGCCCGGCGCCTCGCCGGTGCGCGCGAAGACGACGTAGAAGTCGGCGATGCCGCCGTTGCTGATCCAGGTTTTCTCGCCGTCGAGCACCGCGTACCCGCCTTCGACACGCGCGGCGCACTGCATCGCCGCCACGTCGGAGCCGGCCTCGGGCTCGGACAGCGCAAAGGCGGCGATGGCCTCGCCGCGCGCCACCTGCGGCAGGAACTGCACACGCTGGGCCGCGCTGCCGTCCAGGCTGATGGCACCCGATCCGAGACCTTGCATTGCGAAGGCGAAGTCGGCCAGCCCCGATTGCCGCGCCAGCGTCTCGCGCAGCAGGCAGATCGCGCGCGTGTCGATGAGCTCGGCGGCGCCGCCGTGGGCCTGCCCGGCCACCGCGTGGCGCAGCCAGCCCGCCTGGCCGAGTGAACGCACCAGCGCGCGGCATTCGGCGTCGACATCCGGGCCATGGTCATGGGCCAGGTGCGCCGCCGACCAGGCCTGCGCCTCGGCTGCCAGGGCGCGGTGGCGGTCGTCGAAGAAAGGCCAGTCCAGAGCACTGTGGGCGGACATCGTGGTCATGTCCTTCAATTGCCTTCGAACACCGGCCGCTGCCGGGCGGCAAAGGCCTCGTAGGCGCGGCGGAAGTCCTGCGTCAGCATGCAGATCGCCTGCGCCTGCGCTTCGGCCTCGATGGCCTGGTCGATGCCCATGTTCCACTCCTGGTGCAGCATGGTCTTGGTGATGCCGTTGGCGAAGGTCGGCCCGGCGGCGAGATCGCCGGCCAGCGCCTGCGCCTGCGCCGAAAGCGCCTCGGGCTCGACCAGCCGGTTGAAAAAGCCCCAGCGCTCGGCTTCTTCGCCGCCCAGCGCACGGCCGGTGTAGAGCAACTCGCTCGCCCGGCCCTGGCCGACGATGCGCGGCAGCATCGCGCATGCGCCCATGTCGCAGCCGGCCAGGCCCACGCGATTGAACAGAAACGCCACCTTGGCGCGCGCCGTGCCCAGCCGCAGGTCAGAGGCCATGGCCAAGATGGCCCCGGCGCCGGCGCACACGCCGTCGATGGCGGCGACGATCGGCTGCGGGCAGGCCCGCATCGCCTTCACCAGATCGCCGGTCATGCGCGTGAACATCAGCAACTCGGGTGCCGGCAGGCGCACCAGCGGGCCGATGATCTCGTGCACGTCGCCGCCGCTGCAGAAGTTGCCGCCGGCGCCTTGCAGCACCACCACGTGCACGTCCGGTGCGTGCCTGAGGCGGCCGAACAGGTCACGCAGTTCGGCGTAGGACTCGAAGGTCAGCGGGTTCTTGCGCTCGGGCCGGTTCAGCGTGATGGTGGCCACACCGTCGGCCAGTTGCCAGCCGAAGTGCGCGGCCACGTAGCCGGCCAGCGGACGGCGGTTGCCCGCAGCCAGGGCCGGGTCAAGGCCGGTTTGGGGAGAGGCGTTCGGGTTCATCGTGAGGCTCTCGGTGATGCGCCGGCCTCACAGGCCGAGCGACTTGTTGTCCTGCGCAACCGCGCCCGGCCCGGCCTGCGCAGCGCGCTCGCGCGCCAGGTTGCGCTCGAGCTGATCTTTCGCCGCGCGGTACGGCGCCGGCCAGTCGACGTCCAGATAACCCAGCCGCGCTGCCTCCTGCAGCGTCCACGCCGGATTGGCCAGGTGCGGACGGGCGATCGCGCACAGGTCGGCGCGGCCCGCGGCGATGATGCTGTCCACATGGTCGGCCTCGCTGATGGCGCCGACGGCGATGGTGGCGATGCCGGCCTCGTTACGCACGCGATCGGCAAACGGGGTCTGCCACATGCGGCCGAACACCGGCCGCTCCTGCTTGCTGACCTGACCGGCCGAGCAGTCGATCATGTCGGCCCCGGCGGCCTTGAAGGCGCGGGCGATCTGCACCGCGTCGTCGGGCGTGATGCCGCCTTCCACCCAGTCGTGCGCCGAGATGCGCACCGAGATCGGACGATCGACCGGCCAGGCCGCGCGTACGGCCGTGAAGACCTCGATCGGGTAGCGCAGGCGCTCAGCCAGCGCGCCGCCGTAGGCATCGCTGCGTTGATTCGTCAGCGGGCTGATGAAGCTCGACAGCAGGTAGCCGTGCGCGCAGTGCAGTTCGAGCCAGTCGATGCCGGCCTCGGCGGCGTAGCGGGTGCTGCGCACGAAGTCGTCGCGCACGCGGTCCATGTCCTCGCGCGTCATCGCACGCGACCAGTCGCTGATGCCGTCCAGATACTGCTGCGGCGAGGCCGAGACCAGCGGCCAGTTGCCCTGGGGCAGCGGCTGGTCGATGCCTTCCCAGCCCAGGCGCGTCGAGCCCTTGGCGCCGGCGTGGCCGATCTGCAGGCCGATCTTCGCGTCGCTGTGTCGATGCACGAACTCGACCACACGCTGCCAGCCCGATTGCTGCGCCTGGTTCCACAGCCCGGGGCAGCCCGGGGTGATGCGCGCATCGGCCGAGACGCAGGTCATCTCGGCGATCACCAGCCCGGCGCCGCCCAGCGCGCGAGCGCCCAGGTGCACCAGATGCCAGTCGGCCGGCAGGCCGTCGACGCACGAGTACTGCGCCATCGGCGAGACCACGACGCGGTTTTTCAGCGTCACGCCGCGCACCGTGAAAGGCGTGAACATCGGCGGCTTGGGCCCGGGGGCGCCAGCGCGTTCGGCCAGCCAGGCTTCGAAGCCCTCGACATAGCCGGCGTCGCGCAGGCGCAGGTTCTCGTGGCTGATGCGCTGGCTGCGCGTCAGCAGCGAGTAGGCGAACTGCGGCGGCGGCAGCTGCGCGTAGCGATCGACGTTCTCGAACCATTCGGTGGAGTTGCGCGCGGCGTTCTGGATGCGCAACACCTCCACGCTGCGCAGCGCCTGGTAGCGCTGCAGCGCGGCGGGCAGGTCGCCCGGCGCCGCGCCGATGCAGCGCGCCAGCTCGATCGAATCCTCCAGCGCCAGCTTGGTGCCCGAGCCGATCGAGAAGTGCGCGGTGTGCGCGGCGTCGCCCATCAGCACCACCGGCGTCGCGCCGTCGGCGCCGCCCTGCGGCTGCACCCAGGTGCGGCAGATCACGCGCGGAAAACGGATCCACTGCGCCGAGCCGCGCAGGTGGTGCGCGTTGCTCATCAGCGTGTGGCCGTCCAGCACCTTGGCGAACAGCCGCTCGCAAAACGCGATGCCCTCCTCTTTCTCCATGCGGTCCAGACCGGCGGCGCGCCACACCTCGTCGGGCGTCTCGACGATGAAGGTCGAGGTCTGGTCGTCGAAACGGTACGCATGGGCCTGGAACCAGCCCCAAGGCGTCTTCTGGAAGTCGAAGGTGAAGGCCTCGAACAGCTTCTTCGTGCCCAGCCAGACGAAGCGGCAGCGGCGTTCGTCGATGTCGGGGCGAAAGACCTCGGCGTACTTTTCGCGGATGCGGCTGTTCAGGCCGTCGCTGGCGATGATCAGGTCGGCCTCGGGGTAGGCCGCGTCGTCCTGCACATCGGTCTCGAAACGCAGCTCGACGCCCAGCGTCTCGCAGCGCGCCTGCAGGATGTTCAGCAGCCGCTTGCGTCCGATGCCGCAGAAGCCGTGTCCGCCCGAGCGCATCGTGCGGCCGCCGAAGTGCACTTCGATGTCGTCCCAGTGGTTGAAGGCATCGAGGATCTGCGCCGCCGTCACCGGGTCGGCGGCCTGCAGATTGCCCAGCGTCTGGTCTGAGAACACGACGCCCCAGCCGAAGGTGTCGTAAGGCCGGTTGCGCTCGACCACCACCACTTGATGGTCCGGGTTTTGCAGCTTCATCAAGAGCGCGAAGTACAGGCCGGCGGGGCCGCCGCCGATGCAGACGATGTTCATGCGGTCATGCGGCGCGTGGCCGTCCTGGATATCTTGCTCAAGATGCTGCCAGCAGGCCGTGGCGTTGGCGCGCCGCCTCGGCGGCGGGCCCGGCCATCCACTGAAGCAGTTCGTTCACCGCGCCCGGCTGCGCCGACGCACTGGCGACACCGCCGGAGAAGGTGGTCAGGATCTGCACGCCCGGTGGCAGCGGCCCGAGCACCTCGATGCCGCCCAGATGCATCAGCTCGCTGAGCTGCTGAAAACCCAGCGCCACGCGGCCCTCGGCGACCAGGCTGCCCACCGGCACGCCGGGCGGCGCCTGCACCGTGCGCGCCGCGATCTGCGCGGCCATGCCCCAGCGCTCGAAAACCTGTTGCAGATGCACGCCGCTGGGCCCGGTCGAGCAGGCGATGCTGGGGGCCGCCAGCACGGCCCGCTGCAACGCCTCCTCGGTGGCAATGTCGGGCTTCGCCGCACCCGCGCGCACCGCCACCGAGACCCCCGAGCGCACCAGATCCACCCGGCTGTCGGCCCGCAGATGGCCGGCAGCGATCAGTTCGTCGACCGACTTCGCGGCCAGCAGCACCGCGTCGAAGGCCTCATCGGCGCGCACGCGGCGGACCACGTCCACGCCGCCAGCGGCCTCGGCGCGCACCGCCCGGCCGCTGATGCGCTGGTACTGCGCCGCGAGTTCGGCGACGAATTGACGGGTGGCCATCGAACCGATCAGGTGGATGGCGTCGGGTGGGACGGAAGCCGTGTTCATTGCGTAAGCCTAAACGAGATGAGCCGCCCGGGCAGGCGCGCCCTGCATCTTCGCCCTGTCATTCTGGCGGTTCAGCAGCGCGGGCGGCCCGCGTTCGATCTACAGCACCAGCCCTTCTTCGATGACCAGCCGCGCGAGTGCCTGCTCGAGCATCGTTCTGGCTGCGCTCGTGACCTCGTACAGGTGGCGATGCAACGCCGCGTCGTCTTGACTTCGCGCGGCGCACTCGGTGCTGTACAGCTCGAAGCTGACCAGCAGCGCGACGATCTCGGCCAGATGACGCGTGCACTCGCAGGCGACCATCGACGGCATCTCGGTCAGCACGACCAGTTCGGCGTCGCTGTAGCGCCTCGGATGCGTCTGCCTGCCGCCCGCCACCCCCGACGCAACTGCCGCCTCGACCGGGCGCCAGGCAACGATCAGCCGCGCCAGTTCCTTGCCCGAGACCGGTTCGCGGCGCACCGTCACGCCGGCCGCGCGCAGCGCTTCGGCCACCGCTTCAGCCCCGAACGTGTAGACCACGACGACATGGGGCGCCGGCAGATTGTTTCGAAGCGCCACCACCCGCTCGGTCATCGACGGGTGCAGTGACGGCACATGCACGACGAGCACATCGGCGGCACCGACGCTGACGACTTCGCGCTCGGCATGACCCAGATCGTCGAAGACACGCGCTGGCGCTGGTCGCAGCCGGCCCTCGAGCTTGAGCGCGGCGGCGTGGCCGACGACCAGAACCCGTTGCGCGGCCGTCGATGCCACCTGGCTGCCCGATGTCAGCACCGCAAGCGCATCGACATCGAGGTGCGCCAGCGTGCCGATCGCATGCCCTTCGAGCGTGAGCCGCTTGATGAGCCGCAGACGCTCGATGTCTTTCATCGAGTAGTTGCGCTGGCCAGCGGCTGACTTGGGTGGCGCCACGACACCGTAACGGTGCTCCCAGATGCGCAGTGTCGAAGGAGACAGGCCCGCCAGGCGTGCAGCCGTGCCACTGCGCATCAGGGTTCTGACACCGGGTTCGTCGACAGGCATTGGCAGGGCCATGAGTGAGTCTCCAGAGGGTCGATGGGACCGCCAGATTGTGATCTGACTCGTTCAACGTAACGCAGTTGCAACGAAATTATTGGATCCAAGACCACTTTTTACACATCAATATCGTTTCACTTGTCTCTCTATGACCTATATTCGCCTCTGTGCGGTCCCAAGCACTCCTCTTCACCGCCCCTGCCTCAGCGCAGGCGTCGAATCCCGCACAGCAACCCCCGATCCCGCCCATCCCAAAGGAGAAAACCATGCATGACATCATCGACACCGCCGTCGCGGCCGGAAGTTTCAAGACCCTCGCCGCTGCGCTGACCGCAGCGAACCTCGTCGACACGCTCAAAGGTGCCGGCCCGTTCACCGTCTTTGCGCCCACCGACGAAGCGTTCGCCAAGCTGCCGGCCGGCACGGTGGAAAGCCTGTTGACGGACATCCCGAAGCTCACCTCCATCCTGACCTATCACGTGGTCGCCGGCGCAGTGATGGCCTCCGACGTGGTGGCGATGGACGGCCAGTCGGCCAACACCCTCAATGGCGCCACGCTGGCCGTCAGCACCAAAGACGGCGTCAAGCTCAATGGCACCTCGACCGTCGTGAAGACCGACATCGTGTGCACCAATGGCGTCATCCACGTGATCGACTCGGTGCTTCTGCCCGCCTGAATCGACCGGCGCTGAACGGCGCCCGACCTCCCTGCCTCATGCCCCGGTCGCAGACGCTGCCGGGCACCTCCCAAGGAACACAAATGAAAAACCTCATCATCGCTGGCGCCATCGCGCTGGCAGCCGTCTCGGTCCAGGCCAAGGACATCGTCGAGACCGCCGTCGCCGCCGGCAGTTTCAAGACCCTCGCCACCGCGCTGCAGGCCGCAGGCCTGGTCGACACGTTGAAGGGCAAGGGCCCGTTCACGGTGTTCGCGCCGACGGACGCCGCGTTCGCGAAGGTTCCCAAGGCCGACCTCGACGCACTGCTGAAGGACAAGGCCAAGCTGTCCGCCGTTCTGACGTATCACGTGGTTCCGGGGACGGTCATGGCCAAGGACATCAAGGCCGGCAAGGTCAAGACCGTGCAGGGCAGCGAGTTGATGATCGCAACGACGGGCGGCGTCACCGTCAATGGCGCCAAGGTATCCACCGCCGACGTGACTGCGAGCAACGGCGTGATCCACGTGATCGACACGGTGTTGATGCCCAAGTAAGGCAAGCCCCCGTCTCTGAAGCTGCCGGGCGATGCGAGGTGACAGACCTCCATCCCCGGGCCGGGACAAGCATGACTCTCGTCGACCGACCATCCACCACCGTTTACTTCGACGGCGCCTGCCCGGTGTGCTCGCGTGAGATCGAGATGTACCGCCGGCAGCCCGGTGCCGGCGCGGTGCGGTGGGTCGATGTGGCTCAGTGCGAAGCGCCCGCGCTGGGTGAAGGATTGACGCGCAACGACGCCATGTCCCGGCTGCATCTTCGGCGCGCCGACGGCAGCCTGGTCAGCGGTGCGCGGGCGTTCACTGAACTCTGGCGCGCTTTGCCACGGTGGGCCTGGGCAGGCCGGCTGCTGGGTCGCGGGCCAGGCCTGTGGCTGCTCGAGGCAGGTTACCGCTTCTTTCTCCTCACGCGTCGCATTTGGCGCAAGCCGTGAGCCCACTGCCAAAGCCTGCGCGAGTGGCCGTGATCGGTGCCGGCATCGCAGGCGTCAGTTGCGCCCGACGGCTGGCCGACGCGGGCCATGCGGTGCAGCTGTTCGACAAGTCTCGTGGCGTGGGCGGGCGACTTGCAACCCGGCGCATGGAGTGGGTCGACGCCGACGGCAGCGCGCTCGAGGCCTCCTTCGACCATGGCGCGCCCGCGTTCTCGGCGCGCTCGCCGGAGTTCGCCGTTTTCGTCGAGCAGGCACGACGCGACGGATGGCTTTCGCTGTGGGCGCCAGCCATGGCGCCCGGCAGCCATCAGCCGCTGCACACCCCGGCGCTGTGGGTTCCCGCATCAGACATGCCCTCGCTGTGCCGAAGGCTTCTGGGCAACATCCCGGTGCGCCTGTCTTGCCAGGTCGATGCGTTGCGGCATGACGAGCGCGGATGGCATGTCGACAGCGAGGGTGTGAGCGTCGGGGAAGGCTTCAGCCGGGTCGTGCTGGCCCTGCCCCCGCAGCAGGCCGCGCCGCTGCTGCAGCCGCATCGCGCCGACTGGGCAGAGCAGGCTCGCGGGATACAGATGTTTCCCTGCTGGACTCTGATGGGCGTGGCCTGGTCCGCCCACTCCGTAGGCTGGGAGGTGGCCATGCCGGGGCGTGGCCCGCTGTCATGGATTGCGCGAAACGACTCGAAGCCTGGTCGCGCCGAGCGGCCAGGATTGGTCCACTGGGTCGCGCACGCGACAGCCGAGTGGAGTCAGATGCATCTCGAGGACCGCGCTGGCGAGGTTCGAGCCCTGCTGCAAGCGGCGCTCGCCGATTGGATCGGGCACTCGGTGTCCTGGCGTCACGCGTTGGTGCACCGATGGCGTTTTGCGTCGGCCCTGCGCGCCGAACCGGATACGTCAGGCCGCTGCTGGTGGGATCCGTCGCTGGGCCTGGGCGTGTGCGGCGATGGCCTGGGCGGCACTGGCGTGGAAGGCGCCTGGACATCCGCCCAGGCACTGACCGGCGCCATGCTCGCGGACGTTCGCATCAGGCCCTCCAGCGCCAGACCAGGCGCTGCCGAACTGGCACCGAACACCCACTGAGAAAGGTCTGCGGGCACCCGCTGCGGCCTCGACATGTTGCCTATCAAGCTCGCAGCCCCGCCCTTCAAAGGCAACAAGCAGTCGCTGCCCAGCAAACCCTGCATGGGCTGCGGCCGCGCAATGACCTGGCGCAAGCGTTGGGCGCGCAGCTGGGACGAGGTGAAGTTCTGCTCCGACGCCTGTCGCAAAACCCGCCCGACCCATGTCTGAACTGCGCACGCTGGTGGTCGTGCTGGGCGACCAGCTCGATCTGGATGCGTCCGCGTTCGACGGCTTCGATCCCGCGCGGGATGCGGTGTGGATGGCCGAGGTCACTGAGGAGTCGTCGCATGTCTGGTCGGGAAAGCCACGCATCGCGCTGTTCCTGTCGGCCATGCGCCACTTCGCCCTGGCGCTGCGCGCCGCGGGCCGGCCGCTGCACTACACGCGCCTGGACGACCCGGGCAATCGCGGCAGCCTGGCCGCCGAACTGCAGGCGACGATCGAAGAGCTTTCTCCCCGGCGCCTGGTGATGACGGCCCCTGGCGACTGGCGCGTGGGGCAGTCGATGAAGGCGGTGGCCGTCGGCGCGGGCTTGGTGCTCGAGGTGCGCGAAGACCGCCACTTCTACACCACCGTGGGCGAGTTCGCGGCCCATGCCAAAGGACGCAAGGCGCTGCGGCTGGAGTACTTCTACCGCGAGCTGCGTCGGCGCCACGGCGTACTGATGAAGGACGGGACGAAGGACGGGACGAAGGACGGGACGAAGGACGGCCAGCCCGAGGGTGGCCGGTGGAACTTCGACGCCGACAACCGCGAAGTCTTCGGCGCCGAGGGGCCGGTCGGCATGCCCGGACGGGCCCGCGTCGAGCCCGATGCGCTGACGCGCGAGGTCATCGCCCTCGTCAACCACCACTTCGCGCAGCACCCTGGCAGTCTGGACAGTTTTGCCTGGCCGGTCACGCGCGAGGAGGCCTTGCGCTCGCTGCGCTCCTTCATCGAGCAGCGCCTGCCGCTCTTCGGCCGCTTCGAGGATGCGATGTGGCCGGGTGAGCCCTGGCTATACCACTCACACCTGTCGTCGGCGCTGAACCTCAAGCTGCTGAACCCGCGCGAAGTGGTCCAGGCCGCCGAGGCGGCGTACCGCGCGGGCCTCGCGCCGCTGCAAAGCGTCGAGGGCTTCATCCGCCAGGTCCTCGGCTGGCGCGAGTTCGTGCGTGGCATCTACTGGATGCACATGCCGGGCTATGCCCGGCTCAATGCCCTGGATGCGCAACAAGCCTTGCCCGCCTGGTACTGGACCGGCCAGACCGACATGGCCTGCCTGCGCGACGCCATCACGCAGACGCTGGAACACGGTTATGCGCACCACATCCAGCGCCTCATGGTGACGGGCCTGTTCACGCTGCTGCTGGGCGTGCGGCCGCAGGCAGTGCATGAGTGGTACCTGGCGGTGTATGTCGATGCGGTCGAGTGGGTCGAACTACCCAACACGCTGGGCATGAGCCAGTATGGCGACGGTGGCCTGATGGCCAGCAAGCCCTACGTCGCCACCGGCAAGTACATCCAGCGCATGGGCGGCCCCTGTGCCACCTGCCGCTACGACCCGGCTGCCCGAGAAGGAGAGCGCGCCTGCCCCTACACCACGCTGTACTGGGACTTCCTGATGCGCCACGAGACGCTGCTGCAGAAGAACCCGCGCATGGCGTTGCAGGTGAAGAACATCGTGCGCCTGAGCGATGCACAAAGGCAGGCCATCGTGCAGCGGGCAGACGCCATTCGCCGCGGCGCGGTGGGTGCGAACGCGGTTGCGGCTGAAAGCCGATGACAGCGAACTGCTCGTTCGCGCCGACACGCGACGCCGCCGAGGCCCGCATCGCCGCCGTGCGGCCCGCCGACTACGCGCGAAGCCGCAACGCCCTGGACGGCGCCGTGACGCAGCTTTCGCCCTACATCACGCATGGTCTCGTCACGCTGCCAGAGGTGCTGGCAGGAGTGGCGTCACGGCACCGGCTGCAGGTGCAGCACAAGTTCGTCTTCGAGCTCGGCTGGCGCGAGTTCTTCCGCCATGTGTGGGCCCATCGCGGTGACGCCATCCTGCAATCGCTGCATACCGGCCCGCTGCCCGATGCGGCCTACACGCGCGGGCTGCCGGCCGACATCCGTCAGGCCCGCACCGGCGTGCCCGCGATCGACATGGCCGTGCGCACGCTGTACGCCACCGGCACCCTACACAACCACGCCCGCATGTGGCTGGCGAGCTATGTGATCCATCTGCGCAAGGTGCACTGGCGCGACGGCGCCGACTGGCTGGTTGCCCACCTGCTGGACGGCGACCTGGCCAGCAACCACCTGAGCTGGCAGTGGGTGGCCGGCACCGGCAGCAGCAAGCCGTACCTCTTCAATGCAGACAACGTGGCGCGCCATGCACCGCCGCCCTGGCATAGCGGCGGCAGCGTGATCGACCGTTCATACAAAGCCCTCGACGCTATCGCCCGCAGCTTGCAGCCTGTGGCTGGCGCTCCCAGCGTCAACGGCATCGGCGTCGATGAACCGGCACTGATGCCGGTGCCTCCAGCGGGTCGGGGTGCCGCTTCGCTTCAGGCACCCGACGCGGCCACCGTGGCCGGCCGCGACGTCTGGCTGGTGCACCCCTGGGCGCTGGGCGAGCCGCCGCGCGACCTGCCTGTCGGCTGCCTGCGCCTGGGGCTGCTGCTGTCGGACTTCCACGACGCGTGGCCGTGGAGTGCAGCGCGCTGGTCCTTCGTGGGCGCACGCATGTCCGAGCTGGCGCCGCTGTGCTGGCACGGCAGCCCGCACGATGTTTCGCGGGCGCTGGAGGGCGCACGTTCGGTGCACGCCCTGGACGATCCCCATGTGGCGAGCCTGTTGCCGCCAGCCGCAACGCGCTGGGCACCGCAGCGCCTGTTTGCCGAAGTCGCGCGCCCCTGTGCTTCCTTCTCACCATGGTGGACCCGCGTCACGCGCGGCGTCGCCCACCTGCATGAATTGCCCGGCCTGGCGGCCCTGGCGCGCCACGGATCGGCAGGACCGCTGTTCGATCAGCCCGACGACACTCAACGTCAACCCACCACGAGACACCCATGAACACACCGCTTTCAGAGCCCACCACACCGCGAATCGCGCTCGTCACCGGCGCACGCGGCGGCATCGGCCGCGAAGTGGTGGCGCGCCTGCGCGCCAGCGGCCACCGCGTGGCGGCGGTCGGGCGCGATGCAGACGCACTGGCCGCGGTGCCGGCCGACGCCCATATCGCCGCTGACACGACCACACCCGAAGGTGCCGCGGCGGCCGTGGCAGCGTGCAAGGAACAACTCGGCGGCCCGCCATCCCTGCTGGCCCATTGCGTGGGCAGCACGCTCATCGCGCCCTTGCACCGCAGCAGCGTGATGCAGATCCGCGAGGTGCTGCGCATCAACCTCGACAGTGCGCTGTTCATGCTGCAGGCCTGGATCGAAGGGCTGCGCGCGGGCGGACAGCCGGGAAGTGCCGTGCTCGCGTCCAGCGTGGTGGCGCGCATCGGCGTCGCCAATCACGAGGCCATCGCCGCGGCCAAGGGCGGCATCGAAGCCCTGGCGCGCAGCGCGGCGGCCACCTACGCGGCAGCGGGATTGCGCATCAACGTGGTGGCACCCGGTCTGACCGAGACACCGATGACCGCCGGCATGCTGCGCGCCGACGCGATGCGCGAAGCCGCCGGCAAGCAGTACCCGCTGGGCGGCGTGCAGACCGCAGCGCAGGTGGCCGACACCATCGCCTGGCTGCTGTCGGACGGCGCTGCGCGCATCACCGGGCAGGTGATCGCCGTGGACGGCGGCTTCACCACCGTCCGGCCCTTGGTCAAGTGACCCGCGCGCTGACGCCCGGTCGGTGTCAGCCCGGCGCTGCCCGAGTTCACGACCCGGAATCTCGGCCGGGCGGTGGGTACGGGTCGGCCACGAACGCTGGGCCCTTCATCACGATGACGATGGCGCATCCGATGGCCAGCGTCAGCATGAGTGACCAGTGCAGGATCACCAGGCCGATGAGCCGGTAGATCATCAGCCACAAGGCCGCGTCTTCGGCACCGCCTGGCAGATCGGGCGTCGCGAGCCACGCAACCGCAGCCACCGCCATCGGAATGGCCGTACCCCACAGCAGCAGGGCGGGCAGCCGCTTGCAGATCCACCATTCGAGCCCGGGTGCGCTTGGCGTGGAACCCGGCAGCCGGTTCAGCCAGGACATCGGCATGCCCCTTCATCCGCTGGCCGGACGCAGACCTCAGGTCGAGGACTTGCCGGCATCGGGCACCACGACGCAGCCATTGATGCGCCAGGTGGCATCGGCCTCTTGCTGCAGCTGATAAGTGGCCATCCACAGGACGCCCGCGCGGTCGCGCAACTGCACCTTCTGCAGCAGGGTGCTGCCGGCCCGTTCGGGCACGAAGAATGATCTGGCGGCCGGCTGAACCAGCATCGGGTAGCCGGCCCGCACCATCGACATGAAGTTCGCGGCGCTGCCGAACTGAGCGCGGATCGCCGCCGACGCGTGGGAGAACGCCCTCTCCGCGTCGGCCGCCGTGAAGGACTGCAGTTGTGCCTCGATGACAGCGCGCACGGCGCGAGCGTCGCTCTCGGCCACCTCGGCCACCTCGGCCGCGCTGGCGGGCCGCGAGTGCATCAGCGCGCCCAGCGCCGCGACGACGAGCGCCAGCAACAACCACCGGCGCCCGAGACCCGTACGAAAGCCCTGCCGCATCACGACTGCTCGCGCTGCCGGCGTCCGATGACGGGCCGAAGGCGGCGCGCTCATCCAGGCCTCCTGTTGCGGCCCCGTGCCCTCGGAACCGGGTGCGCGCTCAGTGTCCGGATGGGTTGGTGGCGCCGGGTTGCACATCTTCTCGCCATCCCATTGCTGACCGCACCAGCAGCGACCCGTGGGATCAACGATGCAGGTGCCGCTGCCGCAGCAGCGAGGGTCGTCGGTCATGCCTGACTCCATCGAAGCAATAAGCGGAGTTTGCCTTGTCTGACCGGGGTCTGCCGGCCTGTCGGGTGAAGCTGGTTTCCCAGCAAGCCTGGCCGCCCGAGGTGTGCGGACAATGCGGGCCCATGCCGCCGCCCCACACAGTTTCAGGCGCCGCTGATCCCGCTGTGGACGGCGGCCCGCGCGAGCGTGACCAGGACGATCCGCGGACTGGCCGCGCGGCTGCATTGCCCTACACCGTTTCCGTACGCAGCCTGTGCGAGTTCACCGCCAAGCTGGGCGACCTGGACCGCCGCTTCACCCCTTCCGCCACCGCACTCGAAGGCCTGCTCGGCCAGGCCGCCGTCGTGGCGCGCCGTGGCCCCGGCTACGAGAGCGAGATCTCCCTCGAAGGCCGCCGCGGCAACGTGCGCGTGCGCGGCCGCGCCGACGGCTATGACGCGGCCCGCAACGGCCTGGAGGAGATCAAGACGATCCGCGGGCACCCCGACGACATTCCGGAGAACCGCCGCCGCCTCCATTGGGCGCAGTTGGAGACCTATGGCGCGTTGCTGTGCCGCCAGCGCGATCTTCCGGAGGTCCACCTCGAGCTCGTCTACGTCGACGCCGCCAGCCAGACCGAGACCGTGCTGCGCGAACTGCGATCAGCGGCCGAACTGGACGCCACTCTCGAGGCGCGCTGTCGGCAGTTCGCCGGCTGGGCCGACCAGGAGGCGGCCCACCGGGCGGCCCGAGACGCGGCACTGTCCGAACTGCCCTTTCCGCCCGGCGCTTTCCGGCCCGGCCAGCGCGACCTGGCCGAGGCGGTCTACCGGGCGGCCGTCAATGGCCGCTGCCTGCTGGCGCAGGCCCCCACCGGCATCGGCAAGACCATCGGCACGCTGTATCCGCTGCTGCGCGCGATGCCTGGCCAGCGGCTGGACAAGATCGGCTACCTCACCTGCAAGGGCACCGGGCGGATCACGGCGCTGGAGGCCTTGCAGAAGCTGCGCGACGTGATGCCGGGCCGCCCGCTTCGTGTGCTCACGCTGGTGGCCAAGGAGCAGGCCTGCGAATACCCCGACAAGGCTTGCCATGGCGATGCCTGCCCCCTGGCG
>Ga0105048_10008413_pt1 | contig 16502 bp, 16 predicted proteins | sample MAT05_FD_78382 | JGI IMG/M metagenome (GOLD analysis project Ga0105048, IMG submission 78382) | Freshwater microbial communities from Lake Fryxell liftoff mats and glacier meltwater in Antarctica - MAT-05 | ecosystem: Environmental > Aquatic > Freshwater > Ice > Liftoff microbial mat | place...
AGCGCCGTCGCCACTTCGGCCTGATCGCGGAACCACAGGGAGGAGATGGCAGGCTCGGTCATCGATCTCGCCTCCTGATCAGCCCCGCAAGGCGCGGGCCTCGGCGGCAAGGGCGCTGATCGCGGCCCAGTCGCCACGGGCCATTGCCTCCTTGGGGGCAACCCATGACCCGCCGACGCACAGGATGTTCGGCAGGCTCAGGTAATCGCGGGCATTCTTCAGGCTGATCCCCCCGGTCGGGCAAAAGTTGACCAAGGGAATCGGCGAGCCAACCGATTTCAGGAACGACGCCCCGCCCGACTGTTCGGCCGGAAAGAATTTCTGCACGGTATAGCCCATTTCCAGCAGCGCCATGATTTCGGACGCGGTCACCGCTCCCGGCAGCAGCGGCAGACCTGCGTCGGCGCAGGCATCCAGCAGCCGCTGCGTCGCCCCCGGCGAGACGCCGAACCTCGCCCCCGCCGCCTTGGCCGCCTTGACATCGGCAGGCGTCAGCAGCGTGCCTGCCCCCACCACGCCGCCCGGCACCTCTGCCATGATCCGGATCGCATCCAGCGCGCAGGGCGTGCGCAGCGTCACCTCCAGCGCGGGCAGGCCGCCGGCCACCAGCGCCTCGGCCAGCGGTCTCGCATGCGCCAGATCGTCGATCACCAGCACCGGCACCACCGGGGCCAGTTGGCAGATCTCGAGGGCGTGGCGGGATTGGTCAGCAGGGGTCATGATGAAGTCCTGTCGGAAGGGCTGAGGGGGCGGGTGCCTCCGGCGGGGATATTTGAGAACAAGAGAAGCGCCAAGGCATTCTTCTGTTCCTAAATATCCCCGCCGGAGGCACCCGAAGTCAGGGCAGGGGGCAGGCGGCGGGTCATACCACCACGCCCGCGCCATCGGGCGAGGCGCCGACGTTGCGGCGGAAGGCATCGAACAATTCGCGCCCGATGCCCCAGCCGTTGGCCGAAAGGTCGACCGTGGCGGGGGGACGGGCGTCGAAATCGGGGACGAGGGCGGTCAGGGTGCCCGCCACCGCGTCAAGCCGCACGATGTCTCCGTCGCGCAGGCGTGACAGCGGGCCGCCGACGGCCGCTTCGGGCGAGACGTGGATGGCGGCGGGAACCTTGCCGCTGGCCCCCGACATGCGGCCATCGGTGACCAGGGCGACGCGCAGGCCGCGATCCTGCAGCACCGACAGGGTCGGGGTCAGCGAGTGCAATTCCGGCATGCCATTGGCCTGCGGCCCCTGAAAGCGGACGACGACAATCGTGTCGCTGGTGAATTCGCCTGCCTTGAACGCCTCCCTGACCGAGGGCTGGTCGTGAAAGATCCGCACCGGCGCCTCGATGATGTGGCGCTCTGGAGCGACGGCCGAGACCTTGATCACGCCGCGCCCCAGGTTGCCGGTCAGCTGTTTCAGCCCGCCCTGCGGCTGGAACGGGTCGGAGGCCGGGCGAAGGATCTTGTCGTTGAGGGTGATGCCGGTCCCCGGTTCCCACCCCAGACGGCCCTCGGTGAGCTTCGGCTCCTGCCGGTAAAGCTCCAGCCCGTCGCCCGCCACGGTCTTGGCATCCGGGTGCAGCAGGCCCGCGTCCAGCAACTGCCCGATCATGTAGCCAAGCCCGCCCGCGGCATGGAAGTGGTTCACGTCGGCCAGACCATTGGGATAGACCTTGGCCATCAGCGGCACGATGTCCGAGATATCGGCGAAATCCTGCAGGTCCAGCAGCACCCCCGCCGCGCGTGCCATGGCAGGCAGGTGCAGCACCAGGTTGGTGGACCCGCCCGTCGCCATCAGCCCGACAAGGCCGTTCACGAAGGCGCGCTCGTCCAGCACTTCGCCCGCCGGGCGATAGTCGTTGCCCAGGGCTGTGATGGTGGCGGCACGCTCGACCGCCGCGTTGGTCAGCGCCTCGCGCAGGGGGGTGTTGGGGTTGACGAACGACGCGCCCGGCAGGTGCAGCCCCATGAACTCCATCAGCATCTGGTTGGTGTTGGCGGTGCCGTAGAAGGTGCAGGTGCCCGGTCCGTGGTAGCTTGCCATCTCGGCGGCCATCAGGGTGTTGCGGTCGACCTTGCCTTCGGCATAGGCGTTGCGGATACGGGATTTCTCGTCATTCGGCAGGCCCGAGGTCATGGGGCCGGCGGGCACGAACACCGCCGGGATATGGCCGAAGGTGGCGGCGGCGATGATCATGCCCGGCACGATCTTGTCGCAGACGCCGAGATACAGCGTGGAATCAAAAGTGTTGTGCGACAGGCCGATCGCCGCCGCCAGCGCGATCACGTCACGAGAAAACAGCGACAGTTCCATTCCCGGCTGGCCTTGTGTCACTCCGTCGCACATGGCTGGCACGCCGCCCGCGACCTGCGCCGTGGCCCCGACCCGCCGCGCCGCATCGCGGATCAGCTTGGGGTAATTCTCATAGGGCTGATGCGCCGACAGCATGTCGTTGTAGGCGGTGATGATGCCGATGTTCGGGGCGTGGGAGGCGGCCAGCGCATCCTTGTCCTGATCCATCGCGGCATAGGCATGGGCCTGGTTGCCGCAGGCGAGGTGGCCGCGCGCCGGTCCGGTCGCCCCCGCCTGCCCGATCCGGGCAAGATAGGTGCTTCGGCTGGCAGCGGACCGCGCGCGGATGCGGTCGGTGACGCGGTCAAGGGTCGGGTGCAGCGGCATGGCAGCTCCTATGGCGGGATGGGCGCAGGTTAGCAGGTTCCGTTAGCGCTAACAACGTTGAAAGGATGCGCCCACAGGATGCTGCCGCGGGGTAACGGTTGCAAGACGGCAGGGGTCTTTCCAGTGGGCGCGCAAGCGGGTAAGGCTGCGGGATGATGACCGATGTGCCCGTGCCCGCCGAAACCCCCTATTCCAAGGGCCGCCCCGTGGTGCGGTTGAAACCCAAGGCCGAGGCGCGGGCGATCCGGCACGGGTTCCCTTGGGTCTATGCCGATGAACTGGTGACCGACCGGCGCACGCAATCTCTGCCCGCAGGCGCGCTGGCGGTGCTGGAAGACGGCGAGCGGCGGGCCTTGGGGCTGGTCACGGTCAATCCGGTGTCAAAGATCATTTGCCGGATGCTGGACCGCGATCCCGAGGCCGACATCGACGAGGCGTGGTGTGCGGCGCGGATCGGCAGGGCGCTGTCCCTGCGCGAGCGGTTGTATGACGCGCCGTTCTACCGTCTGGTTCATGCCGAGGCCGATGGCCTGCCCGGCGTGGTGATCGACCGGTTTGGTGACCTCGCGGTGGTGCAGCCGAACGCGGCCTGGGCCGAGGCCCATCTGGACGCGCTGGTGGCGGCGCTGGTGGCGGTGACCGGGGTGACCCGCGTCGTCAAGAACGGCACGGGGCGGGCGCGCGGGCTGGAAGGTCTGACCGAAGAGACGACGGTGCTGCGCGGCGTGGTCGACGGCCCGGTGCCGGTGCCGATGAATGGTGCGGTCTATCTGGCCGATGTGACCGGCGGGCAGAAGACCGGGCTGTTCTATGACCAGCGGCCGAACCATGCCTTTGCCGCCGGGTTGGCGCGGGGGGCACGGGTGCTGGATGTGTTTGCGCATGTCGGCGGCTTTGGTCTGGCGGCCCTGGCCGGGGGAGCGGTGCTGGCCTTGGCGGTGGACGGTTCGGGGCCGGCCCTGGCATTGGCGCAACTGGGGGCCGAGGCTTCGGGCGTGGCCGACCGGTTCGCGACGCGGCAGGGCGACGCGTTCGAGGTGCTGGAAGCGTTGGCGGCCGAGGGCGCGCTGTTTGATCTGGTGATCTGCGACCCGCCCGCCTTTGCCCCCGCCAAACCGGCGCTGGAGGCGGGGTTGCGGGCGTATGAGCGGCTGGCGCGGCTGGCGGCACCGCTGGTGGCGCCGGGGGGCTATCTGGTGGTGTGTTCCTGCAGCCATGCCGCCGATCTGGCGTCGTTCCGCAACGCCAGCGCCCGGGGAATCGGGCGCGGCGGGCGGCGGGGACAGTTGCTGCACACGGGCTTTGCCGGGCCAGACCATCCGATGCTGCCGCAACTGGCCGAAAGCGGCTATCTCAAATCCCTGGTGTTCCGGCTGGACCAATGAAGGCGGTTCTCGACGCCTGCGTGCTGTATCCCCCCATCCTGCGCGACATTCTGCTGGGGGTGGCCGAGGCGGGCCTTTACACGCCGCTGTGGTCGGACCGGATTCTGGAGGAATGGGCGCGGGCCAGCATCAAGACCGGTGCCGAGGCGCAGACCCGGATCGAAATCGCCCTGCTGCGCGACCGCTTTCCCAACGCCGGCCTCCGCGCCGCCCCCGAGATCGAGCGGCGGCTGGTGCTGCCAGACCCCGATGACGTGCATGTGCTGGCGGTGGCGATTGCGGCGCAGGCCGACTGCATCATCACCTTCAACGCCGCCGACTTTCCGCGCGGTTTGCTGGCCGAGGAAGGCATGGACCGCCGCGACCCCGACGGCTTGCTGTGGGAAATATGGTCGCATCACCCTCAGGCTGTGGCTGGGGTGCTGACCCGGGTGCATGCCCGCGCCGAAGCGATGGCGGGAACCGAGGTTTCGGCCAAGGCGATGCTGAAACGGGCCAAGCTGAACCGTCTGGCCAAGGCGGCGCTGGCCTAGGCCACCCACCGCGCCTCGTTCGCCTCGATCGCCCTTATGCGGTCGGCCGAGGACGGGTGGCTCAGCAGCCAGGCGGGCATGCCGCTGGCCCTTGTGGTCAGCGCTTCAAGCTTGCGGAACAGCGATTTCTGCGGTGCGGTTCCGATGCCGGACTTGATCAGCAGAGCCGTGGCATAGGTGTCGGCCTCGAACTCGTCGCGGCGCGACAGGCCCGCCATCAGCGCGGTGGAGATCATCCGTGCAATCCAGACGCCGATGCCGGGCAGAAAACGGTTCAGCACCGCAGACAGCATGACGAACACCGCGTTCTGCCCGGTAAAATCGATCATCCGGCGGCGCAGGTGGCCGTGGGCCACATGGCCCAACTCATGCGCGATCACGCTGGCCAGCTCTTCGGCCGTCACCTCGCCGCGCATCTTGCGGTTCAGAAACCCGCGCGTCAGAAAGATCCGGCCATCGGGGGCGGCGAGGCCGTTGACCGGCTCCACCTCGAACACATGCACCTTGATCTGCGGCAGATTGAGCGCGCGGGCCATCCTGTCGGCCAGCGCGGTGATGGCGGGGTCGGTCAGCGGCTGCGACTGCGCATCGAGCATCGCCTTGGTGCGCCAAGCCGAGAAATGATAGCTGATCAGCGCATAGGCGATGGCCAGCAGGATGGGGGTCAGGGACAGCATGGGCTGAATATGGGCCGCAATCGCGCCTGCGCAAGGATCAATCGGTCTCGCGCCCGGCCTGCAGCGTCGCACGCCGCCACAGGCCTGGCCCGAACGTCGCGCCGACACCTGCCTGCACCCCGCGGATCGACCCGGCAAAGTCCGACGCCGGCTCCCGCCATGTCCCATCAGGTTGCGCGCCCGCCCGATCAGCCTGGCGCACGGCGTCGCGGCGGAGCCACGCCATCAGCGGTTTCATCGCAAACTCCGGATGCCGCGGGTCAGGCCTTCCAGCGTCATCGGCACCATCTTGCCCTCCAGAATATCACGGATCACCTGGGTCGACCGGGTATGGTCCCACTGGCTTTCGGGCACCGGGTTGATCCACAGATGATGCGGCCACCGGGCGCAGGCGCGGCTTAGCCAGACCTGCCCCGCCTCGGCGTTCCAATGCTCGGATGCGCCGCCGGGATGCAGAATCTCATACGGGCTCATCGCCGCATCGCCGACAAGGATGCAGCGGTAGTCGGGGCCATAGGTGCGCAGTATCTCGGCTGTCGGGGTCTGGTCGGTCCAGCGGCGGCTGTTGTCGCGCCAGACGCCCTCATACAGGCAGTTGTGGAAGTAGAACACCTGCAGGGTGCGAAACTCGGCGCGGGCGGCCGAGAACAGTTCCTCCATCACCGTCACATGCGGGTCCATCGACCCGCCGATATCCAGAAACAGCAGCACCTTGACCGCATTGCGCCGCTCGGGCCGGGTCTGCACGTCCAGCCAGCCCTGATGGGCGGTGGCGCGGATGGTGCCGTCGAGGTCCAGCTCGTCAGCCGCCCCCTCGCGCGCCCACCGCCGCAAGGCACGCAAGGCGATCTTGATGTTGCGGGTGCCAAGTTCGACCCGGTCATCCAGATTGCGAAACTCGCGCTTGTCCCAGACCTTGACTGCGCGCTGGTGGCGGCTGGTGTCCTGCCCGATCCGCACGCCTTCGGGGTTATAGCCATAGGCCCCGAAGGGCGAGGTGCCGGCGGTGCCGATCCAGGTGTTGCCGCCCTGATGGCGTGCCTGCTGTTCGGCCAGCCGGGCGCGCAACCTGTCCATCAGCGCATCGAACCCGCCAAGGGCCGCGATCTCGGCGCGCTCTGCCGGGGTCAGGTGGGTCTCGGCCAGCTTTTCCAGCCAGTCGGCGGGCAGGTCCAGCGCCGCCAGCACCGCATCGGGCGTCAGCGCCTCGATCCCGGCAAAGCTGGTGGCAAAGGCGCGATCGAACCTGTCATAATGCCGTTCGTCCTTGACCATGACGGTGCGGGCAAGGTGGTAGAACGCGGTGATGTCATAGGTCGCCAGACCCGCCGCCATCGCCTCGAGAAACCCCAGATATTCGCGGGGCGAGACGGGCACGCCGACAGACCGCAAATTCCGGAAGAACGGCGCGAACATCAGCCGGACAGGCTGCGGGCGATCACGATGGTGGCGAACAGGCCCAGCAGGGTAAAGGCAATGCCGTAGGCCGCGGCATACTGGGCGGCGTCCAGTGCCTTGCCGCCCCGGCGCAGGGCCGTTGTCGCGCCGATGGCGATGCCGATCAACAGACCTGCGATGACGATCATGGTGCCCCCTGCGGGGCGTGTGCCCCTAGCTGCGATTGCCGCGTGCGGCGAGGCTTGCGATCTCGGACATCCGCGACCGCACCTGCTGCTCTGCGCCAAAGCCATAACGCGCCCAACCCAGACTGTCGAGCCGCAGCGCCCGCGCCTCGGTGACGCGGCCCGTCGCCTCCATTGCGGCGGATTTGATCAGCATCAGCGTCGCCAGCAGCGCCGCGTTCTGCGCCTGCCTTACCGCCGGGATGGCCCGGTCGGCAAAGGCGATGGCCTGCCCGGGTTGGCCCTGCGACAGGGCTATGGCGGCAAGCTGCATGTCGACATGCGCCACATGGATCGCCGATCCGGGCTGGGTGCGGTAGATGCGGGCGGCCGTCGAAAACGCCCGCACAGCCACTTCGGGATCGCGGGCGACGTTCAGGCGGCCGATCGCGAAATAGCTGAAGGCCAGCCGGTTGTCGCGCCAGCCCTGCGCCATGGCGATGGACAGCATCCGGTCGGCGGCCGCAGCCCGGCCGGCGGGCGTGCCGCGCGGCCCAAGCGCCGCACTGACCGCGTCGATCCAGGGGCGGGGCGACAGCGCGCCCGGGGTGCTGCCGCCAAACTGACCGGCGGGGTTCAGCCGCGCCAGCACGGACGGCAGCACGCGGGCCACCTCGGCACGGGTCATGCCCGACCGCAGTTCGGGCGCGTAATGCGCGCGCAGAATCAGCATGTCGAACCCGGTCAGCACGGTATGGAAATTGTCGTCGTTGTAGACCGAGTCGGACAGCCGGTAGAGGTCGTTCAGCGGCCCCATGGCCTGCGCCAGTTCCTCGTGCAGGCAGTCGCGCACCTCTTGCGGGCTGGTGTCCGACGGCACGAAGATCGACACCTGCGTGCGTTCGGTCAGGTTGGCCCAGTCGACATCGGCGCTGTTGCGCCGCGCGCGGTATTCGGCCAGCGACGCCACGCGGGGCACCACGAAACACGCAGCCGACGGCACCAGCCGCTGCAGCGTCGCGCGGGGGTGAAAGTCGATGCGGATCGACGGCGTCTGCCCGGCCCCGGCCAGCCGGACGTCAACCCCAGCCTCGGCGCGCAACCGGGTGATCAGGCGGGTCAGGTCAGGCACGGCAGAGCCCGGCACATCGCCCGTCATCGCCACCAGAATGGGGCCGTCGAACCGGGTCAGCACCGGCAAGGTGCGCCCGCTTTCCATACGGAATTCGAGATCGAGGAAATCGGCGGCGATTTCGGTGTTGGAACGCTGCGGCGCGGTGCCGCCGCTGCCGGCGAACACCTGCATCGCGGGCAGGCTGGCCCCGACGCCGAATGCCACCGGGGCGCCTTTCGAGACCTGCGCAGGCGGTGCTGCACAGGACGCAAGCAGGGCGGACATCACGGCAAACTTGGCAAATCTGATCATGGGCAGCTCATGACTGAAGGCTCAGGGGGCGGCTGCCCCCATCGGATTTCGCATGACGCCGGGAGCTTGCTGCCCCTTGCCGCCGGTCGTGATCTGACGTTGCCCCCGCCGCGCCGAACCCGATACCGGCCGCAAGATCGCCCTTGCTGCCCATCGCCTGAACACAATGGTTCATCGCCTGACTGGACAGGGGATCAGTGTCCGCAACAGGGCTGGTTCGTGTCAATGGCGGGGAATTTTGGCGTCGGCGCGGAGTCTACCCATCGCGGGTCCGTGACCTCGGAACGCCACATCTGTGCCCGCGATATCACGTAATAATACCGTATATGTCAAAAAAGATGCTTTTCGTGATCGGATTAAGGCAACACTGTGGCCAAACCTAGGCAATCACGCCCGATTCGCCTGAATTGCCCTAGCGCCCCGACCGCGCCATGAAGGCCAGACGCTCGAACAGGTGCAGGTCCTGTTCGGTCTTGAGCAACGCCCCATGCAGGCGGGGAAGCTGCGATTTCGCATCGGCGCGCAGGTCTTCGGGCGACAGGTCTTCTGCCAGAATCAGCTTCAGCCAGTCCAGCACTTCCGAGGTCGAGGGCTTTTTCTTCAGCCCCGGCGTCTCGCGCAGGGTCAGGAACTGGGTCAGGGCGACGGCCAGCAGCGCCTCTTTGATGCCCGGAAAATGCAGGCGCACGATGGCCGTCAGCGTCTCGGCATCGGGAAAGCGGATGTAGTGGAAAAAGCAGCGGCGCAGGAAGGCGTCGGGCAGCTCTTTTTCGTTGTTCGAGGTGATGATGACCACGGGGCGGTGGCGCGCGGTCACCGTCTGGCCGGTTTCGTAGACGTGGAACTCCATCCGGTCCAGCTCTTGCAGCAGGTCGTTGGGAAACTCGATATCGGCCTTGTCGACCTCGTCGATCAGCAGCACCACCCGGCCCGGCGCGTCGAACGCCTGCCACAATTTGCCCTGCCGGATGTAGTTGGCCACGTCATGCACCCGCGCATCGCCCAACTGGCTGTCGCGCAGCCGGCTGACCGCGTCGTATTCGTAAAGCCCCTGCTGCGCCTTGGTCGTCGACTTCACATGCCATTCGATCAGCGGCAGCTTGAGCGCCAGCGCCACCTGCCGGGCCAGCTCGGTCTTGCCGGTTCCGGGCTCGCCCTTCACCAGCAGCGGGCGCTGCAACGTCACGGCGGCATTGACCGCGATGGCAAGATCATCGGGGACCACATAGGTTTCGGTCGAGGCGAATTTCATCGGTTCTTCAATATGCTGGGGCATGGGCAAGGCGACGGTAGCCGCGCTGCGAAAATGCTGCAACCGCTAGTGACAATCCATTTGCTTTGGGCTAGAGCGTCGCCAATCAGGAGTGCGCAATGACAGATGCCCACCTGTCGGCGTGGTCCGGCGACCAGGAGAGAGCTGCGATGAAAGCCGAAGTCTTTCTACCCGAAGATTACCGCCCTGCCGAAGGCGAACCCTTCATGAACGATCTGCAGCTGGAATATTTCCGGCGCAAGTTGATCGTCTGGAAGCAGGAACTGCTGGGCCAGAGCGCCGAGACCATCGACAATCTGCAGGACTCGGGCCGCAACGTGCCCGATATTGCCGACCGGGCCTCGGAGGAAACCGACCGCGCGCTTGAACTGCGCACCCGCGACCGGCAGCGCAAGCTGGTCAGCAAGATCGACGCGGCGCTGCGGCGGATCGAAAACAACGAATTCGGCTACTGCGAGATGACCGGCGAGCCGATCAGCCTCAAGCGGCTGGATGCGCGGCCGATCGCCACGATGACGCTGGAAGCGCAGGAAAAGCACGAGCGGCGCGAGAAGGTTCACCGCGACGATTGATGCGCTTGCACGGTCCATCGCCGGGGCAGACAGTGACGCCGGACCGCAGGGTTCGGCGTTTCGCATCTGGAGGCAGTGCATGAGCCTGATCGGGCAACAGATAACGGTGCTCGGGGCCGGGGTCGCGGGGCTGGCGGTGGCGCGGGCGCTGGCCTTGCGCGGGGCGGGGGTGACGGTGCTGGAGCAGGCCGACGCCATCCGCGAGGTCGGGGCGGGGTTGCAGGTGTCGCCCAACGGGGCGGCGGTGCTGCGGTCGCTTGGGTTGGGTCCGGCGCTGTCGGCCTGTTCCATGCGCGCAAAAGGCGTGGACCTGCGCGACGGACTGTCGGGCGACACCGTGCTGCGGCTTGATCTGGCGCGGCTGCGGCCCGGGCAGGACTATCACTTTGTGCACCGCGCCGATCTGATCGACCTTCTGGCACGGGGCGCGCGCGAGGCGGGGGTCACGATTCGCCTGTTGACGCGGGTCGAAGCGGTGGACCTGACAGGCGCACGGCCTGTGGCCCGGACCGATCAGGGCGCCGTCGAGGCGGGGCTGATCATCGGCGCCGACGGGCTGCACTCGCCGATGCGGACGGCGCTGAACGGCCGGGTCGCGCCGTTCTTTACCCATCAGGTGGCGTGGCGGGCGCTGATTCCCGGTGACTCCGGCGCCGCGCCTGATGAGGAACCGGTGGCCGAGGTGCACATGGGGCCGGGGCGGCATCTGGTGTCGTATCCGCTGCGCGGCGGCACCCTGCGCAACATCGTCGCGGTCGAAGAGCGTCGGGCCTGGGTCGACGAGGGGTGGTCGCTGCGGGATGATCCGATGGCGATGCGACTGGCGTTCCGCGACTTTGGCCCAAGGGTGCGGGGCTGGCTGGAGCGGGTCGAGGATGTCTGGCTGTGGGGGCTGTTCCGGCACCCGGTGGCCAAGGTCTGGCAGCGGGCGCTGCCCGATGGCGGGGCGGCAATTCTGGGTGACGCGGCCCATCCGACCCTGCCCTTTCTGGCGCAGGGCGCGTCGATGGCGCTGGAGGATGCCTGGGTGCTGGCTGACCGGCTGGCGGGGGCCGACAGCCTGGCGGCGGGGCTGGCGCTGTATCAGACCGCGCGCGAGGCGCGGGCGGCGCGGATCGTGGCGGCGGCATCGGGCAACGCCAGGGCCTATCACCTGCGCGGCATGGCGCGGGGCGTGGCGCATGCAGGGCTGCGCCTTGGCGGCTGGCTGGCACCGGACCTTGCGCTGCGGCGGTTCGACTGGCTTTACGGCCATGATGTGACCGGGCCGCGCGCCTAGAACAGGATCATCGCCCAGATCGCCCCGCCGGCCATCACCACCGGGGCAATCCACCAGCCGGGCACCGCAGAGCCCGCATCCTGGCCATCGCCCCCCTCCGACACGTCAGCCTGCAACGGATGAGGAGCCGCAGGCAGCCGGTCATACTGCGCAAAGTCGGCGTTAGGCGATTTCATACGAATTATGCTCCACCAGCGGCTTGGCGTTGGCCAGCGCCCGTTTGATCAGACGCAGCACCAGATGGCCCGACAGGAATTGCCGGGCAGACCGGGGCGCCAATCGGATGCGATGCAATCAAGAGCGTTACCGAAATCTCAATTTTCTTGAATGGCAGGACGTAGCCCTGCCACGAGGCCTGAAGAGAATCCCGAACAGCGATGATCCGCGCGCTGCCGCGTGATTGTTTTCAGATCGTGAACGGCAAACAACCCCAGGCGGCTAGCCTGGGGCCGGATCTTAGACCGATCCCAAGGGGGCCGTGATCAGGCCTTGGCCAGATCGCGCAGAACGTAGTGCAGCACGCCGCCGTGTTCGACGTATTCGACCTCGATCTCTGTATCGATCCGGCACTTGATCTGGATCGTTCGGCTGGTGCCGTCGGTCGCGGTCAGGGTGCAGGGCACGATGCTCAGCGGTTTCAGATCGCCGTCCAGACCCTGGATCGACACCACCTCGTCGCCCTTCAGACCCAGCGACTTGCGCGTCTGGCCGCCCGTGAATTCGAACGGAATCACCCCCATGCCGACCAGATTGGACCGATGGATACGCTCGAAGCTTTCGGCGATCACCGCCTTGACGCCAAGCAGTGCGGTGCCCTTGGCGGCCCAGTCGCGGCTGGAGCCTGCGCCGTATTCGATGCCGCCAAAGATCACCAGCGGCGTGCCGGCGGCCTGATAGGCCATCGACGCATCGAAAATGCTGGTCTGCAGGCCATCGGGGCCCAGCGTGTAGCCGCCTTCGACCCCGTCGAGCATCTCGTTCTTGATGCGGATGTTGGCAAAGGTGCCGCGCATCATCACCTCGTGGTTGCCGCGCCGCGCACCATACGAGTTGAACTCGCTGACCGGCACCTGACGTTCGTTCAGATAGCGCCCGGCCGGCGTGCCCGCCTTGAACGACCCGGCCGGAGAGATGTGGTCGGTGGTGATCATGTCACCCAGCAGCGCCAGCACCCGCGCGCCCACGATGTTCGAGATGACGCCGGGGGATTTGGACATGCCGCGGAAATAGGGCGGGTTCTGGATGTAGGTCGAGGTCGGCGGCCAGTCATAGGTTTCCGAGTTGGTGGTCTCGACCGCCTGCCATTTCTCGTCGCCCTTGAACACCTCGGCGTATTTCTTCTGAAACGCCGCGCGGGTGACGGTGGATTCCACCAGTTCGGCGATTTCGGCGTTGCTGGGCCAGATATCACGCAGGTAAACCGGGCCGTGGGTGCCGATGCCCAAAGGCTCGGTCGTGATGTCGATGTTCATGTCGCCAGCCAGCGCATAGGCCACCACCAGCGGCGGCGAGGCCAGATAGTTGGCGCGCACGTCTGGCGAAATGCGCCCCTCGAAGTTGCGGTTGCCCGACAGCACGGCGGCGGCCACAAGATCGCCCTCGTTGATCGCCGCCGAAATCTCGGGTTGCAGCGGGCCCGAATTGCCGATGCAGGTGGTGCAGCCATAGCCGACAAGGTTGAAGCCGATGGCATCAAGATCGACCTGCAGGTTGGCGGCCTCAAGATATTCGGACACCACCTGGCTGCCTGGGGCGAGCGAGGTCTTGACCCATGGCTTGCGGGTCAGGCCCAACTGCCGCGCCTTGCGGGCCACAAGACCCGCGCCGATCATCACAAAGGGGTTCGAGGTGTTCGTGCAGGAGGTGATCGAGGCGATCACCACCTTGCCCGACGACATGGTATAGGTCTCGCCCTTCACCGCGACCTCGACACCCTTGGGGCGCTTGAAAGCGGTGTCCATTTCGCGGGCAAAGCTGGCCTTGGCGTCGGACAGCGGAAGGTAGTCTTGCGGGCGTTTCGGGCCAGAGATGGCCGGCACGATGGTGCCCATGTCCAGATGCAGCGTGCTGGTGTAGATCGGATCATACGACGCATCACGCCACATGCCGTTGACGCGTGCATAGGCCTCGACCAGCGCGATGCGGCCGTCGTCACGCCCCGTGCCGCGCAGATAGCGCAGGGTTTCGGTGTCGATGGGAAAGAAGCCGCAGGTCGCGCCGTATTCGGGCGCCATGTTGGCAATGGTGGCGCGGTCGGCCAGCGGCAGGCGGTCCAGCCCGTCGCCGTGGAATTCGACGAACTTGTTGACCACGCCGTGTTTGCGCAACATCTGCACGACCTTCAGCACCAGATCGGTGGCGGTGGTGCCTTCAACCATCGTCCCGGTCAGTTTGAAGCCCACCACCTCGGGGATCAGCATCGACACCGGCTGGCCGAGCATCGCCGCTTCGGCCTCGATGCCGCCGACGCCCCAGCCAAGCACCGCCAGCCCGTTGACCATGGTGGTGTGGCTGTCGGTGCCGACCAGCGTGTCGGGATAGGCTACCTGCGCCCCGGTCTGATCAACATCAAGCCAGACCGTCTGCGCCAGATATTCAAGGTTCACCTGATGGCAGATGCCGGTGCCCGGCGGCACGACGCGGAAATTGTTGAAGGCCTTCTGCCCCCATTTCAGAAAGGTATACCGCTCGATGTTGCGTTCATATTCGCGGTCGACGTTGGCCTGAAAGGCACGGGGGGTGCCGAACTCGTCGATCATCACCGAATGGTCGATCACCAGATCGACAGGCGCCAGCGGGTTGATCTGCTGGGCATTGCCGCCAAGCCCGACGATGCCGTCGCGCATCGCCGCCAGATCGACCACCGCCGGAACCCCGGTGAAATCCTGCATCAGCACGCGGGCCGGGCGATAGGCGATCTCGCGCGGGTTCTTGCCGCCAAGCGTCGCCCATTCGGCAAAGGCGCGGATGTCATCGACCGTGACCGTCTTGCCGTCTTCAAACCGCAGCATGTTTTCCAGCACGACCTTGAGGCTGGCCGGCAGCCGGGCAAAATCGCCAAGCCCTGCCGCCTGCGCCGCGGGGATCGAGTAATACTGCACGGTCTGCCCTCCGGCGGTCAGGGTCTGGCGGGTTTTCTGGCTGTCGTGTCCGACGATCACGGTCATGCGGGCCTCCTGAGGGCTGGCTAGCGGCGCTGTTCTGGTTCCGTCTTGCCCAAAAATGTCAGGCTGCGCAAGGGAATCACGGGGAATCTGGCAGAACTGTATGCCATTGTATGCCGAAAAGACAGCCGCCTTTCGAACGCAGTGGCGTGATCTCGGCCGCCCTCAAGGATCGCAAAACCTTGATTGGCAGCGGCGGCGCGTTTCCGTTAGAACCGCAAACAGCACGAGGGAACGGATATCACATGAAGCGACTGTTAGTCGGAGCCGCCTGCGGCTTCGGGCTTGGCCTATGCACATCGGCGCTTGCCCAGTCCACCCCCGCCGTTGTGGTCGAGCTTTACACCTCGCAGGGCTGTTCGTCCTGCCCGCCGGCCGACGGCAATTTCGCAGAATTGGTGGATGAACCCGGCGTGATCCCGCTGGCGCTGCATGTCGACTATTGGGATTATATCGGCTGGGTCGACACCTTTGCCCAGCCGCGGTTCACCGAACGGCAAAAGGCCTATGCGCGGGCCGAAGGGCACAAGACCATCTATACGCCGCAGTTCATCGTCGGCGGTCTGGGCCGGGTTGTGGGCAACGTGCCGTCGGAAGTTGCGGTGCATGTGGCCAACCACAAATCTGTGGGCAGCCCGGTCAAGCTGTGGCTGGAAAATCAGGGCGAGATGATCGTGATCCATGCCGAGGCTGATCCGCCGCTGGGTCGCGCGGTGCGGGTGCAGCTGGTGCGGTTCAACCCTGAGGAAACCATTACGATCGAGCGGGGCGAGAATGCCGGCGAGACGGTGACCTATCACAACATCGTCACGTCCTGGACGCCGATGGCGGAATGGGACGGCAAATCTCCGCTGCGGCTTGAGGCGGCGGTGCCGGGGCCGGATGGTGTCGTGGTGATCGTGCAGAACGACGGCATGGGTCAGATCGTGGCGGCCTCGGTTCTCGACTGAGCCCGGTTCCCGACCGAGCCCGGTTCACGACTGAGTCTGGGCTACGCTCACTTCCAGCGGCGGTGGATCCACATCCATTGCGCAGGGTGGGCGCGGATCTGAGCCTCGAGACTATCGTTGAGCGATTGCGTCATCGTCCGCCGGTCCGACACAGGCACCGGCGCCTCGACGATCAGGGTGAACCGCGTCGGGTCCGCCTGCCGCACCCCGTAAGCCGCCACCAGCAAGCAATTGTATTTCAACGCCAGTTCCGCCGCCGACAGCGCGGTTTTCGCAGGATGGCCGAAAAACTGCAGGGTTTCGCCGTGGGACATGGATTGATCCATCAGCAGCCCGCCCAGCCCGCCGCCCCGCAGATGCGCCACCATCTCGGACAGACCGCGACGGCCACGTGCGAACACCGGCTTGCCCAGTTGCTCGATCGCCGCGTGAAATGTCGCGTCGAGATAGGGGTTGCCGAGCGGCCGGTAGAGCGCCCCCACCGCATGCCCCCGCGCCGACAGCACGGCGCGCGGCACATCGTAATTGCCGAAATGCCCCGAGACGAGGATGACGCCGCGCCCCTGCGCGTGCGCCTGAAGAATCGCCGGAAGGCCGGGCCCGGTGACGGGCGTGTCGCGCAGCCGGGCCTTGAACTCGGCGGCGGAATAGACCTCGACCAGACTGCGGCCGACATTGCGCGGCACCTCGATCACCAGCCGGTCAACCTCGGCCTGCGGAAGATCGGGCCAGACCAGCGCCAGATTTGCGCGGATCCGGCGGCGATACCCCGCCAGCGGCGCCACGATCCGCGTCACCAGCCAGCCGCCCACCGCCAGCCGGGCGCTGTAGGGCAGCATGCCCATCGCCCCGATCAGCCCGTGCAACAGCACTGCCTGCACCCAGGCCGCGCTCATCGCCGCCGCTCCTGCTGCCAGACATACAGCCCGGCGGCGACGATCACCGACGCGCCGACCACGGTCCAGACATCGGGATACTCGCCATAGAACAAGATGCCCCACAGCGCGGCAAAC
>Ga0105048_10008414_pt1 | contig 16501 bp, 8 predicted proteins | sample MAT05_FD_78382 | JGI IMG/M metagenome (GOLD analysis project Ga0105048, IMG submission 78382) | Freshwater microbial communities from Lake Fryxell liftoff mats and glacier meltwater in Antarctica - MAT-05 | ecosystem: Environmental > Aquatic > Freshwater > Ice > Liftoff microbial mat | place...
GCGTGCCGCCCACCAGCGAGGTCACCTTCGTGAGCGCGACGGGCACCAACTGGTCGTGCAGCAGAGCCGGCACGGTGGTGACGTGCAACCGCACCCCAGGCGGCACCTTTGCAGTCTCTGCCATCGCGCCGATCACCATCATCGGCAACGTGGTCTTGCCGGGCGGGAGCATCGCCTGGTCATCTTCGGTGACCACCTCCTCGACTGACCCTGATCTGACCAACAACTCGGTGAGCTCGAGCACGCCGGTCGAAGCGGTCAACGATGCTCCGACCAACACTGTACCCGCGGCACAGACCACGCCTGAAGACACGCCAAAGGTGTTCTCGGTCACCAACGGCAACGCCATCTCGATCGACGACGTCGACATCGGGGTGGCCCCCTTCGAGGTCACGCTCGAAGGCCTCTCGGGTACGATCACGCTAAGCTCCATCGCTGGCCTCACCTTCAGCGAAGGTGACGGCACCGCCGACCTTCGAATGACCTTTCGGGGCCTGCGCGGCTCGATCATCGGAGCGCTCAACGGAATGAGCTTCAACCCCAACCTCGACTTCAACGGCGCCGGCCGGGTGACCATCACCACCAGCGACCTGGGCAACACCGGCAAGGGCGGCAACAAGGTCGCGCTGAACGCGGTGAACATCACCGTCTCTCCCGTCAACGACCCGCCGACGGCGGTCAACGACGTGTTCAACGTCGACGAAGACACTCCGAGGCTGATCGACGTCTTGCTCAATGACTCCTCGCTGCCTGACGTGGCTGAGACCTTGAGCGTGACCGGCTTCGGGCTGGCCCCGGCACACGGCACGATTCAGGGCGGCGGCACCACCCCGCTCACCTATACGCCCACGCCCAACTACTTCGGCACCGACACCTTCAGCTACACCGTGAGCGACGGGTTCTTGTCAGCGGTCGCGACGGTGACCTTGTCGATCGCGCCGGTCAACGACCCACCCACCGCCGTCGATGACAACGGGGTCGGCGTGCCCGAAGGCTCGAGCAACAACTTCATCAACGTGCTCGCCAATGACAGCGCGTTGCCTGACAGCAATGAAGCGCTCTCGGTCATCTCGGTGACGCAGCCTGGCCACGGCACGGCGGCGTTCACCTCAGGCGGAGTGACCTACACCCCGGCACCTGGCTACAGCGGCAATGACGAGCTCACCTACACCATCTCAGACGGCACGCTGTCGGCGACCGCCACGGTGCGCGTGAGCATCGGCCCGGCGAACAAGCCTCCGGTCAACGGCCTGCCCGGTGCGCAGCTGATCGACGAAGACAGCACCCTCACCTTCTCGACCGCGAACAGCACTCTGCTCACCATCGCCGACCCTGACGCGGCGGCCGGGCAGCTCCAGGTGACCCTGGTGGTGACGAACGGCGTGCTCACGCTCGGCGGCAACCTGAACCCGGTCGCCTTCGCGGTCGGTGACGGCACCGACGACGTGACGATGACCTTCAACGCTCGCCTCGATGAGCTCAACGCGTCATTGGTCGACAGCGTCTTCACCCCCACCTCGAATTTCAACGGCCAGGCCACGCTGCAGATGGTGACCAACGACCTGGGCAACACCGGCGTCGGTGGCGCCAAGACGGACATCGACCTGATCACCATCACCGTCTCGCCGGTCAACGACCCACCGACCGCGACTGACGATTCGGCAGTCGTCGCTGAAGACAGCACCGGCGAGCGCATCTCTCCGCTCGGCAACGACTCGTTCACTCCAGACACGGGTGAGACCCTGCGCATCATCGGCGTGGGCCCCGCGTCGCACGGTACCGTCACCATCGTGCCCGGCGGCGATCAGGTCAGCTACACGCCTGAGCCGAGCTCCTACGGGCCCGACGCGTTCACCTACACCATCACCGACGGCAACGGAGGCATCGCCACCGCCACCATCAGGGTGAACGTGCTCAACGTGAACGACCCGCCAACCGCGAACCCCGATCTGTTCAGCCTGACCCAGAACTCGACCGAGAACTTTCTCGACGTGCTGGCCAACGACACCTCACTGCCCGACCCGCTCGAGGTGTTGACGGTGGTGGTGGTCTCGCCGGTCTCGCACGGCACGTTGGTCATCTCGAGCGATGGCTCGGGCGTGATCTACACCCCGGCGCCCGGGTACATCGGCCCCGACGGCTTCACCTATACGGTGCGCGACTCGAACGGTGGCTTCGCCGCGACCGTGGTCACCTTGACCATCGGCGCCGACAGCGATCGCGATGGGCTCAGCGACGATGACGAGATCGGCTTCGGCACCAACCCGCTCGACCCTGACACCGACGACGACGGCCTGGCCGACGGCATCGAAGCGAAGATCGGCATGACCAACCCGCTCGACGACGACACCGATGACGACGGGTTGCTCGACGGCAGCGAAGACGTGAACCGCAACGGGGTGCGCGAGGCCAGCGAGACCGACGCCAAGAGCGTCGACACCGATGGCGACGGCCTGACCGACGGCCTTGAGCGGGGTCTCACCGCGCCGCAGGGCAAGAACACCAAGCTCACCATCTTCCGCGCTGACGCCGACCCGACCACGCAGACCAACCCGCTTCGACCCGACACCGACGCAGGAGGCGACTTCGACTCCATCGAAGACGCGAACCTCAACGGCCGAATCGACGTCGATGAGACCGACCCCAACAACCCGCTCGACGATCGCAAAGACTTCGACCACGACGGGCTGACCGACGCGAAAGAGATCTCCACCGGGCTCGACCCGAATGACGCCGACTCCGACGACGATGGCGTGGTCGACGGCACCGACGGCTTGTCAGACACCGATGGCGACGGGTTGATCGACGCCATCGACATCGACAGCGACAACGACGGGCTCCTCGATGGCACCGAAGCGGGCATCAGCGACGACTTGAAGCCCCGCGACACCGATGTCAGCGCCGGTCACTTCGTGGCTGATCTTGACCCTTCGTCGAAGACCAACCCGAAGGCCGCCGAGTCTGATGGCGACGGGCTGAAAGACGGTGAAGAAGACGTCGACAAGAACGGCCGGCGCGACCCGGGCGAGACCGATGCCTCGAAGGCCGACACCGATGACGACGGGTTGAGCGATGGGCTCGAGAAGAAGGCCGCCAACCCCACCAACCCCGAGGTCGCCGATACCGACGAAGACGGGCTGCTCGACGGGCAGGAAGACGCGAACGCCAACGGCAAGGTGAACGACGGAGAGACCGACCCGAACAACCCTGACTCCGATGGCGGCGGTGCGCTCGACGGTGCGGAGGTGGCGCGAAAGACCAACCCGCTCGACAAGATCGACGACTACGAAGCGCGTGGCGGTGGCGGCTGTTCAAGCGTGCCCGGTACCTGGGCGATGCTCGCGGGGCTTCTGCTGATCATGCGGCGCCGACGTCAGTTGGCCGGCTCGCTGGTGGTGCTGATGCTGGTGGGCAGCCAGGGAGCCCAGGCGCAGAACCTGTACAACACCGCCATCGACGTGCAGCGCTTCAAGCCAGGCGTCGGCTCGCACGACTTTCTGAACATCGAGTCGGCCAGCGTGGCCCCGCACCTCACGCCTTTCGCTGGCGTATTCATCGGCTATGCGAACTCGCCGCTGGTGCTGGGTGTGCCGGGCACTAACCAGACCGCGGTGACGCTGATCAACGACCTGACCTTCTTCGACCTCTCGGTAGGCCTCGCCCTCAAAGATCACCTGGAGTTGGCGATCGCATTGCCGATGTCCATCGCGCGAGGGCAATCGGCCGGGCAGCTCGACCCGTCACTGGGCTCCAGTCACACCGGCTTCGCGGCGGGCGATCTCCGTTTCGTGCCGAAGTACTCGTTCTTCGCGCAAGACCAGGCACTCCAGGTCGGCGTATCGATGCCCCTGATCTTCCCCACTGGCAGCTCGAGCTCGTTTCGCGGCGGCGGCGCGGTGATGATCGCTCCACGGGCGTTGGTCGAGCTGAACCTGCCCATCTTTCGCGTCGCGGCGAATGTGGGTTTCAACCTGCGCACTGCTGAGATGCGATTGATGAACATGACCGTCGGCCAGGAATTCGTCTGGGGCACCGGCGGCGAGTTTCCGCTCTTCGGTGAGGAGAACGTGGTGCTGTTGCAGGCGGCGGTGACGGGTGCGGTCGGGCTGCGAAAGCTCTCGAACACCAGCGCACCGGTCGACGTGATGGCCGGCTTGAAGCTCCGCATCGGCAATGTGATGGCCTTCGAGGTCGCTGGCGGGGCCGGGGTGACGCACGGGTGGGCGACCCCGAAGTACCAGGTGGTGTTCGGCTTCTCGTACCAACACGCACCGATTCAGTTCCCCGAGAGCTGGTTCAAGCAGGCCGAGCCGCTGGTGGTCGATGACGCGCGGTACTCCAAGGTCGACGGCTCAGTCGTCACCCGCACGCCCGATGGCCCTTCAGCGAGACCTGACGAGGTCGCGCCGATTCCAAAGGTCGAAGCGCCGAAGTTCCTCGACGCTGATCGCGATGGCGTGGCTGACGCGAACGACAAGTGCCCGAATGAGAAGGAAGTGATCAACGGCATCGCTGACGACGACGGCTGCGCCGACAAGGGCGACGTCAAGGTGTCGGTGAAAGACGGCAAGCTCGCCTTCAAGGGCAAGCTCGAGTTCCAGACCAAGAAGGCCGGGCTGACCTCGGCGTCTGAAGGGCTGTTGAAACAGCTCGCCGCGGTGCTGCGCGCCAACCCCGAAGCGAAGCTCCGAATCGACGTGTTCGTCACTGATCTCAACTCGCTCGAAGAGAACAACCAGATGAGCGCGCAACGGGCGGCCACCTTGCGAGAGATGCTGATTCGCGAAGGCGTCGAGCGCCGACGAATCGTCACCCGCGCCCTGGGCATGGAGCGGCCACTCGACCCCAGCGCGGTCGAGTTGATGTCGCTCTAGGTTGCGCTGGAAAATTGCAGCGGCAGCGGCGTTGCGGGTCCCGCATGGGGTGTTGCGGGTTCGGAATGCACTGTTGCGGGTTCGGAATGCAGCGTGGGCGGTTGGAACCCTGTGTGGGGAGCCCGAAATGCTCAGTTGGCTGCCCGGGGAGTCACGATGTAACCAGAGGCCATGCCCGAGCACTTCGACCTGCTGATCGTCGGAGCGGGCCTCTCAGGCATCGGCGCAGCGCATCACTTCCAGACCCGTTTCCCCGGCAAGCGGTACGCGATTCTGGAGGCCCGCGACGCCATCGGCGGCACGTGGGATCTCTTTCGATATCCGGGCGTGCGCTCTGACTCGGACATGTTCACCCTCGGCTATTCCTTTCGCCCTTGGAGAGAGGCGAAGGCCATCGCCGACGGGCCGTCAATCTTGCAGTACGTGCGCGACACCGCGCGAGAGCTCGGCATCGACCGACACATTCGCTTCAACCAGAAGGTGATGACGGCGAGCTGGTCTTCATCGAACGCTCGCTGGTCGGTCGAGACGGCGGCAGGAGGCGCTGGGTACACCTGCGACTTCCTCTACGTCTGCAGCGGGTACTACCGCTACGACTCCGGGCACACGCCGGTGCTGCCTGGCCGTGCGCGCTTTCGAGGCACGGTGGTTCACCCGCAGCGTTGGCCGGCAGACCTCGACTACAGCGGCAAGTCGGTCGTGGTGATCGGCAGCGGAGCGACCGCGGTGACCCTGGTGCCCGCCATGGCCTCGAAGGCGGCGAAAGTGACGATGCTTCAGCGCTCGCCGAGCTACGTGCTCAGCCTGCCCGCGACCGACCCGACCGCCGACCTCGCCCGGCGGGTGTTGCCCCAGGGCCTGGCCCACCGGCTGATTCGCTTGAAGAACGTCTTAATCAACATCGCCTTCTTCGCCCTCTGCCGCCGCGCACCGCGGTTGGCGAAGTGGGCATTGCGCAGGGCGCTGAGCAAACAACTGCCCGCAGGGTTCGACGTAGAGAAGCACTTCACTCCGCGCTACCAGCCGTGGGATCAACGGTTGTGCTTCGTGCCCGACGGCGATCTCCTGCTCGCGCTGTCGTCAGGTCGCGCGGCCATCGAGACCGGCACGATTCGTACGCTGACCGAAGACGGCCTCGAGCTCGAGTCGGGCACGATGTTGAAGGCCGACGTGTTGGTCACCGCGACCGGCCTCGAGCTCCTCGCCATCGGTGGCATCGCGTTGACGGTCGATGAGCAGCCCATCGCCATCGGTGACACCCTCACCTACAAAGGCACCCTGCTCACCGGTGTGCCGAACTTCGCGTACTGCGTGGGTTACTCCAACGCGTCGTGGACGTTGCGGGCCGACCTCTCGTCGAAGCTGGTCTGCCGAATCATCGACGAGATGCAACAGGGTGGGTACCGGAGCTGTCGACCCGTTCGGCCCGAAGGCGAGCCCGGTGGCAAGCCTCTGCTCGAGCTGACCTCAGGCTACGTGCAACGGGGCGTCGACCACTTCCCGAAACAGGGGCTCGAGTCGCCCTGGCACCTGCCGATGAACTACCTGGTCGATTTCTTCGAAACCCAGGTCGGCGAGCTTCACGATGGTCGGCTCGAGTTTCGGTAAATCTTCTATCCTCCGCCGCGAATGGGCTTTCTCGACCACCTCCGCACCGCGCTGAGCGACGGGCCCAACCTCGGGTTCGTCGGAGGGCTGGAGTAGCTACCCCTGGTACTTCAAGAACCCGCTGATCACGTCGCGCACCAGCGAGTTGACCGATAGGCCGTGTCGGCGAGCCACCACAGTGAGCCGCTCGAGCTCGACCGCGCTCAGGTTCAGCGCCAATGACTTGTTGTCGTCGATCGGCCCGCTGTTGGCGTCGATCGCCTCAGAGATGGGCTCGATCTGCGAGATGATCTCTTCGGCCTCGTCGACCAGCTCCTCCGGGCCAGCCGGCACCCGCAGCTTCGCGAGGTGCGACTTCTCTTCTTCGAGCTCGTCGTTGAAGAGCTGCTTGAGAAAATTCGAGAGGTGAATGTTCGACGGCGTGAACTCGTACTGTGAGAGAAACTGGTCGAGGTCGTACTGCATCTCCCAGGCGGTCTGGTATCGCTTGTCGCGGTCTTTATCGAGCGCGCGCATCAAGATCGCCTCGACCGCCTCGGGAATGTCGGCCTTGAAGTACGAGGGCGCGTAGATCTTGCCCTCGGTGATCGACTTCAAGATCGCCACTTCGCTGTCGCCGGTGAACAGCTTGAACCCGGTCAGCCACTCGTAGAGCACCGTGCCAAGCGAGAACAGATCGCTGCGGGAGTCGAGCGGCTTGCCCATGCACTGCTCGGGCGACATGTACGAGAGCTTGCCCTTGATCTCGCCTGCTCGGGTTTGGTCGATCTGGTTCGCCGCCTTGGCGATGCCGAAGTCGAGCACCTTCACCGTGCCGTCGAACGACACGAAGATGTTCTCGGGCGTCACGTCGCGGTGCACAATGTTCAGTGCGTTGCCGTACATGTCGACCTTCTGGTGCGCGTAATACAGCCCTTCGCACACGCTCGAAGCGATCTTCAGCGCGTACACCATGGGAAAGGGGATGCCGAGCGCATCGGCCTTCGGAATGATGCGACGCATGTCGCGCCCAAAGACGTATTCCATCGCGATGAAGTACGACTCGCTGATTTTGCCGAGGTCGTAGATCTGCACGATATTCGGGTGGTTCAGCTGCGCCGCCAGCTTCGCTTCGTTCAAGAACATCTTCACGAAGTTCGGCTGCTTCGACAGATGCGGCCTGATTCGCTTAATGACGATGGTCTTCTCGAACCCCTCGAGACCGGCTTGGCGCGCGAGAAAGATCTCGGCCATGCCACCGACCGCGATGCGGTCGATGAGCGTGTACTTGCCGAAGCGAACGGGCTTTTTGAGATCGATTTGGGCCATCGAGCGCGGCGGACCCTACAGGGGAAACCACCACCCTCACAACAGATTGCTACACGTAGTCTTCGATGGGCGGGCAGCTGCAAACCAGCTTGCGATCGCCGAGCACGTTGTTCACCCGGCCCACCGCCGGCCAGAACTTGCGCGCCTTGACCCAGGCCAGCGGGTACGCGGCCCGCTGCCGTGAGTACGGGCGAGCCCACTCGTCGGCGGTCACCACTTCGGCGGTATGTGGCGCGTGTTTGAGCGGGTTGTTGTCGCGCGGCAAGGTGCCCGCTTCAATCTCGGTAATCTCGTTGCGAATCGAGATCATCGCCTCGCAGAACCGGTCGATCTCGCCCAGCGACTCAGACTCGGTGGGCTCGATCATCATCGTCGACGCCACCGGAAACGAGACGGTCGGCGCGTGAAACCCGTAGTCCATCAGGCGCTTGGCGATGTCTTCGACCTCGACGCCGCTGGTGCCCTTGAGTTTGCGCATGTCGACGATGCACTCATGCGCGACCCGCTTGTTCTGCCCGCGATACAGAACGGGGAATGACTGGGTGAGGCGCTCTGCGGTGTAGTTCGCGTTCAAGATCGCGATTTTGGTCGCCATGGTCAGCCCGTCGCCGCCCATCATCCGAATGTACATCCACGGGATGAGGAGGATGCTCGCGCTGCCGAACGGCGCAGCCGAGACGGGGCCGGTGCCATTGGCGCCCCCGGTCTTCGCCGCCGGGTGCGTCGGCAGCAGATCGACCAGGTGCTTGGCGACGCAGATCGGGCCCATGCCAGGGCCGCCCCCACCGTGGGGGATGCAGAAGGTCTTGTGCAGATTCAAGTGGCACACGTCGGGGCCGAAGTCGCCGGGGCGGCAGAGACCGACCTGTGCGTTCATGTTCGCACCGTCCATGTACACCTGGCCGCCAGCGCCGTGCACCGCTTCGCAGATGTCGGAGATCGCTTCTTCGAACACGCCGTGCGTCGAAGGGTAGGTGATCATCAATGCCGCGAGGTTTGCCTTGTGCTGGTCGATCTTCGCTTTCAGATCAGTGACGTCGACGTTGCCGTTCTCGTCGGTCTTCACCACCACCACCTGGTAGCCCGCCATCACCGCGGTCGCCGGGTTGGTGCCGTGCGCCGATGCGGGAATGAGGCAGATGTTGCGGTGCCCCTGCCCTCGCGATTCGTGAAACTGTCGAATCACCAGCAGGCCCGCGTATTCGCCTTGCGACCCCGCGTTCGGCATCAGAGAGCAACCGGCGAAACCGGTGATCTCCGAAAGCCAGGTCTCGAGCTGGGTGAAGATCAACCGATACCCGTGCCACTGATCAGCCGGCGCGAAGGGGTGCAGCCCGTTGAGCTCGGGCCAGGTAATAGGCTCCATCTCACTCGTCGCGTTGAGCTTCATGGTGCACGAGCCCAGAGCGATCATGCTGTGGCACAGCGAGAGATCTTTCGCCTCGAGCGAGCGAATGTAGCGGAGCATCTCGTGCTCGGTGTGGTGGCGGTTGAACACAGGGTGGGTGAGATACGCGCTGGTTCGGCGAAGCGCTTCGGGCGCGGCGCTGCCCTGCGTCGCGGCGGCCACCAGTGACTCGGCGGTGAAGTCGACCTTGGTCGCGAACGACGCCAACAGCGCGTTCACGTCATCGAGCGTGGCGGTCTCGTCGAAGGCCACTCCCACGTGGGTCGCATCGAGCTTGCGCACGTTCAAGCGACGGCTCGCGGCGGCGGCCACCACCGCGTCGGCATCGCTGACCACCACCGACACCGTGTCGAAGAAGGCCTCGTGGGCCAGCGTGAGGCCGAGCTTGGTGACTCCGGCGGCGAAGGTGCGCGCGAGCTGGGTAACCCGGGTGGCGATGTCTTTGAGCCCTCGAGGCCCGTGATAGACGCCGTACATCGAGGCGATCACCGAGAGCAGCACCTGCGCGGTGCAAATGTTCGAGGTCGCCTTCTCACGGCGAATGTGTTGCTCGCGGGTCTGCAGCGCCATGCGCAGCGCCATATGACCGTTCACGTCTTGCGAGACGCCGATGATGCGGCCCGGCATCGAACGCGCGTACTCGGTCTTGGTGGCGATGAACGCCGCGTGCGGCCCACCGAAACCCATCGGCACGCCGAAGCGCTGCGCCGAGCCGATCGCCACGTCGGCGCCCAGCTCGCCCGGAGGCGTCAACAGGGTCAGCCCCAACAAGTCAGTCGCCATCACCACCAGCGCGCCAGCCGCGTGAGCCTTGTCGTTGAAGGCGCGGTAGTCGAACAGCCCACCATCGGTCGCCGGGTACTGCACCAGCACCCCGAAGACCTTGGCGGAGAAATCGAAGGTGCGGTGATCGCCGACGATCACCTTGATGCCGAGCGGTTTGGCGCGGGTCTTCACCACTTCGATGGTCTGCGGGTGGCACGTGCTGCTGATGAAGAAGCCCTTGCCATCGCTCTCGCTCGCGACCGAGTGGAGCAGGTGCATCGACTCGGCGGCGGCGGTGCCTTCGTCGAGCAGTGAGGCGTTGGAGATCGGCAGCCCGGTGAGGTCGGCCACCATGGTCTGAAAATTCAGCAGCGCCTCGAGCCGGCCCTGGGCGATCTCCGCCTGGTACGGCGTGTAAGCGGTGTACCAGCCGGGGTTGAGCAGCACGTTTCGCAGCACCACGCCGGGCGTGATGGTGTCGGAGTAACCGGCCCCGATGAACGAGCGGAAGACCTGATTCTTGGCCGCGATGCCGCGCAGCTCTTGCAGCAACTCGAACTCACCCTTGGCCGCCGGCAAATCGAGCGGCTTCTTCGCCCGAATGCGTTTGGGCACGGTCTGATCGATCAACGCGTCGAGCGACGGCGCTTTGATGACCTGCAGCATGTGCTCGATGTCTTTCGACGACAGACCGATGTGACGACGGGCGAAGGTGTCGAGGTGCGGAAGCATGGCGCGGCTTCTATAAGCTCGGGCCTTCGGCTGCCACGAGCTGAATCACCGGCCAGAAGCGAAAGTACTGCGCGTGTAAATCTCGTTAACACCCTGCGGCAACCAGCACCGTGTGGTTCTCCCTATGAGAACGCGTCGCTCCGATTCGGCACAGTTCCTGCTGTCGGCCTCAACATGAATCGATCATCAGCCCTGGCGCGAGTCGTGCTTTCGCCATGGCGCTCGCGGGCCTGCCAATAACTGCGCGCGTTCGCCTCAACGAATGGTGCTCCTGCTGGGCGCGCGAGTGCTCGCGGCCGACTGCGCACGGGTCTGTCTCACTGGAGGGCCCACCGTGCTCCGCCCCGTCACCGAATGAGTCGGGCGCTCAGGCGCCGAGGAGCTTGGTGTAGCCCGCCGAATCGATCAGCGCTTCGTACTCGCTCGGCGACGAGGGCTCGATCTCGACCAGCCACCCGGCCTGGTACGGGTCGTCGTTGATCAACCCGGGGTTCGAGACCAATGCCTCGTTTACTTTGACGATCTTCCCCGCCACCGGAGCGAAGAGATCAGAGGTGGCCTTGGTCGATTCGATCGCGCCGAAGGTGCCGCCGGCCTCGACGACCTTGCCCACCTTCGGCAGGTCGACGTACGCCACCGCGCCAATCGCGTCTTGCGCGTGCCAGGTGACTCCGACTTGAACGGCGTTGCCCGACTTGCGGGCCCACTCGTGGTCTTTGGTGTACTTCAGGTTCGACGGGTATTCGGCAGCCATGGCGAGACTCCTACTTCTGCTTCAGCGTTTGTAAAACGGAGTTTTGACGACGCGCGCTCCGAGCAGCTTGCCGCGCACTTCGACGTGAAAGGTCGCGCCCTCGGCTGACAAGGCCGTCGGCACGTACCCGATGCCCACCGCCTTCTTGATGCTCGGGCCCATGGTGCCGGAGGTGACCTCGCCGACTGTCTGCCCGTCTTTGACGATCGGGTAGTGCGCGCGGGGAATGCCGGGCTCGGTCATCTCGAAGCCGACCAGCTTGCGCGTGACGCCGCCTGATTTCTGTTTCTCGAGCTCGGGCTTGCCGATGAAGACGGCCTTGTCGAGCTTCACCACCCACCCCAGGCCCGCTTCGAGCGGCGTGTGGGTGTCGTCGATGTCATTGCCGTAGAGCGCGTACTTCATCTCGGTGCGAAGCGAGTCGCGGCAACCCAGGCCCGCCGGCACGCAGCCGTCGAGCTGGCCCTCGTCGAGCAGCGCTGACCACAGCCGCTCCGCCTGGTCTGGCGGGCAGTAGAGCTCGAACCCGTCTTCACCGGTGTACCCCGTGCGCGAGACGATGCACGGCACGCCAGCGATGGCGCCCTCGGCGAAGCGGTAGGTGGCGATCCGCTCGAGCGGCTGCTTCGAGAGTCGCTGCACCAGCCCGAAAGCCTTGGGGCCCTGCACCGCGATCTGCGCGTAGTCGTCAGAGCGATCAACCGGTTTGACCGACTTGGCGTTCGACTTCATCCATTCGAAGTCTTTCTCGCGGTTGGAGGCGTTGACGCAGATGAAGATGTGCTCGGGCGAGAAGCGGTAGGCCACCACGTCGTCGACGAACCCGCCCCTCTCGTTGAGCAGGCCAGCGTAGAGCGCCTGACCGTCGGCGGCCTTGGCCAGGTCGTTCGTGATCAACCGGTTGGCCTCTTCGAGCGCGCCGCGGCCCTTGAACTCGATCTCACCCATGTGGCTGACGTCGAACAGACCCACGTCGCTGCGCACCGAGAGATGCTCCTTCTCGAGCCCGGCGTACTGCACCGGCATGTCCCACCCGGCGAAGTCGACCATGCGGGCGCCCAGCTTGCGGTGAATGGCATTCAACGGGGTCTGTCGTGGCATGAGAACACCTTTGCTGGAGCGAAAGCGCGCGCACTCTACAGACTGGTTTCGCACAATCAACCCAGGCATGTAGCGAGTGGTGAAGATTCGCAACGTGCTCAACCCCTCGAAGCCGTGTTTCTCTTTCGAGTTCTTTCCGCCCAAGACGCCTGAGGGCGAGAAGCAACTGTGGGAGACGCTGGAAGACCTGCGATCGCTCGAGCCGGGCTTCGTCAGCGTGACCTACGGCGCCGGCGGCAGCACCCGCGATCGCACCATCGAGCTGGTGACGCACATCAAAGAGCGCACCGGCATCGAGCCGATGGCGCATCTGACCTGCGTCGGCCACACCCGCGAAGAGATCAGCGAGGTGCTGGAGCGGCTGTCGAAGGCCCGCATCGAAAACGTGCTGGCGCTGCGCGGCGACCCGCCCAAGGGGTCAACCAGCTTCGAGCGTCATCAGGGCGGTTTTCAATACGCCAGCGAGCTGGTCGAGCACATTCAGCAACGCGAGCTTGGCTTCTGCGTGGGTGCGGCGGGTTGCCCCGAAGGCCACCTCGAGACCTCATCGCGCGACATCGACCTGCAGCACCTCAAGGCCAAGGTCGACGCGGGCTGCGACTTCATCATCACCCAGCTCTTCTTCGACAACGCCTTCTTCTTCGACTTCGTCGAGCGCGCGCGGCGCATCGGCATCAAGGTGCCGATCGTGCCGGGCATCATGCCCATCACCAACTACGACCAGGTTCAGCGCTTCGTACGCATGTGCGGCGCCACAGTGCCGATGCGGTTGCAGCTCGAGCTCGAGAAGGTGCGAGATCAACCCGACGCCGTCGTGCAGCTCGGAGTGGCGCACGCCACGGTGCAATGCCTCGAGCTGCTCAATCGCGGAGTGCCGGGCATTCATTTCTATACGCTCAACCGCAGCCCGGCGACGCGCATGATCGTCAGCGCGCTCCGGGCCCGCGGCGACCAGAAGTGAAGGGGCCAGCGTTACTCACCGGCCCCGAGACCACCTCGGGCCGCCCGGTCATCGGCAGCTCGGGCGCCAGCATCGCGGCGTCGGCGCTGCGCATCTCGCCATTCGCAAAGCCACGAAACGCCACGGTGCGGTGCGGCCTCAGCTGCGCCAACCCGAAGAGCGTGTTGTACGCCTCGAGCACGCGCGGCTTGGCCTTCATCGAGTTGAAGGCGCGCCCCACTGCCAACGGGTACTGCGACTTCGCCTCGCCCACCAACGCCGCGACCTTTTGCGCGGTGTCGGCCTCCAGCCGGGCCACGTCGAGTCGACCGAGCTCTTCAATCACCGCTCGCGCACGCTCCAGCCGGGCGGCGACCGCGCCGAAGAGCTGGCGTGACACTTCGGGCAGCAGGCTCACGTCACGCAAGAACACCTGCTCGAAGCGCACTCCCCAGCGCTCAGTCTCGATCGACAGCTCGCGCTTGAGCGTGTCGGTCAGCTCGTTGTTGTCGCGCAGAATGTGCGAGAAATCGCGGTGCGAAAGCGCGGCGGTCGTCGCGTGCATCAGCAGGTTTCGAACCGCCGTGTCCCAGCTCTCGACGGCGAAGAGGGCCTTGACCGGGTCGACGACCCGCAGCTCGACCCACACGTCGACCACCACCGTGGTGCCGCGCGCGTCGTTGACGTGCACGTTCTTGAACTCTCGAAAGTCTCGCGCCAACGACACATGGTGCACGCTGACCCACGGCATGACCTTGTCGAGCACGAAGTGCAACCCAGGGCGGTCGAGCCGCGCCACCAGCTTGCCGAACCGGGTGATCAACACCGCGTGCTCGTCTTCGACCGACACGGTCATCGCCTTGAACAGAGCGACCGCCACGACAATGACGCCCAGCGCGACCGCGATGCCAAGACCCAGGTCGAGCGCTGTCGCCGAGTTGAAGGCTTCTGATTCATTCATCGCTTCGCTCCGCCTTCGTTGACGTACAAGGTTCGCGACTCCGCCAGCACTTCGGTCTGGCGCCGATCGACATACAGCGACAGCACCCCGTCGCGCTCCAGCGAGGCCAGGTGCATGGCCAGCGTGTCCATCTCGATCTGCACGGCCGCGGCGTGGGTTCGGGCGATCTCGACGCCCTGCTCCGCCGACAACAGCTGCTGGCGGCTCTCGCTCTCGGCTCTGTACCGCTGCGAGTCGGCCTCTGATCTCGCGTTCATCACCGCGTTCAGGGCATCGGCCAACTCGTCGGGGGGCAAGATGTCGATCAGGTCGACTGCTGAGAACTTCACCCCGTACACCTCGCCGAGCCGTTTCTTCGAGGCATCTGAGAGTCGCTGGTTGAGCAGATTGCGCTCTCGGCGAATGAGGCCATACGAGCCTGCCGCTTCGGCCATCTCGGCGTGCGGGCTCATGATCTCGGTCGTGGCCGGCTTGGCCATGTTGGCGATCTCGCTGCGCAGCAGGCAGGTGAACAACCCATTGATGTGCTCCACCGGGCGCTCGAGGCCGAACAAGAACCGCTCGAGCCCGGCCTCTTCAGGCGTGTAACGCAGCGAAGCATCGAGCCTGAGCACCGTGCCGTCTTCGGCCATCACCCGCTGGCCGTTCTCGCCCGACAGCTCCAGCGACTGCTCCCGCATCGACACCCGCTTCACCTTCTCCCACGGTCGCTTGAGATGCAGCCCGGGCCCGTAGGTCGCCAGGGCGTGACCCGAGCGTCTGGCCGCGCCGAACGAGGTGATGACGGCGAGCTGACCCTCGTCGACCCGAAATTGACAGCTGCGCGCGAACCAAAGCAGCGCGAGAACGGCACCGAGAATCAAACCAAGTACGAACATGCGGAGGTGCCTTTCTAGAAACGGTTGTTTTTCGTCGATGCACGGGCCCAGCCCTGCTTCCACACCGCGGGCTTCTGCCGCTCGGAGCCCCCGTGGTTCATCGGCCCGTCGACTTCGGTAGTCGATCGGTAGGCCGCGGCCAACCCGCGGTTCACGTCGACCACGTCTTCGTTGAAGTGCATCTGCGATTCTTGCACCGCGGGCAGGGCATCGACCTTGTCCATGTTGTCGATGATCGCTCCGTTGGGCACGAAGCGGCCCTCGGGTATCTCGACGCCGACCACCACTGCGCCAATGCCGACGAAGCAGCCCTTGCCCACGACTGAGTCATGCACCACCGCTTTGAAGCCGATGAATGAGCCGTCGCCGATGAAGCAGGGGCCGTGAACCAGCGCGTTGTGCGCCATCGACACCTTACGGCCCACGTAGACCGCCCACTCTTCACCGCCGACCTGCACCCACTTTTGCTGCAACGCGTGAATCACCACGCCGTCTTGAATATTCGAGTCGTCGCCGATGAAGAACGGAGCGCCCTCATCGGCTCGTACCGAGGCTCCGGCTGCGATGTGCACGTTCTCGCCCAACACCACTCGGCCGATGACCGTGGCCTGCGGGTGAATGAACGCGCTCTTCGGCAACACCGCACGACCACGCACGTTGGGCAGCCACTGCGCCTTCGAGGGCGCGGCCTGCGCATGCTCAGGGTGACGCGCGGCGGCCTTGTCTCGGTCGAGCACCGCGCGAATGCCGGGCTTCCGCTCGGCCGTCGGTACCCGCGCGGGGTTGAGCCGCTTGTCGACCCATTGACCGGTCAGTGAAATGAAGAGACCGCCCGCCAGCCCGAACATCAGATGACCGCTGAGCGTGCCGACGCAGGTCACCACGAAAGCCAGCGCTTCGATCTTGTTGTGACTGAACAGCTCGACCAGCGTCTTGAGCTCGACCAGCCGAAAGCCAATCACGCAGAGCAAGCCGGCCAGCGCCGCCAGCGGTACCCGCGCGATGTGCTGACTGGCGAAGAGCACTGCACCGGTCAGAAACACGCCGTGCAAGATGCTCGAGAGGCGGGTCGTGGCACCGGTCTGCACGTTGGTGCTGCTGCGCACCACCACGCCCGATACCGGCATGCCTGACATCAACCCAACAACCACGTTGGCGACGCCTTGCCCGAA
>Ga0105048_10008415_pt1 | contig 16501 bp, 21 predicted proteins | sample MAT05_FD_78382 | JGI IMG/M metagenome (GOLD analysis project Ga0105048, IMG submission 78382) | Freshwater microbial communities from Lake Fryxell liftoff mats and glacier meltwater in Antarctica - MAT-05 | ecosystem: Environmental > Aquatic > Freshwater > Ice > Liftoff microbial mat | place...
AGCAAATAAGGGGTCAGGCTCGAATTAAAGAGCTAACATCGCGCCAAAAAAATAAAGGGGTCAGGTCTTGCATTCACACATTTGCCCGCGCTGCCAAGTCCTCAAGCCCAACATCGCGAGAGTGCAAGGTGGTTTGCATGGACATACTCTAATTCGAGCCTGACCCCTTTCTTCCCCGGTAATAGGGTCAGGTCTTGCAATCACACATTTTGTTCAGTTCTTTCTCGCCACGGCATAGACCCGCTGCCCGTCACGGGGCCAACACTGTTGTCGCTGCGTGAGTTTGGAGATGGCGATCCAGCAGTCTGAACAGCTTGACCAAGGCCCGTGGCGGCTTGGCAAGGTGGCATCAGTTCGTCGGGCCGAAGGATGTCAAAGAGGTGTGTGTTATGCCAGTTCGGGCATAATTAATTGATGACGCTACAAGAAAGATCTCTGGTCTGGATTGGGGGCAGTAAAAAAGACCTGATGCTTCTTCCAACGCAAGTGAGGAAGTTTTTTGGTCACGCCTTGGATTTTGCGCAGCGTGGCGATCAACATGGTGCGGCAAAGGTGCTCAAGGGCTTTGGCGGTGCTGGTGTGCTTGAGGTTGTCGAAAACGACATAGGCGGGACGTACCGCGCTGTTTACACCGTGAAATTCGAGGATGCTGTGTTCGTCCTGCACTGCTTTCAGAAGAAGAGCAAGAGCGGCATCGCCACACCGAAGGAGGACATGGAAATCATCCGCGCTAGGCTGAAGGTGGCTGAGGCGCTCGCAAAGGAGCTACGAAATGGAAAAACGCATCATTGACGGCATCGAGATCGAAACCGGCTCAGGCAACGTCTTCGCCGATCTTGACCTGCCCGACGCCGACAAGCTCAAGATTAAATCCGGCTTGGTGATCGAGATCACCAAGGCCGTGCGCAAGCTCGGCCTGACCCAGGACGAAGCAGCGCGACGCATGGGTATCACACAGCCAAAGGTGTCGGGCATGCTGCGCGGCGGCTTCGCGAACCTGTCCGAGCGCAAGCTGATGGACTGCTTGAATCGGCTTGGCTACGACATCGAGATCAAGGTGAAGCCCGCCGCCACACCTCTCGGGCATTTGATGCTTGCCATTGCTTGAGGCGGCAATAGAGTAATAAGGGGTCAGGCTCGAATTAAGAGCTAACATCGCGCCATGCCCCGTCACCCCCGTATTCACCTTGATGGTGTGCCCCTGCACATTGTGCAGCGCGGCCACAACCGCCAGCCTTGCTTTTTTACCACGGCCGACTATCTGGCCTATCTGGAATGGCTCGGTGATGCTGCCCGGCGCAACGGTTGCCAGATTCACGCCTACGTTCTCATGACCAACCACGTGCACCTGCTGCTCACGCCGGGCGATGCGCAGGCTGTATCACGCATGATGATGGCACTGGGCAGGCGCTACGTGCCCTACGTCAACGCTGCCTACCAGCGTTCGGGCACCCTGTGGGAAGGGCGCTACAAGTCATCGCTCATTGATTCCGAGGCTTACCTGATGGCCTGCATGCGCTACATCGAGCTCAATCCAGTGCGTGCCGGGATATGCACCGATCCGGCGCACTACCGCTGGAGCAGCTACCGCAGCAATGCCTTGGGCGAAGCCGTTAACACGATCACTGCGCACCCGCTGTTGGCAGGGTTGGGTCAAGACGATGCCACTCGACAAGCGGCTTACCGCGAACTATTCAACCAAGTGCTGCCAGACACAACCATTGGCGATATTCGACTGGCGCTAAACCAGACGCAACCCTTGGGCAGTAGCCGTTTTTTTGATGCGATCGAACTGGCGACGGGCCAGCGACGAGAAGCCAAACCACGCGGCAGACCCAGGCGGGCAGAGCTTTAAATCGAGCCTGACCCCTTTTTGCTGGTGCCATCATACTTGCGGATCAAACTGCGCGGTCGCGTCCTGCTGGCAAGCGGGGCCAACAACGCCACGCTTGAGGCTGAATGCCTGTGATTTGACAAAAAAATTAGCCTTTACACCACGGATTCACAATCATCACCCCGGTCGTCTCGAAATCAGCCACGTTGCGGGTAACAACCGTCATGCCGTGAACGAGCCCGGTGGCCGCAATCAGCCCGCTGCGCACTGGACGCGGATCAGGCACGTGGAGCTTTCCGCTGCGCAGGGCCACCGTGGTATCGACGGACAAAATCCGTCCGGCGAAGGCGGGTAGAACGTGTGTATTCAGCCAGGTTCGAAAGATCGCCCCCTGCGCCGGATCGCGCCGCTCGGCCAGCAACACGCCAATTTCCAACTCCTGAACGGTGATGACTGAGAGGTAAAGATCAGCCGCATCCACGCTGTCGGCCCAAGTGGCGACGCAGGCATCAGCTTTGCCCAGGCGGACCTTGCGCCGTTCAGAGACGACGTTGGTGTCAAGTAGGTACCTCATGACAAGTCTGCTGCTTGGGCCAGGTCCCGCGCTGGCACGAGATCAAGCGCCATGCCATCGGGCCAAGGCATGGCCAGCAGGTCTGCAATGTGGGTACGCGCGTGGGTGATTTTTTTGTAGTCGGCAAACGTCAGCAGCACATGGGCGGCACGCCCCCGGTCTGTGATGATCACCGGCCCCAACTGCGCTGCCTTTTTGGCGCCACTGGTGTCCTGATTGAACTCTCGGCTTGAAAGGGTGGTGATCGTCATGGCGATAGCTCCTGTCTGATTTCAATGTAGTTGCGTTACTACAAAGTAGTTTCAGACGCCCGCTCCTACAAGTGCCAGTCCTGTTCCTGAAAAGAGCAAACTGGAGGTAATTAGGGTCAGATTCGAATTAAATTCCCGGATCACAGTCAGATCTAATCTACAGGCCGGAATATATGAGAAATCGGTCTTCATCCTTGTATTCATTGAGAAAATAGCTATAGAAAAAATTAAAGGGGCCAGGCTCGGATGAAGCCCGTGGCATCCGCTGCAATAACGCTCATCAAGCACCATAGTGGTGACGGCATGAAACGATGTGCAAGTTGTCATCAGTGGCACGGTACACCAGCCGGTGCGTATCATCAATCCGGCGGGACCAGTATCCGGATAAGTTGCCCAGCAGTGGTTCAGGCTTGCCTATGCCCTCGAACGGTGTACGCCGTGCTGATTCGATGAGTAGATTGATACGCTTTAAAGTCGTTTTATCCTGCCCCTGCCAGTCAACGTAATCGGCCCACACCGCATCAACGAAAAGAACGCCCCTCATACATCGATGAGCGTTTGCGGTTTGGACTCCCCGGCCTTGTCCTGCGCTATCGCCATGGCCAAGTGCGCTGCATTGGCTGGGTTGGATAGCAGGTACATGGTTTCAACCATGCTCGAATAGGCGGCCTCTGACACGATGACAACATCGCCGCCGCGTCGGTGAATGAGCGTGGGTGCGTGGTCGTTGACAACACGGTCAAGCACCGTTTTGAGTGAACTTCGAGCCTCGGAGTAGGTGACGACATTCATTGAACATCCTTTGGTAGTTGTACAACTAATTGTACTTTAAATAAAGGGGCCCAATCAACGGGGCCGGGCTCGGATTAACACGCTACGCCGGCGCGGATGGAGCGGTTTAAAACCTTCAAGCCGCCTGCCATTCGTTAAGTGTCTCCCAGCCTAGGCAGGCCAGCCAGTTCAGCACCCGCTCAGGTCAAATGCCACCGGCCTGCTGCCGCAACGTCAGATGCGCGTAGCCACGGCCCGGGCCGGGTGGCTACCACCTTGCAGGCCTGTTGGGTGACGCTGAGTTTATGATAGAAATTGGCCTTTAGCCCTTTAAGCATAAGCATATCTAGCTATTTATAACGTAGCGTTTATGCTTGCTAAATCTGTTTTTTGCGCGCTGGCGCACAGAACATAGGCGCCAAACCGTCCACAGTGAGGCTTTGATCACCACATGGAAGGATGCGCTATGTTGCGAAGCATGAACGACCTCAAGGGCTACACCATTGGCGCCACCGATGGCGAAATTGGCCACGTTACCGACTTTTTCTTTGATGACCAGCGCTGGACCATCCGCTTTTTTGTGGTGGAAACCGGCTCCTGGCTGCTCAGCCGCAAGGTGCTGATCTCGCCGTTTTCGCTTATGAAGGCGGACTGGGAGCACAAGCGTCTGCCGGTGCGCATCACCCGCGACGAGGTCAAAAGCAGCCCTGATATTGACACCAACCAGCCGGTGTCGCGCCAGCATGAGGTGCAATACGCCGACTACTACGGTTACCCCTACTACTGGGGCAGTGACGACCTCTGGGGCAACGGCATGTACAACCCGGGGATGGCGCCGCCGCCAGGCCTGGACCCCTCGGCCCTGGCCAAGGTCAGGGCCGAGGTGGCTGGCGTCTACGCGCGCGCCGAAGCTACCATGCGGCAGACCGACGACCCGCACCTGCGCAGCTGCGAGGCGGTGCTGGGCGACCACCTGGAGGCGAGTGATGGCGACATCGGCCATGTGCAGGGCATGCTGGTGGATGAAGACAATTGGACCATTCGTTATTTGGTGGCCGACACCAGCAACTGGTTGCTCGGGCACCAGGTGTTGATCCCGCCGGACTGGGTCAGCGACATCCGCTGGAGCGACGCGCGTGTCAGTGTCAATCTGACCCGCCAGTTGATCCAGGACAGCCCGCGCTTTGATCCCGCCACTGATCTCACCCGTCAGCAGGAGCAGGCGTTGTACCGCCATTACGAACGCCCGAGCTACTGGGAGCGCGAACACACCAGCGCGCCTGACAAGTCGTAGGCGCTGTTGTTGGGTGTGTTCGCTTCAGGTGCCCGGTTGCAAGGCCTGATCCAGCAACTCGATCCAATGCCGCACTGGCGTGCTGGTGCCGCTTTGCAGGTGGGTGATGCAGCCGATGTTGGCGGAAACAATCTGGTCGGGCTTGCTGCCGTCAAAAGTCTCGTTCAGATGCCCGAGCTTGCGGTCGCGCAACTGGTAAGCGATCTCGGGGTTGAGCACGCTGTAGGTGCCCGCTGAGCCGCAGCACAGGTGGGGCTCGCAGCCGGTGATTTTGAGGTTGAAGCCCAGCTCAACCATGTATTTGTCCACACCGCCCTTCAACTGCTGACCATGCTGCAACGAGCATGGTGGGTGCCAGGCGATGCGGCTGGCGCAGACTTTGACTTGCTGACGCAGCTTTTGGCTGAGTTCGGGCAGCCATTCGCTGATGTCACGGGTGAGTCCACTCACGCGCCGGGCTTTGGCGGCGTAGGTTGGGTCGTCGCGCAGGATGTAGCCGTAGTCTTTCACCGTCATGCCGCAGCCAGACGCGTTCATCACGATGCCTTCGACGCCTGGTTTGCCGCCTGTGCCTTGGATGGAAGGCCACCAGGCGTCGATGTTGGCGCGCATCTCGGCTTTGCTGCCAGCGTGGTCGTTCAGGTGAAGTTTGACTGCGCCGCAGCAGCCGGCTTTTGGCGCGATCAGTGTCTGGATGCCAGCCGCATCCAGCACGCGGGCGGTGGCGCTGTTGATGTTGGGGCTCATGGCGGGTTGCACGCAGCCGGCCAGCATCAACACCTGGCGGGTATGCTGGCGCCTGGGCCAGGCACCGGCGCTTTGTTTGGCAGGCACTTTGGCTTTCAAACTGTCTGGCAGCCATGAGCGCATGATCTGGCCTGCGGCCATGGCCGGGCCAAACAGCGGGGAGGCCAAACCTTCTTTTAAGGCCCAGCGCAGCGCCTTCTCGCCCGACGGGCGCGGCACTTGGTCGTCCACCAGCTTGCGGCCAATGTCCAGCAAATGGCCGTATTGCACGCCGCTGGGGCAGGTGGTTTCGCAGTTGCGGCAGGTCAGACAGCGGTCTAGGTGCAGCTGGGTTTTGCGCGTGGGTGTGACGCCTTCAAGCACCTGCTTCATCAGGTAGATGCGCCCACGTGGGCCGTCGAGCTCGTCGCCGAGCAGTTGGTAGGTGGGGCAGGTGGCGGTGCAAAAGCCGCAGTGCACGCAGTTGCGCAGAATCGCCTCGGCGGCGCTGCCGTCGGAGGTACCTTGGTATTGGGGGGCGAGTTGGGTTTGCATGGGGCTGCGTCCGACGGCTTAGAGCGATGACACCATGCGCCCGGGGTTGAAGATATGCGCCGGGTCAAACTCGGCTTTCAGGCGAGCGTGAATCTGAGCATTGGGTTTTTCTAAAGACTCAAAATGGCCTGTAGCCCTTATATCACTTGCGCTAGAAGCTCTGAAAAGCGTAGTAAACCCGTCCACCGCCTGGGTCAGGTCACGCAGCTTGTGCAGCGCCGACTCAGGTGCCCAGACCCAGCGCAGGCCGCCATGCCACTCCATCAGCTGCGGCCAAGGCAGGTTCAGCGCCGGGGCGGCTTGCGGCACGCTCAAGCGCCACAGGGCTTCATCGGGATGATTTGCGGCGTTGAAAAACGGCAATGTCTGGTCGCGGCAGGCGCTCCAATCGGGCCCGGCCAGGGCGTTGTCCATGGGCACGCCGGGCAGGTCTTGCGTCATTTTGCGGATGGCCGCGTTCACCGCTGCGCCGGCACCGCGCAGGCGCACATACAGCGTCCCACACTCGCCTGGCTGCGCATCACCTTGCACCCAGCAACTGGCGTTGAGCGGCACGGGTTGTGCACCCCAGGCATTGAGCTGGTCCAGCGCATGCGCCTGGTCAGTTTCGAACACCAGCGTAGCTTCACAGGGCATGACCGGCAGCACTTTCAGCGACACCTCGGTCAGCACGCCCAAAATGCCCATGCTGCCCACGGTGAGGCGTGTCACGTCATACCCGGCGACGTTTTTCATCACCTGGCCGCCAAAGGTCAGGTGCTCGGCGCGGCCATTGATCAGCTGCACCCCCAGCACGTAGTCACGCACACCGCCCACACTGGCACGCGCCGGGCCGCTCAAACCTGCAGCCACCATGCCGCCCACGGTGCCACGCCCGTCAAAGCGCGGTGGCTCAAACGCCAGGCACTGGCCCTTTTCAGCCAGGGCGGCTTCCAGCTCGGCCAGTGGTGTACCGGCGCGCGCGGTGATGACCAGTTCGGTCGGTTCGTAGCTGACGATGCCGCTGTGCGCGGTGGTGTCGAGCAGTGTGCCTTGCAGCGACTCGCCATAAAAGTCCTTGCTGCCATGGCCACGGATGCGCAGTGGCGTGCGCTGCGCAGCGGCGGCGCGAACGGTGTCAATCAGGTGGTGCAGGGCTGTATCCATGACAATCAGGACAGAAAAGGGAGCAATGTTAGGCGCAAGCCTGACCTCAGTGCTTGAATATTTTGAAACAGCCTTGTTAAGAAATGGATGTGTGTCAACCCGGCCCTCTTTGGGGGGTGCGATTCAAACTCGTGTGAAGTATTCACTCGTGCAGTCGCACAACCGCAGAAAGGAAAAAAAGAAGGCCTGGATGACCGAGCAAAAAAGTCGGCTGACAACTCAAAATGCAACGCAAGTCCTGCAGGCACTACTGCCTCACCTGGAGGCACCAGGTGCCATCGACAGTGAAGCTCCAGTAAGTCAGTGCCATCGGTACTTGCTCAATCGCATGGATCAGCTCAACTACCAAGACGCACTGAACAAGAATCTGCCCATTGGCTCAGGAGAGATTGAGAGCGCCCACCGCTACGTGGTGCAAAAAAGGCTCAAATTGGCCGGCGCTTGGTGGGAAATACAAAACGCTGAGCACATGTTGGCCTTGCGGATAAACTGAGCCAACCGCAAATGGGATGGACACTGGGGAACCCTGGCTGGCCGAAATTCCTTGGATACCTGCACATCAGTTTGAATCACACCCGCTGGCCGGTATCAGCGGGGTTTGTCCAGCAAATACAGCAGTTGCGCCTTCGCCTCGGGCCACTCTCCCGAGCGCATGCTGTACATCACCGTATCGCGAATGGTGCCGTCGCGGCGCAGGGCGTGGCCGCGGATGACGCCGTCTTTTTTGGCGCCCAGGCGCTCGATGGCGGCTTGCGAGGCGTGGTTGAAGTTGTCAGTGCGCCAGCCCACCACCTGGCAGCCCAGCGTCTCGAAGGCATGCGTCATCAGCAGCAGTTTGCAGGTGCTGTTGACGTGAGAGCGTTGCGCACTTTTGGCATACCAGGTGTAGCCTATTTCGACGCGTTTGACGGCGGGCAAAATGTCGTGGTAGCTGCTGCTGCCCAGCACTTTGCCGGTGGCCTCCTCAAGCACGCAGAAGGCAAAGCGGTTACCCGCTTCTCGCATCGCCAGCGCGTCTTCGATGTATTTGCGGGTGTTGTCCGGCTCGGGCACCGAAGTGACGCGGATGTTCCACAGTTCACCGTCGGCGGCGGCCTGGCGCAAACCCGCTTCGTGTTCAAGTGACAACGGTGCCAGCGTGACGCCGCGTGCGCTGAGCATGACCGGTTCAACAAAAGCCATTCAGGTCTCCAAAATATTCTTCATAACGCCAGTCAGACCAGACAGCCGCGCAGCGTAAACACGTACGTGCCTGAGTCCAGGAAGTCAAACCTTTGTCGCAAGCCGGAAAAAGCAAAGCACCTTACCGATTCCGGCTCTGCATAAACACCAGTTTTTCAAAAAGCGAGACGTCCTGCTCGTTTTTCAGCAGCGCGCCCACCATTGGCGGCACCGCTACCTTGTCGTTCTCAGTCTGCAGGACGGACGCCGGAATGTCTTGCGCCAGCAGCAACTTAAGCCAGTCCAGCAGTTCGCTGGTGGAGGGCTTTTTCTTCAAGCCGGGCAAGTTGCGGATGTCGAAAAAGGTTTTCATCGCGGCTTGCAGCAGCTCGGCTTTGAGGCCCGGAAAGTGCACATCCACAATTTGCTTGAGCGTGGGCGCATCGGGGAACTTGATGTAGTGGAAGAAGCAGCGGCGCAAAAACGCGTCTGGCAGCTCTTTCTCGTTGTTGGAGGTGATGAACACCAGCGGGCGGTGGCGCGCCTTGACGAGCTCGCGCGTTTCGTAGCAATAGAACTCCATGCGGTCAAGCTCGCGCAGCAAGTCGTTGGGGAATTCGATGTCGGCCTTGTCAATCTCGTCAATCAGCAGCGCCACCGGCTGGTCGGCGGTAAAGGCCTGCCACAGCACGCCTTTGACGATGTAATTGTGGATGTTTTTGACGCGCTCGCCGCCATCCACGTCGGACAACTGCGAGTCACGCAGGCGGCTCACCGCGTCATATTCGTACAGACCTTGCTGCGCCTTGGTGGTGCTTTTGATGTGCCATTGCAGCAGCGGCAGGTTGAGCGCACTGGCCACTTCTTCGGCCAGCATGGTTTTGCCAGTGCCGGGCTCGCCTTTGACCAGCAGCGGGCGCTGCAGGGCAATAGAGGCATTCACCGACAGCATCAAGTCAACGGTGGCGACGTAGTTTTGGGTGCCTTGGAATTTCATGGTGGTGGTCTGGTTGGGGGCGGGGTCTATACAGGCTCAGTGGCAATGCGGGATCAGTGTGGTCAGTGTGTCATGGTACGGCACGGCTCTAGTCCTGGGTGGCGCGGCGTTGCACGCAGGCGATGTAGGTCGGGCCATCAGGCGGGCGGCCAGCGCGCTGGCTCTGCCACATCATCTGGCCCAGGCAGTCCATCACCTCATGGTGCGCGTCGTGCAATGAATCTCGCCGGTGGGTGAGCAGTTCCACCGCCTGGCGGATGCCGCGCGGCTGGTCAATGCTGCATTGCTCGGTGATCGACAGGTGCATGGACAGGTGCAAAAAGGCGTTGCTCTTGCCGTCTTCAAGGCGGTCCATGCTGGCTAGGGCGGCGTCCAGGTCGGCCAGCTCGTTGTGAAATTCGGGATGCTCGTTCATCCACAGTGACGCTATTGTCTCCATAGCGTCCAGCGCTTGTTCTGCTTGGGCTTTGGCGTAAACAGAGCAAAAAAAGCGGCGAACGTCGGCTTGGGATGGGTTGAACATGGTGGTTTAATTGTCGCCCTATGTTGCTGCCAGATGCTTTCCCCCTGATCACCGAACCCTATTTCTACATGGTCACCATTCCTGCGGTGCTGCTGATGGGCATCAGCAAAAGCGGCTTTGGTGCCGGTTTTGGCTCGCTGGCGGTGCCGATGATGGCGATGGCAGTGAGTGTGCCGCAGGCGGCCGCCATTTTGATGCCGGTGCTGCTGCTGATGGACGTTCTGGGCATGGCGGCGTTTCGTAAAGACTTCGACATGAAGCTGCTGCGCTTCCTGCTGCCCTGGGGCCTGTTGGGGATTGGTGTGGGCACGCTGCTGTTCAAGGTGCTCAGTGTGCATGTGGTGGCCGGGATGGTTGGCGCGTTCACGCTGCTGTTTCTGGCGCAGCGCGTGGCCTTTCCACCCAAGCCAGACAGCCCGCCGCCGCCCAAATGGCTGGGGGCAGTGCTCACCGCTACCTCGGGGTTTACCAGTTTCATCGCCCATGCTGGCGGGCCGCCGATCAATGCCTATGTGATCCCGATGCGCTTGTCGCCGGTGCGGTTTACCGCCACCATGGCGTTTTTCTTCTTTGTGATCAACCTGTCCAAATGGATTCCGTATGCCTGGCTGGGCTTGCTGGACTGGCGCAACATGGCCACGTCGCTGGTGCTGTTGCCGATTGCACCGTTTGGTGTGTGGGCCGGGGTGTGGCTGGCGCGGCGCATCAGCCAGCTGTGGTTCTATCGGTTTTTGTACACCGGCATGTTGCTGACCGGTCTCAAGCTGCTGTGGGATGCTTTTTAACGCGAGCCAAATGCTACAAAATAAATAGCTACTGGCGCTTATTTTATAAGGGCTAGAGGCCTATTTGATTCACAACCTATTGCAAGGTAACGTCGGGTGAACCAGGGTCGGGCTCAATCGGCAGAGGCATGGCAAACTGCTCGCTGGCCCAGGCTCCAAAGTCGATCTTCTTGCAGCGCTCGCTGCAAAACGGCCGAAACGCATTGCTGGTGGCGTAAAGGCTTTGGCCACCACAGCGCGGGCAGGTGACCCATTTTTCAGGAATGACGGGGGGTGATGCAGGTTGGGTCATGCGCACAGCGCCAGCTCGAACGACACGTCATCGGGCACCAGATGTTGGCGCTGGTCGTCGCCCAGGCGCATCAGCCGCAGTGACACCATCAGCCGGTTGCCGCTGATCTCGGGGATCAGCCCCTGCGTCTCATCCAGCGCGATACGCATCAGCAAAAAAGTGCGTCCTTGCGGCAACGTCTGTTGAAACTGGCCGCCATTGGCGATGACTTTTTGCGGCGAGCCCGAGTCGCGCAGCAGTTTGAGCATCATGTGCACCGCATCAGCCAGCGGGGTGAGGGGGCTGATCCACTGGTGTAAATCCGTTTGTCGGACGATGCCGGATTTATGCTGCCAGGCGTAATACGAGGGCAAATCGAACTCGCAAGTGCCGCCAGGAATGCTGATGCGGCTGCGGATGCTCATCAGCCAGTCGTTTTCGGTCAGAGATTGCCCGGCCTTGCCTTGCTGGCTGTTCAGGGCGGTGTACGCCTGATCGATCTGCCCCACCACCTGGTCCAGCACCGCCTCGGCAATGGCTGGGTTGCCACGGTAGGCATCGAGCACGTTTTTTTGCCGATCGAGGTCTTTCAGCAGGTCAGATTTCAGGTCGGTGCGCCCGGCCACGTCCATGATTTCAAACAAGGTCACCAGGGCAAAGTGGTGATCCAGCGCGTCTGTGCGTGTCACCAGTTGCTGCAGCCGCAAAAAAAGGTGCTCCAGCCGCAAGTAAGTGCGGACGCGCTCATGGAGGGGATGTTCGTAAAGGATCACGCTTGGTGCAGTGGGTCTGGGTTAACGGCCAATGATAGCCCGAAGCGCGCCGCTAACTTGTCGACTTCAGCGCGTAAAACCTGCAAAGACATGCTGTCATTGAAGACAACCGCATCTGCAGCCTGTAGCCGACGCAGGCGAGGCGATTGGGCGGCGATGATGGCTTGCACCGCAGAAGCGTCGAGTTGGCTGCGCGCCATCACCCGCTGAATTTGGGTTGGCACCGTGCAATCCACCACCAGCACCGCATCCACCCGGGCGCGCCAGTGGGCTGACTCGACCAGCAATGGCACATCAAATACCAAACAACGGTGCCCGGCTGCGGTGGCCGCATCGGCCTGGCGCCAGGTTTCCTGCCCAACCAGCGGGTGAATGATGGCTTCCAGGCGTTTTCTGGCGCTGGCATCTGCAAAAGCCAGGCTGCGCATCCGGTCGCGGTTGAGCGCGCCTTCCACGGTGATCATCTCGTCACCAAACGTGTCGCGAATCAGGGGAATCGCCGGGCCGCCAGGCGCGGTCACAGAGCGCGCAATGGCATCTGCGTCCATCACTGCCGCGCCCAGGTCCGCCAAAAAAGCGGCGACCGTGCTCTTGCCACTGCCAATGCCGCCGGTCAGCCCCAAGCGCAGTACGCCCGCCATGGGTTAGAGGCCTACCGCGCTCAAAATGGTTTGCGGTCCAAAGATCATGGCCGTCAAGCCAGCACCGGCCAGAAACGGCCCAAACGGGATGTAGCCGCCTTCGCGCAGGCCGCTGGAAAACTTCATGGCGATGCCGACGATGGCGCCAATCACCGAGGCCATCAAAATCATCGGCACCAGCGCCTGCCAGCCAAACCAGGCGCCTAAAGCGGCAAACAGCTTGAAGTCGCCAAAGCCCATGCCATCCTTGCCAGTGGCCAGTTTGAAGCCCCAGTAAACCAGCCACAGCGACATGTAGCCGCCCACAGCGCCCCAGACCGAGTCGGTCAGGCTGACCGGTGTCCAGGCCAGCGCAGCAGCGATCAAACCCGCCCAGACAAAGGGCAGGGTGATGTTGTCGGGCAGCAGCGTGGTATCCCAGTCGATCATGCACAGGGTGATCAGTGCCGCGGCAAATCCGCTCCAGACCATGCCCGCTGGCGTGAGGCCAAAGCGCCAGGCGCAAAAGAAAAACAGTGCACCGGTGACCAGCTCGACCGCCGGGTAGCGCAGGCTGATGGGTGTGCCACAGTGTTTGCATTTGCCGCGCAGCACCAGGTAGCTGAGTACCGGAATGTTCTCCAGCCAGGACAGCTGGTGGCCGCACTTCTGGCAGCGCGAGCGCGGCACCATCAGGTTAAAGGGCGCCGTCTCGGGCAGCTCTTTGCCAGCCAGATCAGCGCACTCGGCTTTCCACTGCGCGTCCAGAATGACCGGCAGGCGGTAGATCACCACGTTGAGAAAGCTGCCGATCAGCAGCCCCAACACGCCCCACAAACTGGCATCGAAACCTGTTGACACGTGCAGGGTCTGACTCAGCATGACCGCTTCTCCTGTTGACCTTCGTAATTTTTTTGAACAGCCATTCTGCGAACGGCCAATAAACCAGTCACCATCGCGTGCATTTCCCTCTATCTCCTCATAAGTTCTGGTCATTCAAAGAAGCTTGGCTGCAACGGGCCAGCATCCATCTTACGATGTCGGGGTGCGCGGATATGCGGACATGCCCAAAAAAGGGTGGTAGGGCCTAGGCTTTCCGTCATGGTGGCATGACATTTTTTTTAAAGGAGTTTTTTATGAGCACGATCACTACAACCCAAAAAGAAAAGCTGATGAGCGACTTGCAAGTGGTCATTGGTGACGCTGAAGCACTCTTGCGAATGACTTCAGACGAGATCGGCGAAGGCGCTGCGGATCTGCGCGCGCGCATCGTGGATCGCATGAATCAAGCCAAGTCTGAGTTGGCACATTTGCAGCAGGTGGCCGTGGCCCGGGTCAAAGAAGCCGGTCATGCTACAGATGAATTTGTCCACGAAAACCCCTGGAAGTCGATTGGCATCGCCGCCGGTGCAGGCCTTGTGATTGGTTTGCTGATTGGTCGCCGATAGACGCTCCGGGTATGTCGGACGCCGCACCGCCAAGAGGTTTGCTTACCTCACTGCGCCAGTTGCTCAGTACGTTGCTCGAAGTTGCCCAAGTCAGGCTGGCGCTTCTGGGTACCGAGATTGAGGCTGAAAAACGTCGACTGTTTGATGGTTTGCTGTGGGCCGGGATGGCGGTGTTGCTGCTGGGTTTAGGCTTGGTCCTGCTCTGCGGCTTTGTCATCCTGTTGCTCTGGGACGGCTACCGCTTGGCAGCGGTCGCGACGTTGGCCTCGCTGTTTCTGGGCGGGGGTGCCCTGTCAATGAACTGTGCCAGGCGGTGCCTGCGCAGTCCTTCAGGCATGTTTGATACCAGTTTGGCTGAGTTGCAGCGCGATCGGTCCGAACTTGCGACACCGCGTAAGCATGAACAACAATGACCTCTTGCTCCGCCAGCAACTGTTGCTGCGTCGCAGCCAGCAATTGCGGCTGTCACTGGCTGATCAGGCTAGGGCTTTGGAGCGGCCCTTGGCGGCAGTGGATACGGTTCAGCGTGGCCTGAGGTGGTTGTATTCGAACCCGTTGGTGCCTCTGGGGGCTTTGACGCTGCTGGTGGTGATGCGCCCAAGAAGGGTCATTCGCTGGACAGCGCGGGCCTGGTGGTTGTGGCAAGCTTGGCAACGTGTGCGGCTTGCCATCCATCAAAACGTCAAACGACCTGACCGAGCTTGAAGATGGGCAGGTACATGGCCACGACGATGCCGCCAATCACAGTACCCAGAATCACAATGATGATCGGCTCCATCAGGCTGGAGATGCCGGCCACCATGTCATCCACCTCGGATTCATAAAAGTCAGCCGCTTTTCCCAGCATGTGGTCAATGGAGCCGGATTCTTCGCCTATGGCGCACATCTGCAGCACCATCGACGGGAACAGGTTGACATTGGTCATGGCCGCTGTCAGTGCGGTGCCGGTGGAGACTTCCTGCTGAATTTTGATGGTGGCGTTCTCATACACCCAATTACCTGCCGCGCCGCCCACCGAGTCCAACGCCTCCACCAGCGGCACCCCAGCTGCAAACATGGTGGAAAGCGTGCGCGTCCAGCGGGCGATGCTGGACTTTTCCACCAGTACACCAAAAATGGGCATCTTCAGCATCGCCTTGTCCATGAAGATCTGGACCTTTTTGTTGCGCTGCCAGGCCTGCATAAAGAAGTAAAAGCCGCCGCCCAGGCCGCCAAAAATCAGCCACCAATAGGCCACAAAAAACTCGCTCATGGCAATCACCACCAGCGTGGGGGCGGGCAGGTCGGCGCCAAAGCTGCTGAACACTTCCTTGAACGAGGGCACCACAAAGATCATGATCACCGCCGTGACCACAAAAGCGACGATCAGCACCGCAATCGGGTACATCAGGGCGGACTTGATCTTGGACTTCATTGCCTCGGTTTTTTCCATGTACACCGCCAAGCGGTCCAGCAACTGGTCCAGAATACCGGCGGCTTCACCGGCTTCGACCAGGTTGCAGTACAGGGCATCAAAGTGCAGCGGGTATTTGCGAAACGCCGTGCTGAGTGAGGTGCCGGTTTCCACATCGTTGCGAATGTCGTTGAGCAGGCGGGTCACGCTGGGGTTAGGGTTGCCGCGGCCCACAATGTCAAACGCTTGTAACAGCGGCACGCCGGCCTTCATCATGGTGGCGAGCTGGCGCGTGAAAATGGCAATGTCTTTGGGCCTGATGCGCTTGCCAGCGCTCATGCGGCGCTTCTTGATCTTGGTGGGCAAAACGCCTTGGCGGCGCAGCGCTGCCTTAACCTGATTTTCTCCAGCGGCACGCGTTTCCCCGCGCACCTGCTTGCCGTTGCGGTCTTTGCCTTCCCACTCGAAGACAAATTCCTTGACGACTGCTTTCGTTTTTGCTCTCTCAGTTGCCATGATGCGCCGTGTGTGTTGGTTTATTCATTGGTGACTGCCAAAATTTCTTCCAGGGACGTCATCCCAAGTTTCACCTTGGCCAAGCCGGATTCACGCATGGTCTTGACGCCCTCAAGCTTGGCTTGCTCGGCAATCTCCATGGTACTGCCGTCGCGCAAGATGATGCGCTGGATTTCGTCACTGATCGGCATCACCTGGTACAGGCCAACTCGGCCTTTGTAGCCATTGTTGCAGGCGTTGCAGCCCACTGGGTGGTAGGACTTCCAGCTGCCGTCGAGGTCTTCCGGCTTGAAACCCGCCTCCAGCAGAGCCTTGTCCGGGATCTCAATGGCTTTTTTGCAGGTGGGGCACAGCCTGCGCGCCAGACGCTGGGCAGAAATCAGCAACACGCTCGACGCAATGTTGAACGGCGCAATACCCATATTGCGCATCCGCGTGAGCGTGGAGGGCGCATCGTTGGTGTGCAATGTTGATAGCACCAGGTGACCGGTTTGCGCCGCCTTGATGGCAATATCGGCTGTTTCCAGGTCGCGAATTTCGCCGACCATGATGATGTCGGGGTCTTGCCGCAGAAACGACTTGAGTGCCGCCGCAAAGGTCAGCCCGGCCTTCTCGTTGACATTCACCTGGTTCACGCCCGGCAGGTTGATTTCAGATGGGTCTTCCACCGTGGCAATGTTGACACCAGGCTTGTTGAGAATGTTCAGACAGGTGTATAGCGACACGGTTTTGCCCGAGCCGGTGGGGCCGGTCACCAGAATCATGCCGTAAGGGCGGCTGATGGCCTGCATCAGCCGCTCTTTTTCTTCTGGCTCGTAGCCCAGCGCTTCAATGCCCATCTTGGCGGTGCTGGGGTCGAGAAT
>Ga0105048_10008420_pt1 | contig 16493 bp, 16 predicted proteins | sample MAT05_FD_78382 | JGI IMG/M metagenome (GOLD analysis project Ga0105048, IMG submission 78382) | Freshwater microbial communities from Lake Fryxell liftoff mats and glacier meltwater in Antarctica - MAT-05 | ecosystem: Environmental > Aquatic > Freshwater > Ice > Liftoff microbial mat | place...
CGAGAACTCCGGGAAGGCGCGTTGCGGCTCGATCATTTCGAGTCGAGGCTGGAGTATAGTCGCGCGGTTGCGATGTCAGGATGTGTTTTCGGGAGTGATCGCGTGAGTGTGAGAGGATCTTTCTCAAATGAATTGCGCGTGGCTATTGGGGCCGCGCACGCCGCCGGAGATTCAATCCGCGATTTGTACAATCGAGCGGTCTCCGAAACTTACGTCAAACCTGATGGCAGTCCGGTCACGGATGCGGATCTCGCCTCAGATCGCATCATTCGGGAGATCCTGACGTCGGCCTTTCCGGATGACGCCATCCTCACTGAAGAGGGAGTTGACGACGAGACACGTCTCGCTGCGGATCGAGTCTGGATTGTCGATCCGATTGATGGGACGCAGCAATTCGTGAGTCGAACCGGGGAATTCGACGTACTGATCTCTCTGATCTCCCTCGGAGAGCCTGTCGTTGGGGTGCTGCTTCAACCGACCACGGGTGTCTATCTTGCCGCAGCTGCGGGTAGAGGAGCCATATTGGGCGATGGAGAAGCAGAACGACAATTCAGCTTCGACCGAGTACCTGAAGAGCGGTCGCCTCGGCTGGAAACATCATTCTGGTTGAACGTGCCGGATTCGCTTCCGGGATTGGGGCAGATTGCGGAACGACTTGGTACTTCTGCTCCCGATATCTCCGTGTGCGGGATCGTCCCGCGGCACTTCATCCCACCAATGAATCGCCATGATGTGCTCATCGGTTTGCCGACAAAACCCGGTCAAACAATGGCGTGGGAATGGGATTTCGCCGCGGCCGACATCGTGGTTCGGGAGGCTGGTGGAGCTTTCACCGATGCATCGGGAAATCGTTTTATTTACAACAAGCGATTGCCTCGCAACATCGGTGGAATCGTGATGTCGGTTGACCCGAACACGCACCAGCGAGTCATCGATGCGATGGCGCCTGAACTCCCCAGCTAAAGTAGGCGGGCAGAAGCTTCATCCGCGATAACGGTCACCTTTTCAAAGGCACGTTGCAAAAATGAGGCAGGGATATCCGCGGTTTGCGGTCCCTGAAGCGACGCCTTGAGAATCGATGCCTTTGATGCACCGGAGACAATCAGCACGATGTTCCGAGCTTCCAGCAGCGTGCCCACACCGACACTGATGGCTTTGGTTGGCACATCTCGACCCTCGAAGTATCCCCGCGCCTGTTCAATTGATTCAGGAGTGAGATTGAGCACACGCGTTCGCGAATCGCCGGCAGAGCCAGGTTCGTTGTAAGCGATATGACCATTGCCTCCGAGTCCGAGCACGGCGAGTTCCAACCCACCTGCGGCAACGATGTCTGCCTCATAACTGGCAGCGGCGGCCAGGAGATCCGGCGCAGTCGAAGGGAGGGTGTGCACGTTTTTTGCCGGGATCCGGGATTTGGTAAGGAATGTCTTTTTGAGCCAGCCAGTGAGACTGTTGGGGTCATCTTCCGTCACTCCGACATACTCATCGAGGCAGAAGAGTTGGGTCTGATCGAATGAGAGTACGCCACGCTCCACACGTGCAATGAGTTCCTCGAACATGCCGACCGGAGTTGAGCCAGTTGGAACCGAAATCGCGGTTCCTGACTTGTCCGTCACGGTTTGGGCCACGATATCGGCGGCGGCGAGGCTCATCGCTGCGTAATCTTTGACGACGACGAGATTCAGACCAGCACACATAGCACTCTCAGGACGCAAAACCGGCAAACCGATGGCCAATGCCATCGGCGAGGATTCTTTCACTGTGCATGATACCGATTTGTGCGCGAACGTGAGAAATTGGGGAGAGACTTTCACCGTATTCTTGCTGCAGCAACTGGTCGAGAAGTTTGGAGTGGAATTCACGTGAACGAATTGCAACGAATCAAGAGAGCACTCACGCTGATCGATGGGTGGATCGGTCCGCAGGGTGTCAATGGCGTCGCGGCGGCTGTTTGGAGACGCGGCGAATTAGTAGCGAACCGCGAGGCAGGAGAAGCTTTCCCTGGCACTCCGGTCGAGTCCGACACGCTCTTCGCGCTGGCGTCTGTCACGAAACCGGTTACAGCCGCCGTCGTGATGACACTTGTCGAAGAGGGTTTGATTGCACTGGATGAATCAGTGGTTCGCTTCGTGCCCGAATTCGGATCAAGTCATGAAGCGACCTCAGAAGGGGTGAATCCGGACCTTGAACGTCTTCGGCGGCACATCACCATACGGCAACTTCTCGCGCACACTGCGGGCCTGCCGGAGGACATGGCCGTCGGAAAGCTCAGGTATGTAGAAAAAAACGACCTCGCAACCATGACTGATGTTATGTGCAGATTGCCGCTACGAGTTGCTCCCGGCAGTGAACATCTCTATTCCAATACCGGGTTTGCAGTGCTGGGCCGATTGGTCGAGCGCGTCACCGGAAATGACTTCTGGACCGAAGCGCAGGAGCGCGTGCTCGACCCGCTGGGAATGACGAACACCGTGGCTCGTCCAGGACCCTACCTGGATCGCCGAATTGCCCGGGTTACCGATGCCACGCACACCGGAACCGACATCGAGTCATATAACAGTGAGTATTGGCGCGGTTTGGCACTTCCTTGGGGCGGCCTCTACGGCTCTGCAAGTGATCTGGTGAGATTTGCGGGCTCCTTTATGCCCGGAGGACCGAAACTGCTCTCACGGGCAGGAGTGGAGATCATGACGAGTGATCAGGTGGGAGGGGTGCCAGGGGGTGTCCAGAGCATGAAGGTAACCTGGAACCCTGCCCATTGGGGACTTGGGTGGGAGGTTAAGGGGTCGAAACGGCGGCACTGGACCGGTGAACTAACCTCGCCACGAACCTTCTGTCACTTCGGCGCGGCCGGAACACTCTTCTGGGCCGATCCGGAGCGAGATGTGGCCCTTGCGGTCTTTGGCAATCGGGCGACCATTCATCTCTGGCCGTTTATTCCGGGTCGATGGTCACGGCTGAGCAATGCACTGATCGCAGCTATGGATTGATTCTGGGCAATCTGAGGTGCTTCCGAGTTTCGCCAGCGCGCCACTGCTCTGCTAGGATGAGTTTGATTGAAGGAGTAGAAATGCGCGCAATTCGCCTCGTCTTTCTGGCCACAATGCTGGCATGTCTCGTTGGCTTATTGTCTCCGGGAGAACAGGCACGTGCTGCCGAATATCGTTCCGGCGATATCACCACGATTCCATCGACCGAAACAATTGACGGTGATCTTTACATAACAGGCCGCACGGTCAATATTGCCGGTCGCGTAACCGGGGATGTCGTTGCGATTGCCGGGGAGGTCAACGTCACTGGACAGGTCGAAGGAAGTCTGCAGGTGGTCGGCGGCTCGCTTGATATCACCGGCGATGTAGGTGGTTCGGTTCGCGCTGCTGGAGGCGACGTCACAATATCTGGCGATGTAGGGCGAGATGTAGTCATGGCCAGCGGGTCACTTACCGTGCGGGGCGGGGGCGCGATCGATGGTGATCTCCTGATTGCAGGCGGTGACATCGAAGTGCTGGGACCGGTCAGCGGCGACATCCGTGGTGTGTCGAACACCATGACGATCGACAGCCGCGTGGGCGGGAGTGTCGACATCACTGCTGAAGAGGTTGTGCTGTTGTCGAAAGCCAGAATTGTTGGCGATCTCACGTACGCCAGCAAAAAAACAGTCTCAGTTGCCACTGAAGCCACCGTCACGGGAGAGACCAACCGTACGGAACCGAGTCAGTATTTCGTTGGTGACAGCGTGACCTCCTGGTTGATGAGCCCGCTCTTTCGGTTGTTATGTGCGTTGATCGCCGGGCTGGTTCTTATCTTGTTGTTGCCGATTGCTTCGGCGGCGGTAGCGGATGCAGCTCGGCTGGCGCCGCTGACCTCCCTGCTGCTTGGTCTTGTGCTCCTGATCGTCGCGCCATTTGGGTTGACCGTCTTGATGTTCACCGTGGTCGGTGTGCCGATCGCACTGATCGGATTCATCGTCTATTTCAGCATTCTTTATCTGAGTCAGGTCTTCCTCGGTCTTGCGATTGGCCGACTTATCCTGCCGTCATCGTGGGATACGCGCAGCCGGGGATACAACCTGCTCGCAATGACTCTCGGCGTGCTGATCATTGGCGGATTGAGAATGGTGCCTTTTCCCTGGGTCGGGAATGTAATTGCGGCCGCCAGCGCGGTGATTGCGATCGGTGCGGTCTCGGTCGCGGTACGCGCTGCCCGGCGACCGGCGATGCTTGCCGTCCGATAGTCGAATTCCGCAACGAAAACAGGGGTCAGGCCAATCGCCTGACCCCTGTAGTTTGTTTAAGGTATGAGCTGGTTAGGAAGCGTCAGTCGCAGTCACGGTCTTGACATTGATGGCCGCCGATCCCTTCGGACGCTGGCCGATCTGATACTCGACCTTTTCGCCGACTTCGAGCCACGCCGCGCGGTCAGCATCTTTGCGAATAACGCCGCTCTTGTGGACGTAGACGAGATCGTGATTGCCGTCCGGCTGAATCCAGCCGAATCCGTTTGATTTTGACCATGCCTTGACTGTGCCGACTGCCATGATTTCCTCGCGTCCAGTAAACCGTGTCTGCGCCCGCAACGGGGCAGAGTACACATATTGCCATGCAATTCAGGCGACAACGGACTACTGTCCGGCCGCAACCGGCATAGAGTACCACACCGGACTCGTTGGCAGAGTTCCAGGATGCTATTCCAGATCGTGGGGACCGAAGGCCCTCGGCAGGAGTTCGGCCAGCGGTATGAGTGACAACGTCTCACCGTCGAGAATGATCGTCATGTCGCCGTGTCGTGGTTTGAACTCGTTCAGCACCTGGCGACAGGCGCCACATGGAGTGACCGATGGAACTCTCGTTGCCGTAACAGCAATTGCAACAATCTCCCGGTGCCCGAGCGCGGCGGCAGTGAAACAGGCGGTTCGCTCAGCGCAGCAGGTTAGTCCGTAGCTTGCGTTTTCAATATTGCAGCCGGTAATGACATCGCCATTGGCGCAGAGCGCGGCTGCCCCAACTGGAAATGAGGAGTAGGGAACATACGCGTGCGCCGTTGCGGCGCGCGCGGCGATCATCAATGCTTCGGCGCGATTCGGATCAAAAGCTGGAATTGGCATGGTCACTATCCTCTGACTGTGCGATTCAATGTTCTGCAGATCATAATCCCATGAGCGTACCGTGCAGGTTGTCCGAGGAGAAATGATGGTCGATTCTCATGCAATAAAGGCCGCCGCGTTTTTGGCGCAGGTTCTCGAACTCGAGGAAGATCCTGCCGTACTCGCTACCGGTATCGTCTCCTTGAAGCGTGAAACCGGTTCCGGGGTCTCCTCGATCGAACTGGAATCTTCCGTCGGCCCAGCCGCGTTTCTCATCTACGATTACCAGATTGACACACTGGAGATTGTGGGGGCCGGGGGACGGGCGCAGTTCGAGGCGGATCTCAAGACGCTCGAACGCGCCGCGGATCTGGATACTCCTGGTCCGCGCATTCTTGCCCATGCGCTTACGGGCGACGAAGCCTATATCCTCGCGACCACGCCCGCGGTTCATCGAGCACTGACCGGGCAATCGGAGCCGAGCGAAGTTGAAGTTACTGAAGCGGATCTGCCGCCAGGACCAGAGACCGGACTGCAACGAGCTGAGACTGCAAACGAGTTGATGCGATTGCTACGAGAGGCGGATGCCGAGGCATCCAAGTGGCTCAGGTTGATCCGCGCTGAGAGTCGCTTTTCCTCAGTGGGAGAGAGTGGCGATTTTCTCGAGTTCAACGAGTCAGAGTCGGCGTTGGCGCTCTATCTGCTCGATAATCGCAGCATTCAGCACCTCTTTAAGGCACTGAGTGTCTTCGTTGAGAGCGCCAAGGGGCGAGCGGCCGAAGCACTTGGGGGCGAGAGCTAAATCTGCGGCGAGGCCTTCGGGTCGAAGTAACGAGCCTGCCATTCCTCTGCGCGCTGCTGTGGAACCTTAATGAAAACCGATTCCGCCTCGGCCAGAAGTTGACCGTCTGAAATCCGTCTGAGATCTGCGGTGAGTTTCAGTTTGCGCCCATGTTCCTCTGTGATTCGAGCAGTCGCGCGAGTCGGTTCGCCAATCACGACCGGTTTCCGGAAACTGACAGAAAGCTTCCCGGTGACTGCCCAGATATTCTGGTGGTGGATAGCCCATCCCATCACTTCGTCGAGCACGGTACTGATCACACCGCCGTGTGCCATCCCCGTGAAACCCTCGTTTTCTCTGACGGGGTACCAGTCGGTCCAGACTTCGCCGGAATCATTTGCGAAGAATGTTAGTTTTAATCCGTGAGGATTCTCCCGGCCGCATCCGAAGCAGTAGTGATCCTGGCGAACCGCAAGCTCTTGACCAATGGAACCGCTATCTCGAGACTCTTGCGTGGTGGACACTTTGGGAGGACTCCTTTTGAGATTCTGAATACACGTGGAAGTGACTGTGAGTTCAGGCTGATTGACACTGGTTATTTGTTGACGTCAGTTCCCAACGTTGATAAGTGGAAAATCCATTCACTGATTGCACATGCAAATTCACCAGCTTTGTCGGCCGAGAGCATGAGTGCTCCTGACGAAATTCGAACTCTTCGCAAATCGGGATAAACCTAGACGAGTTCCCCCTGATGTTGGTTCGTCGAAGTAGGGTGGTCCCCACGAATGTGACAACCAGGTCTGGAAGTTGTTTGACCAATCCTCGGTGCAAATCCAGAACTCCAGTAAATGATGCCAGAGTAAAGGCGATGTCTGTTGTGATTCAACATCGCGGATAGCCATTGAGGCGCCCTGTCCCGGGAGCACATCCCGCATGCAATGGAGTTCTCCATTCCAGAACGCAACCATCCAGCGCGCTCCGCTATCGATCCACTGGACCGCAGACGAACGAGGTCGAGCATTACGCATCGCTGGAGTTTGCCGTCGACGGGGTCGCGGCAATCGAGCTGATTCCAAACGCGCTGAACGCAGTCAGCTGGTAAGAAAACCGTGCGACCCGGGGTTCAATTCCAGATCTCGGAAGACGACCCTCTGCGCTTCAATCACGTGTTCTGCGGCCGCGTCACAACAGATCGGTAATTTCGGAGCCCCGATTCGAAGCCTCTGAGTCGCGTGACGGCCATATCGCCGCTCTCAGATTGAATGGAGGCTGGTCCGAGTTGACCGTTCATCGAATTCCAGAGTCAGAAGTCGATCCTATCCGGATCGGATCGGATCGGATCAGGCGGGCCGGAAGAAATAGAGCGTGCCGTAGACGCGCTCACCACGTCCCAGCACGATCCTGTATCCATCGCCACGAGGGCAACACAGGAAACCATCAAGTGAGGAGAGATCGTAGCCATCCGGAATCTTGCGCACTTGTAGCTCATAGATGCCGGATTTTAGATTACTCCAGCGGACATAGTTTTCGTCATAGCGATTGGCATCCCGAAGGCGGAGGCTATCGCCGAAGGGTGTCACCAACGCCAGGCTGAAGTCACCATTCGCGGCTTTGCAGAGATCGCCGTTCAGATTAGATGGTCGCATCCCGGCAGGACAGAGCCGTATCTCCAGTTTGAGTTCCGCCGTTCCTGATCGTGATTCAGGTATTTCGGTCGGTTCAGGTGTCTTTTCCTTCTTGGGTTTCTTGGTGGCTTCCGGTTCCGGCGTTTCGGTAGGCTCTGGAGTGGCGGTCGGTTCTTCCGTTGGGGTAGCCGTCGCTTTGGTTGAAGTGCGCCCGCCGCCGATCGAGCCGCCTACGACGACGGCGACATACGTCGCGTCGCCTTTGCTGCGCGTGCGGATGTCGAGATCGCCTTCGACCGATGTGGCTTCTCCCTCGGAGATTATCTGCGTCTTTACTCCCTTCTTGTTGGAATCAATCTCAATCTGTCCCTTTGTCACGAAGAGCAAAATCGGGAAATCGGTGCCTTCGATCGTGCTGTGTTTGTTGTTTGGGAGGACGTCTCGAAGGAGGTCGAGATCGTAGTCGCCTTCGGCCATTCCAAAGGAACCGCTGTTGTAGATAACCTCTCCAGCCCCAACTTCCTCGATTGTTTCACGAACAGCCAGTTCAAGTGAATAGGCCGTTGCAACCTGATCATCCAGGCTGGCCCATGTCTGATTCGCTCCGATTGGAACGTAAAGAGCCTCACCCGATCCCAACCGGTATCTGAGCTTGGTGTCTTGATCAGTCACGAAGATGGGAGTTTCGTCGGCAAGCAGGAATCCGGCCGAGCCTTCAAGCCGGTTCGAGGGACGTGCGTCTGCCCGAATCGGGATTTCGCGTTCGACGACCCGCCATGCGGAGCGCAGATCGGGTCGGGCGGACATACCCTGGGAGATGACCTGAACTGTGCCTTTGGCCGGAGAAGGGGTTTCAAGATCAGACTGTGCGGCCACCATCGCGACCGCGGTCAGAGCGGTCAGAACCGCGACGATTACCGAGAGGGAGTTGAACTTGCGAATTCGAGTTCGAGGTGAGAAATGAGAACTCAACGACATGCAGTAGCCTCCTAAACCTGGATCGACAGCGATTTTACGTCGAATTGCCTATCCAGGTCAGCCTGCACTGTCTCAGGCAAAGGAACACCGAGGTGAGCTAGACTGCATTGTTGGGGACCTTCTCGGTGTTTCGGGCGCGCTTCTACAGTCGGAACAGTCCTTTCAAGAAGGTGCAATTCCTCTTGTTGGCGTCAAACGGGATGCGCGAACCGGGTACCAAAAGTCGGTCCTGCTCCGCCACCACCCAGCCGCTAAATCCAATCGCATCAAGTCCGTCGCGAAGTCCTGCCCAATCAACGATTCCGGATCCGAGATCGCTGTACAAACCCTCACCGGTTGCTGCGAAATAGTCGATTTCGCCGGCTTGGAGTCGACCGAATGCCGGACCGTCGACATCCTTTGCGTGGATGTGAATGACGCTCGTTCCTGCTGCCGCAATCATTGACAGGGGATCATTTCCACCCAGGAGGAGATGTCCTGTATCGAGGCAGAGTTTGATGTCGCTCCCACTAATGATTTCGATCAAGCGCTCAGTTTCGCGTTTACTTTCGATATGGGTGCCTACGTGCTGATGTACTGCTACGGAGACGCCACGCTTCGAGGTTACCTCGTGGATCTCTTGGAGCGTGTGGGGAACTCGCGCCCAGTTTTCATCTGACCACCACGTCTCAGGGAACTGATCAACCCGACTGACGACTGCGACTCGCTCAGGGATAATTTTGTCACTGATATTGATCACATTCGCGCCACCGGCCTGGAGCAGTGAGCAGATCAGATCGATTTCGGCCGCACTGTCAGCAGGAAGCGGTTTCGAAAGATCGACGTCATACCAACTCGCAGAGACCGTGAGGGTGAAGGTCGAATAGTGAGCCATTACGGCATCGGCGGTGAAACCGAAAAAGCCGTGAGTGCCAAGTTCGCACCCTGTGTAACCTGCCTGATTTGCGCATTCGAGTATCTCTTCCGGGAGTGGATTCCCCGAAACAAGATCACAAACACCCCAATCGATCGGCGCGGCCGAAAGTCTGATTGCGGAACCCATCACATCCCTCCTCCAGTTCAAAGCAGCCTTGAGCACCGGCGGAATCCGCTGGGTAGCGCCCGGCCAAAGGGTATCGCAACGAGAATCGAATTGGAGCGGAGAGTCTGGCGGAGATGAAACCCGAGTTATCACCGCCAGATCGTCTTGTGGGTTTTTACGCAGGGGCCGCCGACCCTGGGCACGGCGGCTCGGGGGCGCCGTTTACGGTGTCGGCGCTGGTTCATGGGGTTTGGATGCGATCAGTTTCGGTCGAAATGTTTTGCGCACGCGAGCAATAAGCATCGCCGCTTCGCGCTCCCGGCCGGCAAGGTCATACGCATCGATTGCTGCCTGTTGCCCTCCTCGGGGAAGGTTCCAGAAGTGTGGAATCGTGGTGAGATCGAGGTGAGGATCGAGCGTCGCCGCTTCCGCGAAAAAGGTGCAGGCGTCATCGAAGGCCTCTTCGCGAGCGCGAACAAACCCCTGGATCGCGGCGACTCGCGCGCGCTTTTCGACAGGAGTTAACTCCCCAGTTGCCTGGGTCATGAACGACCCGACCTTCCGCTCTTCCCGTCTGGTTGAACCGATTGGGTAACCAGGGCTCCGCGCTCGCTGGCTGTTCGAATTCCAGCTTCAGCGTATCCTTTTGCCGTGAACGGATTGGTTGAGGTGCGCGATCGTCCGCCAAATCGTAGACGTCCGGATCCTGATGGTGGAAGTCCGAATCGGTCCTGGATGATGAGCAATGCTGGATCGGTAATGATCATCGTTTCTTTCCCATCTCAGCGATTGTGAGTCGCGAACGCCTGATTCTGGTACGCCAGCAGAAAAAAGACGAGAGAGCCTCTCCGAAGTTCTGGTGCGATCCTGAACATTGACGAACATGCACGGAGTCCAGTGTACGTTCACTAGCGGGGAGTTCACTCTATCACCCTTTTGCGGACATGCCAAGGGGGTTGCGAGAGAGAATTGTCAAAAAGGCAAAGACCCATAGAAACGATCAGGAAGAATGATGACAAGAGATAGTGAACAAGTGGGAGTGGGGAGAGACGAAGCGGTCGCCGCACTGATGCAGCTTGCAAGCGGGCGGGGTCGTTTTGTCGCGTTCACCGGCGCGGGAATCAGCACTGAGTCCGGTATTCCCGACTATCGCGGCCCGGGCGGAGTGTGGGAACAACGAAAACCTCCGACTATCGGGGATTACCTGCATAACGAGGAGACCAGGCGACACTACTGGGAGCGTCGTCGACTCGACTACCCAACGCTATCGTCAAGAGAGCCGAATCAGGGACATCTCGCACTTGCGCGACTCGAAGCTATGGGAGTACTCACGACCGTTATCACCCAAAACATAGATGGTCTCCACCAGAAGGCCGGCAATGCGGATGATCGGGTCATCGAATTGCACGGAACTGCCCATCGAATTCGGTGCATGACCTGCGAGCGTTTGTACGACGCGGGCGATATCCAGCAACGTCTTCTGGCAGGTGAACCCGATCCGCCGTGTGCCAACTGCGGAGGTGTGCTTCGGTCGGCAACGGTTCTTTTCGGCGAGTCGTTACCCCGGGAAGCACTCGATCGTGCAATATCTGCCGCGCAAGAGTGTGATTTCATGCTGGTTGTTGGGTCGTCACTCGTGGTCAATCCGGCGGCGAAGCTCCCTGCGCTAGCGAAGCGTCAAGGTGCTGCGATCGCGATCATCAATCGCACAGTGACCGCGGCAGATGAGCTGGCGGACGTGCACATTTTGGGTGAAGCGGGACCGACGCTCAACGGCTTTGCGAATGCGATCGCCGAACAGGTTGAACCCAGTCGCTAGCTGGTTCGACCAGGATTGCTCACCTCGTACAATTGCCTCACCAATTGGTTCTGGCTCACAAACCGGATGTGATTGTGGCTATCCCTGAACGCCGCAAATGGTGCCCTGGATTCCTCGATCGTAAGGATCGTTTCGAGCACGCTCGTCTCTTCGGCGACCTCGGGCAAATCCGCGAGTGGTGTCATGATCTCCTTAACGCGCTGTTTACCCCATCGTGAACGCCTCGTGTGCCTGAGGTTGCGGGATCGCAACATTCCTATTGGATCGCCGGCATCGTTGACGACAAGGAGCGGCGGGCCGTCCGCTTCCAGAATCAGACCCTCAATCGCGGCATCAATGGTGGAGGAAGCGATCACCCGGCGCGACCAGGGAATAACCAAGGAGCTGAGTGGTAACGATTGGCCTTGTTGCTGGCAAAACGAGTCGCGAACGGAAGCAGCAGTCACGGCGACTAATTGGAGTCCGGTTACCAGGAGTGCAAGACCCCAGTATGGCCACATCCCCGGTTGGATGAGGAGAATCGCGCCTCCTCCAATTATCGCCGCCGAGATGATGTGGCCGTAGACTGCCGCACCGCGCGATCCGCGAACCGGGTCATCTGAGAGATGCCAGACCAGAGCCCGGAACAGACGACCTCCGTCCAGTGGCAGTGCCGGAAGGATGTGAATGCACGCGACGCCGGCGAACGCAAGGCTCGTTACACTGAAGTAGCCGTGAAGTGGCGAACTCACTGAAAGTCGTTGCCGAGTGGTGAAGAATCCTGCGGCAAGAACGGAGATGCATGCCAGACCGGCCAGACCCGCGGAAATTTCAGTTCGAGGTAGATTCGACCGTTCGGTTAGCCGGGGTGATGCACCGATCAGGAAAAGATCAAGACCGCGGACCCGAACACCGTTCCAGCCATAGACTCGAATGCGGGCTGCTTCATGAAGGGCGAGGATTAGAAGAATCGTGAGTCCAGCAGCGAGCGAGACAACGATACGCGACGAGAGGGATCGTTGGAAATGAGCCGTCACACCTGCAACGACAAACCAGTAGAAAATGAAAGTCGACAAATGAGCGCGAAGAAGCAGACTCCGAAATCGAATGGAAAGGCTCGGTCCCATGATCGAAGCCTGCCTGTGTGCCCGTCACGTCCTCACGACGAGGGAAGAGGCGTTACGAACGACGGTCAAATTGGTGTCTTTTAGAGGCGCTGGTACCCTTCGAGATCGAGAACGAACACGGTTGCAGCAGCCGGTGCCGTGGCACTGGCGGATTCTTCCTGTGCTGCCATGCCAGAACGAGCATTCTTTCGAATCAAATCCAGCACGTGATCAACCTGATCTTCGTCCGCGCCAATCATGAGGGTGGTATTGCCACGCCGGAGAAAGCCGCCGGTACTGGCGAGGCGTGTTGCACGGAAGTCTTCTTCAAGAAGTGCATCGACGACTCCGTCAGCATCCTCGTTCTGAACGACCGCGATGATGAGCTTCTTCATGTTGCTACCTGCCCGATCCGCCCAGTTTGCCGCTTGCGTAAGCGGTAAGCGAGTCTACCATACCCGAATTCCAGGTCCTGACGTCCCATGGTGAGTTCCCGATTACCCGGTGATGCCACGCCGTTTGCGGTTGGCCTGAGCATCGAGATAGTTCTGTAGCATGATTGCAGCCGCTACCGCATCGATTTGTTCTTTTCGTTTTGATTTCTTTGCCCCACTATCGACGAGCGCTCGTTCGGCCATGGCTGAAGTCAGACGCTCATCCCAGTAGTTCAGTGGCAAATCGAGATCGTCTGCAAGGGCCTCCGCGTAGATTCGAACTTCCGCGGCCTGCGGACCCTCCTTTCCGGAGAGACTCGAGGGCAATCCTGCTACCAATCGCGTAACGCCATATCGCAGGATGATGGTTCGGAAGTCATCGCGGTCGTTGTCACCCCGGCTGACGTAGCAGATGGGATTGGCGGTGATACCGAGTTCATCCGAGATCGCGACGCCGGTCCGTTTCCCGCCGACGTCCAGCCCCATAATTCGTTCAAACTCGCGTCGTGCGGTCATGTCGTCTCGACTTCTATGTTGTTGGCATTCGATGGGATACGTTTCGGCAAAAAGCCAGGTGATGACGAAATGTCGAATCGTTCAACGAAATCTAGTTGGGCGAGGTATGCTTCGGCCTCATCTTCGCTCATTCCGGCGATTTCGTTGGCAATTTGATCTCGCCGTGCTTCGTCAATCACTGTCCTGGCTGAAGCGGTGGCAGTAATGCGGTAGAGCCCCGACTCACCACTGTCATTGATGAGCACCGGTGCGTTAATCACCGTTGACGAGGGTTCGAGTTCGAATCCCGCCGGAGTTTTAGCGGCAAGATCGTTCTGGATCTGGATCGAAGCCTGGGTTGCGGCATCAGATGGCAAGAACGCCATCCCCGTGACAACCATTTCCGCTGCGATAGAGACTGATTCGGCTTGATCACCCGCCTCGTGATCAATCGAGTACGTCAGTTCACCTGCCATCAGCGTTCCCGGTAACACCGTCTGCCCGTCGGCAAGTGGGCTGCTGATCGCGAGCGCAGGAATTTCGTCGGTCGCGTCGGCGATAAGTCTGTCGATATCTGCCTGATCGACGACGAAGGTCTTTTTGTCGGTGCCGCCCGCTACAGCCTGGTCGCGATTGCTGTAAAAAAGACCAGTTTCGAGTTTGCCGCTCAAAAGACCGATATCCCGATTCGCTTCTTCTCCGCCGACGGCAGCGCGCACACCGGCGTCGGCGCGCCCCGGTCCGGTTGCCTCATCCGCGGCAGGAACAGAGACGGTGGTGTCGACCACAAATTCAACGCCATTCCGGTCGTTGAACGTCGTTCCCGCCGTGAGTTCGATCGGCCCGTCGGTCGGGTTGCGCAGGGAGATCCGACCTGATGCGATTTGGTCCGGCTCTCGAATGACGCCGGTGACGGGAATCGTTTTGGCATACGGGACTTTGAGAGTCACCGGTTGCGCAGAGATCGCGAAAATCCCGCCCTCGGGTTCGGTTGCACCTGGACTGACCACCGCATACGTGAGATCGGTCGAAATCTGCTCACGCTTAACCGTGAGAGTCAGCGTGGCAGATTGAAAGAAGTAGGCGAGTCCGACCCCGATCACGATCATTATCAGCAACGACATCAGTGCTATCGAAAAAGCCTTGAGCGGAAAGTGGAAGGAACGTTCGCTCTTCGCTTCGGGAATCGGTGTCCTGTCACTCGATTCGGACTCAGCTTCGTCCGCTTTTGGAGGCTCCCACTTGGGCGTCACCTCGACCGCAGGCGGAAGAGCGAGTTTCGGAACTTCCGGCATGACCTGATATGACTTCGCAACCGGATCCGGTGTAGTTGGCGGCACCGTCTCACGCGGAGGCGGTGTGTCTTCGAGCGTGATAACTGCCCCCGGCAGGAGATCAATGACCGGAATCTTGAACATGGTCGCGAGTTGACGACGCAGTCGATCGTCAGTCTCGACCGTCAGTGAAATGCGTGCCTGCTCTGCTGCTGCCTTAAGCGCCCGGAATTCGCTGGCGGTCAGTAGGAGCGATGACGAGGCTGGAATCGCGAGCGCAGCTGGTCCGCCGGTTGCCGAACGCAACCGGGTCAATATGTCGGGCATGCTGTCGTTTGGACCGACAACGATTTTCGGGCTGGTCGGTTTTCTCATCAATCCTTGAACGCTCGGTGAACACCCTGCGGTTTCGCGTGAACGGCATTTGTCTCTGTCGTGCGACTAATCACGATGCGCGGACTCCCACTGCGTATCCTAACCGCGCTTTCGTTTTGCTGTTGCGACGCCACTATCAGCCATTGAGTCTTTTGGACACGAGATCGAGAACGGCGGCGACGGCTTCATCAAGTCGGGCGGCATTTTTACCGCCCGCTTCTGCGATCTCGGGGCGTCCGCCGCCTCTGCCGTCAATGATGAGCGCCGTCTCTTTGACCAGATCTCCGGCATTCACTCCGCGAGCGACGATATCCGGTGTCACCAGCGAGAGCAGGCTCGGGTCGCCGTTGATTACAGCACCAAGTAGAACGACGCCCGATCCAATTTGGCCGCGCAATCGATCTCCAAGTTGGCGGAGACTCTCTTTGGAATCGACCTCCACCCGTGTCGCCAGAACGCGAACTCCTTCGACCGAAATTGCCTGATCCAGGAGCGATCCTGCCTGTGAACCGGCGATTTGCCCACGCAGCCTGCCAATTTCCCGATCGTTGAGGCGCACCTTTTCCTGCAAGGCGGCCACCTGAACTGGCACTTCGTGCCACGGCGATCGCAATTCGCGTCCGAGATCTTCGATCAGTCGCTGCTGGGAGAGCATTCGCTCCACCGCAGCTTCGCCGGTGATCGCTTCGATTCGGCGAACGCCAGCCGCAACGCTGCCTTCTCCGATGATGAAAAATGGACCGATTTCGCCAGTGTGACCCACATGAATGCCTCCGCAGAGTTCTCTGGAAAAGCCCTCCACTGAGACCATGCGCACGATATCCCCGTATTTCTCGCCGAAGAGGGCCATGGCCCCATTGGCGACGGCCTCTTTGTAGGTCATGACACTGGAGTTGACCGCGGAATCGTTGAGTATTTCCCGGTTCACGATCTCGGCCACCCTTGCAATCTGCACCGGCGACATGGGATCGATCGAAGTGAAGTCGAACCGAAGCCGATCAGGCGCAACGAGTGAACCGGCCTGATGAGTCTCCTCGCCAACAACAATTCGGAGAGCGCGGTGCAGAAGGTGGGTCGCTGTGTGATTGCGGCGAATCGCCCGGCGCCGGTGAGCGTCAATCCTGGAGTGAACCTCTTCGCCGACCTTCACGAAACCTTCCGCTACCGTTCCCCGGTGAACGAAGATATCCGGCGTCGGTTTCACCGTGTCGTCGACATTGATCAATCCGGTCTCGGTCCGAATGGTGCCGGTATCGCCAATCTGGCCTCCAGATTCACCATAGAACGGAGTCCGGTTGAGAATGATTTCGACCGATTGACCCGCTTCCGCCTCGTCCAATGCGCCGTCGGGACCGATGACCGCGAGAATTGTGGCGTCTGCCTCAGTCTCGTCGTAACCGAGGAAATCGGTTCTGGCACTCGCCAGTGAGACGTACAGACCGGTACGGTTTCTCGCCTCGTCCTTGAACGATGCTCCGCCCCGGCTGGTCGCACGCTGATTGGCCATGGCGACATTGAAACCA
>Ga0105048_10008424_pt1 | contig 16490 bp, 14 predicted proteins | sample MAT05_FD_78382 | JGI IMG/M metagenome (GOLD analysis project Ga0105048, IMG submission 78382) | Freshwater microbial communities from Lake Fryxell liftoff mats and glacier meltwater in Antarctica - MAT-05 | ecosystem: Environmental > Aquatic > Freshwater > Ice > Liftoff microbial mat | place...
AAAGATACGCAAGATCATTAAAATGGTTGCATTTCATGAAAAATAATTATCTTTCATAGTAAAATAATCAGGATTAACCTGATATTAAAGATATGAAACACCATGAATAATACGAGCTAAAATTGTAATTTATTGACCATAGATCACTTATGATCTAATAATCAAACATAAAAAATCATCAGCATTATGAATATGGCGAAGCCATCTGTGCCTGCCTGCTGCATTAGGTTCCATTAGCTATGTGTTATGAGTTTTGAGTGGTGAGCTTGGCTTCAGGAAAAATTAATAGGAATCAACCTATTTCAGGCTAAGACGGAGAATCGATTATCTCCAATAGGCGAGTGAAGCTTAAGCGACCAAAGTATTTTTACCGATGTTGTATGCGTAAAGAGACGCTGGCAGGTAATGGATGTTGATGGAGGACTCTTCTTGCTTTCCAAATTTGTCGATGCTGGTGCAGAGTGCTTCTTTTAGATTGTTTTCTTTGCAAAAACTTAGCAGACTTTTTAATTCTTTGGGCTTTTGAAAATAGCGATTGCTCCACTTGATTTCTACGGCCCAATCTACTTTGTTGGTTTTTTTGCTGATGTTGATGAGGTCTACCTCTCCGTTTTTCCATCGTGCATAGTGTGGAATGAAGGAGGTGCGCTGAAGCCACTGGGAAAATATGGCAGTTTCTACCATGGAGCCCATTCCGTCAGACTCTGCAGTGATGGGTGAAAATAAGGCGCTGCGTAAACTCGGATTCGTGAGGTAGATTTTGAAGAAATTTTCTCGTTGGAATTTACCGGCTTTTTGATCTACTCTTTTTACTAGGTGCACTAAGAAGGCAGCCTCTAAATAGGAGATATATTGTCGAATTAAATTTTTCCGCACTCCGGAGTTTTTACTCAACTCGTCTAAACTGCATTCCTGTCCGCTATTCCAAGCAATGGTGGTGAAAAGAGAATTGAGTTCCTGGACATTCTGGATGCCGTAGAGCCCGGGTAAATCGCGAAGTAATACTTTGTCGATGATGTCGGCACGCATGTATCGCCCGGGGTTTTGTTGAATCTCCGCATTGAATATCACTTCGGGATAGCCACCAAAATTGATGTACTGTATGAATTGGCGATTCAGCTCCTGAATATTGGGAGAAGTGGAAAACTTGGCGATGTTTCCTTTCCATTCTATGGTATCGTCTACAATGAGTGCGTCTAATTTTTGCAGATGGATGTACTCGTAAAAAGTGAGTGGAGGTAACATAAATTCGGTAAAGCGACCTGCCCCACTCTCCTGGCTTTTTAACTTCAATGCTGCCGCTGCCGAACCACTAACAATACATCGCGTTTGCTTGTAATCATCAACCAACGATTTTAAGTGTATTTCCCAATTCATCAAATATTGAATCTCATCAAAGAAAATATACCAACCTTCCGGATCAGTATTACCCGTGGCTTCTCGTGCCATTGAGAAAATACTCTCTAATGGAATAGCATTGTAGATTGGCGTATCGATAGAAACAAAAAGTATTTTTTGTGGTGATATCCCATCCTTAATGAGTTGCTGTATCACTTGATAAATCAATACCGTTTTGCCTACTCGCCTCGGACCCATTAACACATTGGCGCGATGAACAGTCGATTGCTTCACCAAAGGATAAAACAATTTAAAATACAGGCGAGGCTGAAAGGCACGATAAAATTCGTCCAATTGCCCATTGATCCACCAAGGATTTTCAAATTGAAGTCGGGCTTTAATTTGAGCTTCAGAAAACGGGTAAAGTGTCATAACAGCACAAATATAGTCATATAAGGTATAAATAAAAAGCTTAAATGACTAAATTTTGGCAAATAAGAAAATATCGTTATAAATTAATGCTTATTTGTTCTTTTTGGGCGATTCATGGGCCACTGATCAAATATCACCATCCCGCCGCGGCGGGAGGGTGATATTTTTTATGTTTGAATATTAGACCATAATTGATCATCACCGGCATAAAAATCCGTGTTCCATCAAGCGACTAAACCTTGCCTTTTAAAAACTCCCCGGTAACCGACTTCTTCGATTTCACCATATCCTCCGGAAGTCCTTCAAAAACCAAATGCCCACCTTTGTTTCCGCCTTCAGGACCAAGGTCGAGGAGCCAGTCGGCGCATTTGATGACTTCGAGGTTGTGCTCGATGACGATGAGGGTGTTGCCGTTTTTTACGAGGGCGTCGAAGGCTTTTAATAGCTTTTTGATGTCGTGGAAATGGAGGCCCGTAGTGGGTTCGTCGAAGATGAACAAGGTGTTGGTGGCGTAAGTTCCTTTGCCTAAAAAACTGGCGAGTTTGATGCGTTGAGCTTCGCCTCCACTGAGGGTGGATGAGCTTTGACCTAAGCGGATGTACCCTAAACCAACGTCGGCGAGGGGCTGTATTTTGTTGCTTATTTTTTGGTGGAGACTTTTGTACTTGCTCGGCCCCGCATCTACCGCAAAGAATTCTAAAGTTTCATCAACAGTGAGGTTGAGAATGTCGAAGATGCTGTTTCCACGGTACTCGACTTCCAATATGTCGGACTTAAAGCGCTTGCCTTTGCAGTGCTCGCACTTGAGGTGGATGTCGGCCATGAATTGCATCTCAACGGTGATTTCGCCTTCGCCTTGGCAAACGTCGCAGCGTCCGCCGTCAACGTTGAAGGAGAAGTGCGAGGGTTTGAGTCCACGCGTGCGGGCCAAAGGTAAATCTGAATAGAGATTACGAATTTCATCGTAGGCTTTAATGTAGGTAACCGGATTACTGCGCGAAGATTTCCCAATGGGATTCTGGTCGATCATCTCAGCAGAAAGGATGTCTTTGTAATCGCCGCCGAGTTGATCGAAGTTGCCGGTGCTCTCACCGTAACTTCCCAAAATTTTCTTGATAGCAGGATATAAAATCTTTTTCACGAGTGATGTTTTCCCTGATCCACTCACGCCCGTCACTACAGTCATGATGCCCATGGGAAATTTCACGTTCACATTTTTGAGGTTGTTTTCTCTGGCGCCTTTTATTTCGATGTATTTTTTCCATCGTCGGCGTTGTGCCGGCAATTCAATTTCCTCGAGTTTGTTGAGGTAACGTGCGGTCAGACTTTCTTTTTCCTTGAGTAAATCTTTAAAATTGCCCTGAAAAACTAACTCACCACCGTGTGTACCTGCCATCGGCCCAATATCGATGAGTTGATCTGCCGCACGCATAATTTCTTCGTCGTGCTCAACGATGATGACCGTATTACCCACCTCTTGCAAAGCTTTCAACACCTTGATCAATCTGTGGGTATCGCGCGGGTGCAAACCGATGCTGGGCTCGTCGAGAATGTACATGGATCCCACGAGCGTACTTCCTAATGAGGTGGCCAAATTGATGCGTTGCGATTCGCCTCCACTGAGGGTATTGCTAAGTCGGTTGAGGGTGAGATAACCCAGCCCCACATCATCCAAAAATTGCAAACGACTTAATATCTCTGTGAAGATGCGTTTACCCACACTCGCATCGTTTTCATTGAGCTGAATATTTTTGAAGAACTCGAGATTCTCGCTCACCGGTTTCAGAACAATATCTGTGACCGAGTGCTTGTTTATTTTGATGAAATTGGCATCGGCACGCAAACGCGTTCCTTGGCATTCGGGACATAAAGTTTTGCCTCTGAAACGGCTCAACATTACTCGGTATTGAATTTTATAAGTCTGCTCTTCGAGATGTTTAAAGAAATAATTTAATCCCTTAAAATATTGATTTCCTGTCCAGATAATTTCCTTTTGCGCGGTTGTTAAATCGTAATAAGGTTTGTGCACCGGAAAGTTAAATTGATAGGCACTCATTATGAATTTATCGTTCCATGTTTTCATCTTCTCCCCTTTCCAACACACGATGGCACCGTCGTAAACACTCAGACTCTTATCAGGAATTACGAGGTCCGCATCAATACCGATGACCGAGCCAAAGCCTTCGCAGCGCTTGCAGGCGCCGTAAGGATTGTTGAAGCTGAAGAGATGCACGCTAGGCTCCTCGAAGCTCATACCATCGAGTTCAAATTTGTTCGAGAAATCGTATTCGATAGGGCTTTGGTCTTCGTGCAATTGGAACACTCTACAGATGCCTCCACCCTCGTTAAAAGCAGTTTGTACCGAATCGGCCATACGCGCTAAAAGTTCTTCGTCGGGTTCGGCATTCATCGCAATACGATCCACGAGTAGGAAATATCCGGGAATGGGCTCAGCAAAAACGGGTTCGCCAATTTCTACATTCATTTTCTTTTTAGATGATTTTTTCGCAGCAGTTTTCTTCGCCGCCATTTTTTTGGCCGGCTTCACTCCTACTTCTGCCTCCACGGGCTCGAGTAGAAATTCTTCGATGTCCTTGGTTTCACCATCCACCAGCAAACGCGTAAATCCTTTTTGCAAAAGCGAATTAAGTATTTCAGTAAAATCTCTTCCGGGAGTACTAAGCAAAGGTGTGGTAATGAGATAACGGCCTTCACGAAAATTCACGATGAAGTCGACCACATCGCTCACATTGTGTTTTTTCACTTGTTCACCGGAGATGGGTGAATAGGTTTTTCCGATACGTGCGAAAAGAAGTTTGATGTAATCGTAAATTTCAGTGCTAGTTCCCACCGTAGAGCGTGGATTGCGGGAAATTACTTTCTGCTGGATCGCCACTGCCGGCGAGATGCCGAGGATGTAATCTACTTCGGGCTTATCCATACGTCCGATGAACTGACGAGCATAGGAAGAAAGACTCTCCACATACCGGCGCTGCCCCTCGGCATACAAGGTATCAAAGGCCAGTGATGATTTTCCCGAACCACTCAATCCGGTGATCACCACAAACTTATTGCGAGGAATGGCCACATCCAAATGTTTCAAATTATGCATGGCGGCGCCTTTGATAATTATAAAATATCGCGGATCGAGTGAGCTAATGTCGGGGCTTTTGAAGGGCATTTTGGAGTATTCGCTTTAATTGGAAACGGACGGCAAAACTAATCTTTTAGCTTCAAACTTTTTATAAGCAGCAAGCCGCAAGCTCTTTTTGGCTTAAAGCTAGCGTGAGGCTTGAAGCTTGAAGCTTGAGGCTTGAGGCTTGTAGCTTGAAGTTATCTTTAGGTAAAAGAACTTAAATTTTCTGAATAGTAATTCTTCTTTTTTCTTTTAATGCTTTAAAATGTGATGGTGTCAACCCTGTAATTTTTTTAAACTGATTAGATAAATGTGCAACACTACTGTAATGTAGCTTGTCAGCAATTTCCGAAAGGGTATGTTCTCCAAATACAATTAACTCTTTAATCCTTTCAATTTTCAATGCAATAATGAATTGTCCTATGGTAGTAGCTTCAACTTCCGAAAAGAAATTAGCCAAGTAGGTATAACTGTGATTTAATTCTTCACTTAGCAAAACAGAGAATTTAACATTGGGTTTCTCATCTGAATTGTAAACATAATCTATAATGACTTTTCTGATTTTTTCAATTAAGACACCGTGCTTTTTTTCTAACAACTCTAATCCAACTGCTTTAATTTTATTGTTCAGTTGCATCTTTTCATCATCAGAAACATCTTCCTTAGTTTCTATTTCCCCCAATTCTACTTTTACCGTTATGATGTCAAGTTCCTTCAAAGCTTCCGTAACTACTACCTTGCAACTTTCACAAGCCATATTTTTTATATATATTTTCATTGATTGTTTTTTTTGATTGATGAATTAATGGGTTTGCACTTTAAAACGTAGTAAAGATTGATGTGTTCATTCATGCCGCTAAGGTAAAATTTTTACTTACACGAGGCCCAAACCCTTAGGTTTATGGCCACATGTGAGCCGCGCGGTTCCTGAAGCGAGCTTTGTATTTAAAGAATAGCTTTGAGGTGAAGGCAGAAGCCGTAGCCGAATTCATTTAACACAGCATCTCCGGGTTTTCAGCCAAAATGAGTACGGAATTACTTGCACAAAATTGCCCTCACTGAAAAACTTTATTAAAAGCAAAATACTTTCAGCAATTTTATACCAATAAATTTATACCATCTTAGTTTATGTGAGAAGTAAAAGCAAATTTAAAGTGTAAATGCCTCGGCTTTCGTGGCTTGTTGTTAAGTTTTCGGTAGAGTATGCTATATTTCTATTCATTTTTATTGGATAAAAAGAATTGTTCCAAAATTTCAATAATCATTTCTTCACTTAGTGGTTTGGAATTAAAACCAGTGATTTCAGAAAACAGTTCGGCTCTTTTTTTGTCTTCCGGGTTTGTTGACGTAGTAAGCATTACAACAACTACTTTTGCTTTTTGCTCATTGCTTAAATCTTTATATGCTGCCATAAATTCCCATCCGTTCATTTTAGGCATATTGATGTCTAAAAATATTAATTCAGGTGGAGTTTTATTTTCGTTTTTGAGAAAATTTATGGCTTCCTCACCATTTAAAGCAATTTCGATACGTTCTGTAATATTCATTTTTTTTATTATGATTTGATGAAAAAAGTTATCGTCTTTATTATCATCAATGAGCATAATGCATTTCAATTTTTTTTTCATGAAACAGTGGTTTTAGGTATTGTAAAATAAAATGTACTTCCTTTTCCGGGTTCAGATTCCACCCAAATTTTTCCTCCATGCAGTTCAACAATTTTCTTGCATTGTGCCAGTCCTATCCCTGTGCCTGGATAATCCTCTCTATTGTGAAGCCGCGAAAAAATAATAAATAATTTTTCAAAATATTTATTGTCTATTCCAATTCCATTATCTTTTATTGCAAAAATATACTCTTGAGAATTGACTTGTGTTGAAATGTTGATAACCGGATTCGCATCTCGTTTTCTATATTTTATTGAATTACTGATAAGGTTTTGAAAAAGTGATTTCAACTCTAAATGCAATCCGTTTATAACGGGCAATGATTGAAAATGTATCTCTGCCTTACTATCATTAATAGATGTGGACATCTCTTTCAGTACTTCCTTCAATAGTAAATTGCAATCTACTGCTACTATGTTTTTCTCATTTCCTATTCTTGAATAATCCAATAAATCGCTGATGAGTATTTGCATACGACCAGTCGCCCCCCTAATTATATCTAAATATTCATCAGCACTTTTATCAACCTTTCCCTTGTATTGCTCTTGAAGCAGACCTATATAATTAGTAACCGTTCTTAAGGGCTCTTGCAAATCGTGTGATGCCACATAAGTGAACTGTTCCATCTCTTTGTTTTTTTGTTCTAATATATTCGTTTTTTCAGTTAGTTTTTCTTCCACCTCTTTCCTTTGCAATAATTCGAATTCAAATTCACCAGACGTTTTCAATGCCAACACCTGCGGAAATGTTTTGAAAAGGGCGAAGATTGTAAACCACGAAATACAGGCTGTAGCAAATCTTATCAGCGCATTTAATCTATAGGCAGGCCACCAAAACATGGTGACATCCATCAAATGAGTTGTTCCGCATAAAAGTATGAATGCCCCAAACAAAAAGTAGACCCTAGGAAAAGGAATTCCAGGTCTCTGTTTTATAAGCTTTATCAAAAAAATAGGAATAACAAAATACGCTGCCCATACAGCAAGGTCGGAGAAGATGTAAAGCCAACCATGAAAGTCAGTCCAAATTCCGCATTGCCACCTTGGCGGCCAACTTTCTGCCCCAAAAAGTTTTTCAAAAAACTCTATTACTTGTTCCATTATGACTCTTTTTTAGTGGTTTCTAAAAATAATAAATTGTTCCTTAGTATTCAATTTAATGTCTGGCCATTAAAATATTTCCTCGTTCATTCATCTGTAAAAAACGAACCATATGCGCTTTGACACATGTAAAGGTGCTCCATTTGTGTCGGCTTCTAATAGTAGATGCATCCCTTTAGCTTCTGCAAACAAGTCAATTGTGGCATTTTTCGCAGCGTATTTTCTACTACCGCGAACAAAGTTATGGAAATAAAATGTTTAAATAACGAAAATCAGTAATTGTCTATAGGAACTAATGCGCCGTTCGCTCATAGAAAAACAATTATTTCAAGTAAGCACTCGAAGCAAGCACGAACACCATTAAAAAATAGACAAGAAGTGAGTAAATACATTCACGATGGTAACTAGATGATGACGTTAGAAAAAAATTAGTAAAATTTTCTTTTCATCAGCCAAATATTTTAAGCAAGGCTGCATTGCTGAGCGGTTTTTCTATAAAATCCAAAACGAGTGGATTTTCTTTTGCGAGGTCTATGTCCATGAAGTTAACAGAGGACGAGAGTATGTAAATATTGTATTGCTCTTTTATTGATGCATCGAATAGCTCAAACGCTTCGAGAAACTCCCATCCAGTTAGAGTAGGCATATTGATGTCGAGAAAAAGTGTTGTTTTTTCATCTGGTGGATGATGGTTTGGTTCAGACTTGATAAATTCCAATCCATCTTCAGGAATAGTAAAGTCGTCAATGCGCGCTCCTTCGAATGTTTTTTTTAGTTTCGTTTTATTGAGCAAATTGTTCATAGCGTCGTCGTCAACGAGCAGGAAGCGTTTTGTTATGTTTGTCATTTTATTAAGATTTATTTTTCGAATACAATTGTAAATTCAGTTCCTTTATTGAGTTCGCTGGCAATTGATATTTTTCCTCCGATCGATTCTACTTGTGTTTTTACCATGAACAGTCCCATGCCTTTGCCTTCCACATGTGAATGGAAGCGTTTGTAAAGTCCAAATATTTTATCGCCTTTTGTTTTCATGTCAATGCCTAAACCATTGTCTTTAAATATGAGAATTATTTTACCGTTTTCCTTTTTGCTTCTTATTTCAATGAGTGGCAGTTCGTTTGGGCGACTGTATTTAATACTATTGCTGATGAGGTTGTAGAAAATGCTGTGCATATAAACTTTGAGTGAATAAATTTCGTCTACTTCTGAAAAGTCGATTTTAATGCATACGCTATGTTTTACCATAAGATGACTTATACTTGTCATGATATCATTGACGAGTTTTGAAAAGATAATGACTTCTTTTTTCTCGTTGACCTCTCGCTTCACCTGCAAAATGGTATTGATGTCTTTGATAACGGTATCGAGTGCTGCTACGGATGTTGAAAGGCCATTTAGAAATTCTTTTTGCTCTAGAGGAGTGAACGTTTCATCTTGTAAATTTTCACTGAAACCCATAATGTTGGCTGTAGGTGCGCGAAGGTTGTGTGAAACGATGAATGTAAATTGTTCGAGATCGCGGTTACGCTGAATCAAATCTGCACTTAGTTTTTCTTTTTGCTGCTGCTCCTGTTTTTGATTGGTAATATCATAAACAAAACAAGAAAGTCCGACCACAACGTTGTTTTCCCATATTGGATTGATGGAGAAACTTGAACAATTATAGAGTTCACCAACGGTAAATTCTCTTTCAAATTTTACGGTTTCGCCTTTTAGCGCCCTTGAGTAAGTTCTTCTCCATCGGTTTGCGTGATTGGGATACAGTTTTTCTAGAAAGCTATATACATTGTCGCCAATTTTTATATCCAGGTTGTAAATTTGTTTGAGTGCGTCATGTAGTCGTTTGTTAAAAGTGATGTATCGAAATTCAGTATCGAGAGAATAAATGCTAGCATCCGTGTTTTCAATCAAAGCTGTTAAATTAGATTGTGACAACTGAAGCGAATTTTCAGCCTGTTTCCGCGCAGTAATATTTTGATGTGCTATAACAACTCTTTGTGTGTCGATTCCAAAATTCGTGGCCCTAAGCATAAACCATCGTTGCTGCTCAGGAGAATGACATGGATATTCCATTTCAAAATATTGCTTCTCCTTTTTAAAAACAGATTGAATACCGGCAAATGCTTCTGCTGCATCGCTATCTCCATTTTCCATAGATCGTTTGCAAACATCAAAGTAGTTGCTTCCCATTGAAATACTATCCAAAGATAGTACTCCATTTTCATGTGCAAAATCATTCCAAGCTTTGTTTACAGTTATTAGGGTGCCACTCTCATCTATCACGGTTATATGTGAACTGAGGGAAGAAATTAATCCTTTATTGAATGCTTCGCTTATTTGCAGTTGCTGTTCCGCTTCTTTACTTTCTGTAATATTGGCAGATGTAACGCAAATACCTTCAATTTCTCTGGTCTTATTATATGCAGGGTTAATGGTAAAGCTAAACCATTTTGTATCGCCATTTTTTCTTTCAAAAGAGTGCTCGTACTGTATAGTTTCACCTGCCATTACTTTTTTAAGAACACCTGCGTAACTTTCTTTTCGGGAAGGGTAGATAAAATCATTTAGATTGCTTCCGATTTTTATTTCCTTATCTGTGTTCAAGAAAATAGTTTGTGCGGTTTTTGTATTGAAGGCCTTCACAATTCCATTTTTATCAGCGAGGATAAATCCTTCGGAAGTGTTTTCAAAAATGGCTTGCAGGTTTGATTCTGATTTGCGCAATGCAACTTCTACTTTTTTTCTTTCCGAAATGTCCTGAAAACTTCCATGTATCTTTAAACATTTCCCGTTCAAAAATTCTCCTTCACCGATTGTGCGCACCCATTTATGATTTCCTTTAAAAGTGACTATCTCCATTTCTTCATCCCATGGAGTGCCATTTTCAATACAGTCCTGTACTTTTTGGCTAATTTTTTCTTTATGTATACCTTCTTTAAAATAACTTATTCCCACCTCTAAAAGCGGTACATAATCCTTATCCACTTCACGTATTTCCTTTGTAATATCAGACCAAAAAACGGTTCCTTTTACCACATCAATCTCCCAACTACCAATGGCTGCAAGTCTATTTGTTTTCTCTAAAAGTTCTTCCAACTTCTTCATTTCTGTAATATCAGAGGAAATCCCTATGATACCCGATAATATATTCTTCTCATCAAAAATTGGAGAATTGGTAATCAGTGCTGGAAAATTAGTTCCATCCTTTTTCCGCACTTTAAATTCTCCCAACCACGTTTGTCCATTTTTTAGCTTCTCCATTATCTGAAGAGCTTGTTCATTGGAGGCCTCTGAAGTTGTTAAATCCATTATATGTTTTCCTAAAGCCTCTTCTTTTGTCCAGCCATAAATATTTTCAGCTGCCTGATTCCAATAATTTACAACGCCATTTAAATCTGTTGCTATTGCAGCCTGCCCTATAGTGTTTAATAAATTGGCTTTGAATCTATTTTCTTCATTTGCTTTTTTACGCGCAGTTATATCAAGGTACGTTCCTATCATTCGTAAAGGTTTGTCTGAGTCATCACGTACCACAATGGCATCTCCTTTAATATATCGAATTGATTTATCAGACCAAACGATTCGGAATTCTGTATCAAATTTTGTTTCGCCTCTTAATGCGCTTTGAACATCTTCATTCGCTTTAGCAATATCTTCAGGATGAACAGTAGCAGCCCATGCTTCGTATGCACCGCTGAATTCATCTTCGGCAAGATCGAAAATGCTGTACATGGTTTTATCCCAAATAAGATTGTTGTTTACCAAATCCCAATCCCATATTCCAATGTTGGTTGCACTTGTTGCAATTTGAAGCCGCTCAGAAACAGAAACAAGTTTTTCTTTAAACACTTTCCGTTGATGTTCCTTTTCAAAAACTTCCAAAGCAAATGAAATATCGTCAGCTGCTTCTACGAGCAAGGCCATTTCTCCTTCATTAAAAAAATTTATTTCTTCTGCATATAAATTAAAAGTACCAATGATAGTTCCCAATTTTTTTATTGGCAAAACCATCACAGAATTAAATCCATTTTCGGCGGCAAACAATTTCCAGTTTTCTAATTCTAAATCTTGTTGAACATTGTTACAGATATAATAATTGTTGCTTTGCAAAACATAGTATTGAGGACCCTTTTCCTTGTAAGTTACATTTTCGAATTTTGATAGGTCTTTGGGCAAAATTCCGCGTGCTTGCACAAGATTTATTTTTTGATTTTCCGTATCAATCAGCCCGATCCATGCGGCTTTAAATTTTCCACATTCAATGGCTATGCGGCACACTTCTTTAAAAACCTGCTGTTCATCTTTAGCATGCACAATAGTTTGGTTCACGTGGCTGATGAAAGAATACATGCGATTGGCGTACACTATTTTTTCATATGCCAATTGTAGCTCAATATCTGCTCTTTTTTTCTCCATTGCATTATGCACTGCTTGCGGCAGGCGATGCAAACGGTCTTTTAAGATATAATCATCCGCCCCGGCTTTCATTATTTCCACAGCATATTCGTCAGATACAGTAGATGTAACCAAAATGAAAGGGATTTGTAATGCTTTTTGCTTGATTATCTTAATTGCTTCCATAGAATCAAAAGAAGGAAGCGTGTGGTCAGCTAAGATGATATCTGGAGCAAATTCTTTGAGTGCCTTTTCAAAGGCTTTTTTATTGTTAACAAGCAATTTCTCAAAGTGAATTTTTCCTTTTTTCAATTCTCTTTCTACTAATTCAGCATCAGCAGGCGTGTCTTCGAGGTGAAGTATTTTTAATTTGGTTTTCAATTTGTCAGGATTTTTGTTTGACTATTTAATTATGAGCTTGGTTCATCATCAGCCAATGAAAACCAAGGCCTGCAATGGCTTTCGTAAATTCTTCGAACTCCACGGGCTTTGCAATGTAGCTGTTATCACCAGGTGCATAGGCACGTTCAATATCAAGATGCTCTTTGAAAGAGGTGAGCACCAACACAGAATTTTTTTTTGTGAGTTCGTTTGATTTTATTAGAGTGAGCACTTCAAGCCCGTCCACTTTTGGCTTTTTAAAATCAAGCAGAATTACTTTTGGTGTGTAACTAATATCTCTGTTTTTAAACTTTCCTGTTTCAAAAAGAAACTCATGTGCATCGACTCCGTTTTTAAGATGGAGAAGATTGTTGTTGATAGTGCTTTTAAGAAGGGCACGAATGGCCAACTCTTCATCGTTGATGTTATCTTTAATAAGCAGGATTTCGACTGTGGTATCTTCCATAATTTGGTTGATTCAAACTACTCGTTTTCTACTATTTTTTTCGCATATCTGGTAAGCTGAAATAGAAGGTTGCTCCTTGCCCTTCTTTCCCTTCTGCCCATACTTTTCCATCGTGTTTAAGAATGATTCGCTGCACGAATGCAAGCCCGACACCTGTGCCCGAAAATTCTTCATCGGAATGAAGCCGTTGAAACACCCCGAATAATTTATTTGCATAATGCATATCGAATCCTACTCCATTGTCGCTAACAGAATAAATAATCTCTCCGCTTTTCCGCTCCGATTTTATTTCTACGAGAGGATTTTCTTTTTTAGAAGAATATTTAATGGCGTTGGAAAGTAGGTTGGCGAATACATGCTGCACTAAATTATAGTCTGCAAATGCTGGAAGCAGATTGCTAAACCTTATTTCCGTATTATGTTTCTTATTTTGACTAATTTCTGAAAGAACGGTTTCTACTAATTTGTTTATATCTACATTTGACTTTGTAATTCCTTGTCGTCCCATTCTAAAAAACGTAAGCAGGTTGTCAATTAGCACACCCATATTTTTTGCATTACTTCTCACTTCACTCAGAAATCTTTTTCCTTCGGCATCAAGCACGTCACAGTAATCTTCTTCTAGTATTTTTGCGTATCCGTTTATTGCACGAAGTGGTGTACGCAAATCATGCGACACGGAATATGCAAATGATTCCAAATCTTCGGTGCGCTCAATTACGCGCTTTTCCAATTCGTCAACTTCATTTTTGGAATCGATTAATTCTACAGCTCTTTTTTTCTTTTCCTCGTTTTGAAAAGCGAGTTCTTTGTTTGCTAAAACGAGTTCTGCTGCGCGTTCTTCTTTTTCCTCGTTTTGAAAAGCGAGTTCTTTGTTTGCTAAAACGAGTTTAGCTGCGCGTTTCTCTTTTTCCTCGTTTTGAAAAGCGAGTTCTTTACAGGCAATAATATGTTCGGTTGATTTTTCCTTCTTCTCCATTTTGTTTTTTTGTTTGATTCTTATTATTTAAGAACTGTACAAAATATCCAAACGGATAAATCGATTGTTATTTAATCTATGAATCCCCCATTTATGAATTATTATTAATATGTTATATTTGATAATTATAAAGGTATAAATTATAATCAACATTTAAGTTTTATTTTAACTTGTTTTTAAAATGAGCTAAAAAAGACAAATGGTAAGCTTGCGTATAACCCTTGCATCCCTCTAATTACTAAATAGTCTGCATGTAGTACTCTATTTCAAATTGGTTCCTTTTAATTATCCGTTCCTTGATGCTTTTTGTGCCATCCGCATTATTCTTAGCGCAATAGCCTTTAGGTTTGCAGAATCATTATAAAAGCAGAATTGTAGTATGAATGTAAATATCGTGAACCCTCTGTCCGATATCTATCGGACAAGCTCAGGGCAAGTGAAGCTTGAAGCTATTTCTTCCACTTCAAAGAACAACCAATTGCCTTCGTCGTATTCACAGTTACTTCCTTGCCTTCCAAAATTTGGTCGACAGCATTTTCGACGTATTTCTTTTTTACTTCTGAGGGCTCGTCGGTATTGTCGTCGATAGCGCCAACATAACGCAGGAACATGTCATTTTTTACTTTCTCTACCACAAAAACATGGGGTGTGCGAGCTGCTCCGAAGAGTCGGGCGACCACCTGATTTTCATCGTAGAGGTAATTAAAGTTGAAGTTTTTCTCAGCAAAACGTTTAATCATCTCCTCGTAAGAATCATCGGGTGAAACTACCTTGTCGTTGGAATTAATGGCGACTACCGGGAATTTCTTAGATTGATACTTGGCCTGAAGGGCGATGATTCGATCTTCGTAAGCAATGGAGAAAGGACAATGGTTGCAAGTAAACACGATGATATAGCCTTGCATATCCTTCATATCGGAAAGGGCTACCATACGACCGCTGGTGTTTTTTAGGGAGAAATCGCCTACGACATCGCCAATTTTATAGCCCTGACTAAATGCTGAGTTTGAGGAACCGAGCATCAATAGGCCAATTAAGTAGATGCTAATTCTATTTAATAATTTCATGGTAAATATGATTTTATAAGGTTTTTCAATTCATCGTGGCTCAACTCCCCTTCGTGAAAAGTACGGGTTTTCGATTGTGGAGAGATCACCAATGTAGAAGGTAATGAGCCTTGCCAGCCTGGTTCAACCAGATCGATCCAGGCGTCGTAATCCAATTCATTCAGAAGAAAAACATCTCCCTTCATCTTCATTTTCTCGACATAAGGGAGTAGTCTGGTGCTAAAATCTCGCCTAAAGTCAAGGCTTAAGTAAACAAACCTAATCTTTTCATTTTCAAATTCTTGTTCAACTTTAATGAAGCTCGGCATCTCGGCAACACAAGGCTTACACCAAGTGGCCCAGAAATTAACAACCAACACGGAGTCGCTTTCGTTTTTGAGCAGTGCAAGAAGTTGATCCAAGTGGATAATTTCTTTTTTCTGTGCGATCGATGGAGCGGATAAAAACATCAGAACGACGAAGAGTAAAATATTAAAAGGATTTTTCATGTATCAAATCAACGAATAAAAATGGGATTTGATATGTAGTTGTTATTAAAAGTTGATAAATCCTTCAAATACTATGAATAAGTAAATTTTCCAAATGAATACAAAATTAGATTTTCAGGATTCCCAAAAGCTCTTCAGTTTTCCTGAAAACAGAGCTAAGCATTAAAACATCAAAAGTGACTTGAACATCTAAAAAAACATTAAAGGATAAAATTAATCATAGATAAAAGGTACATGAATTCATTAAAATATTGCCAAAACATTATATGATAATTAAAGGCATAAAAAAAACCGCCCCAATGGACGGTTCTTTCATGTTATTTTAGCTTCAATTACTTTTCAGAGCGAACCGGGATAAAGTGACGAATGATTTGGAGACTCTTTTTAGCGATCAGGTCGACCAAAATATTGAAGGTTTGGCGGGTATTTACTTTTAGGAATCCTACAGAAGCATTGTCGCCACCTTTAGAATTATCGACCAACTTTTCTGATGGCAATTGCGTTCCGTTGATGGTTACTTCATTCAGTTGGATGGAAGGAATGTATTCACCGTTGTAAAGAACTACATCGGTCATGAATCCACTTTTATTGGGATCAACAAAAGCTAGAGTTGGTATTTCCTCCTTATTATATTCATTTGAAGCTTTTGTAGTTACTTCATTCATTTGAATTGATGGTATAAGTTTTCCTTGGTAGATTACAGCCTCCACAATTTGGTCATCTGATGATGTTGAGGAGATTTCGACTTCCTTTAATTGGATGGATGGAATCCAAGAATCTTCGAAACGTGCTGCTTGCACTATCTTCTTCTTTCCGGTATTTTGATGGATCTCATTCTTATAATCTAAGTTTGAGTTTTGACTTGCACTCACTTGAAAAGTGATAGAAGTGATCAACATAAGCACTAAAACGAGGCGAGAGTTGAGTTGATTTTTCATGGTATTAAATTTTAAAATTCTTTTTTGTTTTTTTTAACACTGCAAATGTATGATAGCAAATAGTACTTTGCAATACATAGTACTAATTATTTTATTAATC